>Ga0255054_10001991_pt1 | contig 11829 bp, 11 predicted proteins | sample JV7_2_23_MG_FD_188634 | JGI IMG/M metagenome (GOLD analysis project Ga0255054, IMG submission 188634) | Seawater microbial communities from Jervis Inlet, British Columbia, Canada - JV7_2_23 | ecosystem: Environmental > Aquatic > Marine > Inlet | place: Canada: British Columbia | collected... | reverse complement strand
CGGAAGTTTTCCGCGACGTCGAATCAGCTCTCGCAGCGACTCCCCTTCGACGAACGGACTCACGTAGTAGGCCAGCTCCCCGGCAATCCCCGAGTCGAGCAACGGGACTATGTGGGGGTGTTGCAGGCGCGCGGTTACCCGAATCTCTCTATTGAAGCGCGTCAACGCGGCGCCCGCGGCGAGCTCCGGATGGATCACCTTTATCGCCACGCGCCGCTCGTGCCTGCGGTCGCGCGCCAGGTAAACCGTGCCCATCCCCCCACGGCCGAGCTCATCTTCCAGCTCGTAAGTAGCGGACAGCGCCGTGTGTAGCACCTCATGGGGGTCGCCCGTACCACCGCCGGCGGTCGGGGGCGTCATGGCGTGGTACCAGCTGTTGCGAATAAGTCTTTGAGGCGAAGCATGATCCTGCCAGCGACGAGGACGAGCCCAGATGCTCGAGTCTTAATCAATCGCAAATGAACCGCGCCTCAAAGATGACCTGCGTTTCAGCGTGGATCAACCCGAACCGCCCATGGAGCGACAAACGACTGACATTCTTCCTAGGAATCCTCACCCCGAATCGCGGGTATTCATGATGCTTCCGCCGCGCCGTGAATCTGTCTCGATTACTGGGCTGCGCGCGGCAGAACCCGGCTGAGCACGAAAGCTCCCCACACGCCGGACAAGAGCGATCCGACCAGGATGCCGATATTGGCCTCGTCGACCAACGCTGGCTTTCATCGTATCGGCCTCAGTCCTTTCGGATATCGACGCGTCGCAGACGGTTGGCGTTCGTCACCACGTTGATCGAGCTGAACGCCATAGCCGCCTCGGCGATGGCGGGATGGAGGAACCCGAGAATCGCCACCGGTATCGCGATGACGTTATAGAAGTAAGCCCAGAAGAGATTCTGGCGAATCTTCCGAAACGTGGCTCGCGATAGCCGAATCGCCCTCACCACCGCCGACAAATCTCCTTGTACGAGCGTGACGTCCGCGGCCTCGATAGCGATGTCCGTCCCCGTGCCGATGGCAATGCCTACGTTCGCCTGCTTGAGGGCCGGGGCGTCGTTGATGCCGTCACCCACCATGGCGACCGTGCGACCTTCTCCCTGCAGCCGCTTGATCTCCGCCACCTTTTGGTCGGGCAGGACCTCCGCCAGCACCCGGTCGACGCCGACTTGCCCCGCGATGGCCTCCGCGGTCCGCTTGTTGTCGCCGGTGAGCATCACGGTCTCGAGTCCAAAGTCGCTGAGCTCGGCGATAGCTTGCCTCGAATCGTCCTTGAGTTGATCCGCTACGGCGATCACACCGGCCAACCCGCCGTCGACGGCGACATACATCGCGGTTTTTGCCTCGTCCTCCAGGCGCTCGAACTGGGCATCCAGCTCGGCCACCGACACGCCTTCCTCACCCATCAGTCGACCGCTCCCCACCAGAACGTCCTTGTCATCGATCCGGGCGTGGACACCGCGACCCATCAAGGCCTCGAAGCCGATCGGCGCGTCGATTTCGAAGCGATTCGCGCGCGCGTACTCGACGATCGCCTGGCCCAGAGGATGTTCCGACCCCGCTTCGGCGCCCGCCGCATAGCGCACCAGATCCACATCCGTCCAATTCCCCGCGGAGATGACATCGGTCACGCCCGGCTCGCCTTTGGTGATGGTGCCCGTCTTGTCGAGCACGATCGTGTCGATCTCCCGCAGCGTCTGAATCGCGGCGCCGCTTCGCACCAAGACACCGTTCTCCGCGCCCACGCCCGTGCCAACCATCAGCGCGGTAGGCGTGGCGAGCCCCAAGGCGCACGGACACGCGATCACCAGCACCGCTACCGCGGCAAAGATCGCCAGCGAGACTCTGCTCAAGCTCGGATCGACCCAGGGCAGGAACGCAGACGCCCACTGGGCGATCCCGGCGAAGAAAGAGGGGAAGATCAACCAGGCGAGGAACGTGGCGGTGGCCACCGCCAGCACCGTCGGAACGAATACCGCGGTCACCCGGTCGGCAAACTCCTGGATCGGCACCTTCGTCCCCTGGGCTTCTTCCACCATGCGGATGACATGGGCGAGGAAGGTATCCTCGCCGACGCCGGTGGCGCGGATCTTCAGCAGTCCTTCTTTGTTGATGGTCGCGCCGATAACCGGGTCGCCTTCACTCTTCCCCACCGGCATCGACTCGCCCGTGGCGAGTGACTCATCCACCGAGCTGCGGCCGAAGGTCACCTCTCCATCGGTTGGGATCTTCTCGCCGGGCCGTACGACCATCACATCGCCGACCTCGACTTCTTCGATGGGCACTTCGACCTCTTCGCCCTCACGCTCGACCCGAGCGGTCCGCGCCTCCAACGACAGCAGCTTCTGAATGGCGGCCGACGTGCGACCTCTGGCTTTCGTTTCCACGTAGCGGCCGGTGAGATGGATCGCCATGATCATCGCACCGACGCCTGCATAGTTGAGGAGCTTGGGCGCGAAGCCGAGGTTGTACGCGACCGTGACGAAGCCGGTAGCGAACGCGACGGAAGCGCCGATGGCGATCAGCGTGTCCATCGTCGGCGTACGGTTCACCAGGCTCTTGAAGCCCGCGACGATGGTGGGGCGCCCCCAGATGAACAGCACGGGCACGGCCAGCACGATCATCCCGAGGTTGAAGACGAGCGGCGATGGCCACATCACCCCGAAGACCATCTCCGGGATCATCCAGGCCATGACAGGGGCCGTGAACACCCAAGCCCATTTCATACCGTCCCGTGCCTGTTCGACCTTTCGCTGATCTTCCTCGAGTCGCTCGCGCTCCCGAGCCAGGCGCCGCTCGGCCCCAGCGCGTTCCACCGCCGCGACGCTGTATCCGGCGTCCTCCACGGCCGCCCGCAAATCTTCGATGCCAACCTGATCGGGAAGCAGCCTCACGGTGGCCTTCTCGGTGGCGAGGTTCACGTTGGCGGAATTGACACCGTCGATACGATTGAGGGCCTTTTCGACGTTCGCCGAGCACGAGGCGCAATGCATTCCCGTAATGTCGAGTACCAAGGTCTGAGGTCGCGCCTTCACCTCGAACCCAGCATTCTCGACGGCTCGGCGCAACTCGTCGTCGATTTCGCGGCTGCCGTCGTACTCAACCGTGGCCTTCTCCGTGGCCAGGTTGACGCTCGCACGCTCGACACCGGCGACACCGCTCAAAGCCTTCTCCACCGCCGCCACGCACGAGGCGCAGTGCATTCCGCCGATCTCGAGCGTGTCCGTCTTTGTTTCGCTATTCGTCATGGTCCAACAATCCAATCAACGCACGTAGCGGTGCAGCAAGTCGACGATCTCGCGTCTCACCTGCGCGGCCGCCTCGCCCCCTTCAACCATCGCGTGGGTGGCGCAACGCTCCAGGTGGTTCGCCAACAACTCGCTCTCCGCCGCCCGCAGCGCCGAGTGCACCGCCGCGAACTGCTGCAGGATATCCGGGCAATAGCGCTCGTCCTCCACCATGCGCTGGATCCCTTCGACCTGCCCCCGCACGCGCGCCAGGCGCATGAGGATGTCCTTCTTGGTGGGCTCGGCAATGCCCATAGCATGAGCTGGCATATCAGCCATCAGGGCCTCCTTATGCTGTACTGGGGTACAGTATACAGAGCCTTGCCCCGACTCGCAACCCCCTCCCCACCGGCCACAAAATGCGACAGGCGCCAAGCCCCTCATCGAGGGCTCGGCGCCTGCACGCCTATGCTCGCCTGCCGGTGTGACTCTACTGCGACTGAGCGGAGTCGACGTGAATGCGCATGCGGTGCTGCATTCCCCTTCCCTCACGCATCATCCGCCGGCCTTCCATCCGCTGGTGCCGGAACAGCCGCGCGCCTTCTTGCCATATGTCGAACTTCTCGCGCTGCGCATCGCTCAACACATCCCAAGACTGACGCTCGACGTTCACCAGCCCTTTGGCCATCCCGTTCCTCACCTTGGCCGCTTCATCGATCGCCTCGTCGACGGCATCCCAGCTGCGTTCGGCCTGAGCCTTCCTGCCCGACTCGTGCAGAGTCCGAAGGCTCTCCATCTGCGCCATCATCAAGGAGTGATGACCCTCGCGGATCTTCTCGAGCTGGCTGACCTGGTCCTCGGTTAGCGCCAATTCGCTCTTCAGGTTCAGGAACATCCTGGGGCCGACGTGGCTGAGGCCCAACATGCTGCCCATCCCCGCGCCCATACCCCTATGCATGCCCTGCATCCTTTGCGTACCGCGCATACCCATTCGCCTCATGCCCGCGGGGCTGTCCTGATGAATCCGCATCCGGGCCCACGCTTGGGCTTGTGCAGTGTCTTGTGCGCTCAGCGTGGCACCGTCCGGCCAGGCGTAGGCGGGAGCTCCCGTCAACGACAGGAACACGATTGGCAACGCCAGCATAGCGCCGACTACCATTATCTTCTTCATCTTCTTGACTCGGTTAGAGTTTGCACCACAGTCCCTCATCACTTCCACCATAAGATAGACACCTAACCGTGCCGAAACGTTAGCATGATCGGCGCAAGCTCTAGCGCACCGCTCGAGCCCGCAGATAGCCGGTGATGGCATCCAGTTCGCTGTTGCTCAACGGGGTGACGTCGCTGATCGCCATGTTGGCCTGCATCTGCCCGACAGCACGATCCCAGCCGGTAGCCGTATGCGCTCTGGGCGATGGCGTTTCATGACATATCGAGCATCGAGCGATAAAGAGATCGCGCCCCGGACCCTGCGTCAGCTCACCGGGCTCGGCTACGGGCAGCGCGTACGTCTGCAGATAGGCGATCAACGTATCGACGTCAGCCTGGGACGGGATCTCCGGGTTCTGATACCCGGACATCACGGTCTCGCCAACCATACCCGTGGTCAGCGGTCCACCCAGCCGGTTGTTCAGCTGCTCCATGCGCAGGAGGTTCCGGCGGACAAGGATCGGCCATTCCGCTGCGCTGTGCATCTGCGGTGTGGGCAGCCAATGACACTGGATGCAGTAAACCTGAAGCAAGCCGGCGCCACGGGAGCCCGCCTCGGGAAGCTCCTCCGGCTGGAAGTTCCTGGGCGGCAAGCCGACGCCGATGGAGCTGACCATACGCCAGCGCTGACCCCGCTCGAGACCTGCAGTGAGCGGGCCACCCAGCTCGGCCAGCAAGCTGTCGACCACAGCGACATCGACTTGCTGCTCCGGCTGGGCTTGCTCGCAGCCCGCCGAGACCGCGGCCACGAGAATGAACGCGAGGATGCCGGCCACACGCACCCAGCGGCGTCGATGAGGCGCGCGCACATCGTTGACGCTGTCAGCCCAGGCTCTCATGTATCTCTCCCCTCTAAGCTGCCTTCGCTCGTCTTCGAAGTCCGGCCACACCCGCGGCCGTATAATCCACGATAGCGATGGCCGAAGCCACGCCCACGGCCACCAAGAACAAGTCGACCTGTCCAGGCGCCAGGAGCAGAACGAAAAGAGTAACGATCTGCAGCACCGTCACCAGCTTCCCACTGGGTCGGGCTCGGATCTCCAGGTCGACTCTCAGCAGCTTCGCCAGCAGATAGGCGAACCCGACGTACAGGTCGCGTGATACCAGGACCAGAAAGCCTCGCCAACCTAGATACGGTCCCGGAAGGAACGCCGCCAGAGCGACCGTAACGAACAGTTTATCAAACAGCGGGTCAAGAAGAGCGCCCGTCCTACTCTCGACCCTTAGATACCGGGCGAGCCAGCCGTCCAGCAAATCGGTCAGTGCGCCGAGAAAGAGAAGGACACCCCGCCAGAGTACGTTGTCCACCGCGAAAAAGACGATCGCGATCGGCAGCCGCAGAGCCGAAAGAAGACTCGGCACGTGTGCGAGCTTGTTACGGCGCTGTGCGTTCGCCTGCACATCGGTCACACCTGAGACTCCCCAGACAAGTAAGTTTCGGCTTGGCCGCCACTACAATATCTAACCGCTACGCCTGCCGCGAGGGCGGCCCTCGGCGCGGCGGCGTGCCCTAGGAAAGCGTTGCAGTACCGAGCGAAACGAGTTGGGCTCGAAGCCGAACACCTCGCGCAGCGCGTTCCGATCGCCCGGAACTATGCTCTCCTCGAGCAGCATCGTCAGTTCGTCCAAATTGATCGGAGTCGGCAGCCGCCAGTTCGATGCCCGATCGATGACCGGTCGGATCAGTGCTATCGGCACGTTCATCCTCGCGCGCCGCCACCCGAATTCTTCGCACACGATCTCGAGGACGCGGTTATACGTGAGCTTGTGCGGCCCTCCGATCTCGAAGCACACGTCCCTCAGATCCTCCCGCTCGGCTCCTTGTACGAAGGCCGCTGCCACATCTTCCACATCCACGGGCTGCAAACGATAGCGGCCGTCTCCGAGCACCGGCGTCAGAGGGGACAAGCGCAGAACACGGGCCAACAGGTCTACGAACTCTCCGCCCGGCCCAACGATGATCGAGGGACGGAAGATCACGTGTGAAATCCCTGACCTGCGAACCAGCTCCTCCGCCTCGAACTTGGTACGCTGATAAGCCGTGCCATCGGGCCGCGCCCCCAAGGCGCTCATGTGAACGAACTTGCTCGCGCCAGAACGTTGAGCCGCTTCCACAATGCGCATCGTGCCGCGCGTGTGAATCTCCTCGAAGGTCACGGCCGGTGGTCGCTCCCTGATGATACCCACCAGGTGAATCACCGTCTCACACCCGTCGATGGCCGAAGCGAGCGTCTCGCTCCGCGTCACGTCACCCTGCACGAGCGTGACACCCAGCTCGCTCAGATCCGCCGCCACCGACGGCTCCCTGACCAGCGCCCGTACCTCGTGCCCGCGCTCGATGAGCCGGCCAGCGATACTCCCACCCACGAACCCGCTGGCGCCGGTGAGAAGGACGGACAGCCGACGCGGCGATTCCATCAGCCGACTCCCCCCGCGATCTCGAGAGCAAGCCTCAGAATCTGACGAGCATTGACATAGGTGATCTGCTGGAGAGCTCGGTCGGGGTCGGTCCAGGCGCAAGCCTGTATCCCCTCATCGCGCTGCGGCTCCGCCGACTCCGCCGAGTCCGCTTCCAATAAGAAATAGTCACAGTACTTGTGCACCAGCATCTGGCCCGCACGGAAATACCAGTCCGACATTCCTATCGAGCCGATGAGTTGAAGGCTCCTCAGGCCGGTCTCTTCTTGGCACTCGCGGATTGCCGCCGCCTCCAAGCTCTCGTTCGCCTCCACGTGACCTTTGGGGAACCCCCAATTCCCATAGCTGTCTTTGATTATCAGCACCTCGAGCGCGCCGTCTGCCGAGCGACGGTACAGGACGCCGCCGGCACTCAGCTCGATCTGCGACACGTTCATCTCGGGCATCTAGACCTCCAGGAACCTGGGAGTCGGCGCCCCCGCAATCTCTCCCAGCTCAGCGGCCCGCCGGTAGAACTCCCCCAAACCGGACGCCAGCTCTTCGCTCCAATCATAGGTCAGGCTCTCCCAATAGCTGACGAGCTCGTCCCTCGACCAACGGTACTCGTCCGCATAACGAGCGGCCAGTTGTGGAAGGCGCTGCTGCGACCAATCCCGCGACTCGATCAAGTCCACGACCAAGCCCCTCAACTCGGCGTTGCGCTGCGGCTCGACCCCCGTCTGCCAGAGCGCGAATACAAACGGTAGGCCGGTCCACTCACCCCAGAGCGCCGCCAAGTCGTAAGCGTGACGATCTGTGCGGTGGCGCTGGCGATAGGCGATGTCGCCGATATACAAAGCCGCATCCATTCCCGCAGCGAACGGATCCTGCAACTCTTGCTCGAACCAAACATACTCGGGCTGGATGCCGAACCGCTGCCGCATCATTATCTTGAGTAGAGTCACCGACGTGGCCGATGCCGTCGGGAGCGCCAGGCGTGATCCGTCGGCCAAGTCATCGATCGGCTTTCTGGTCAGTAGCAGAATCGTCTGAACGGGACCGCAGGCCGATATCGAGAGGCTTGGGAGTATCCGATAGGCGTCGGCGTGGCGGGCGTACTCGATGCTCGAGGCTGGGGCAATGTCGATTTCCCCGCGGGCCAACCGCCGGTTGAGCTGGGCGGGCACCCCGTGGACCAGCGTCACCCCGGGAGGCGGACCCTGTTCGAGGAAGCGGCCGTGCACCGGCACGCAGTTGCTGTAGGCGATGTGTCCGAGCTTGAGCATGGCTGGGCAAGCTAAGACGAGTCAGGTACGACCGGCAACGCCGCGCGAGTGGAACACTGAAGGACCGCGATGATAGCCTACAGTCGCATACTTTGGTCACAGCTGAGGATCGGCCTGGTGGTCAGCTTGTCGGTCACCGCCTGTGCCATCCTGGTCTTTTTCATCGATGACGTACGCGACGCCGTCGAGGATCGCTATTCTCTCCATTTCCATACGTCGACGACCCAAGCCCTGCGCCCCCGCGCGCTGGTCTGGCTCGCCGGCCAGCCAGTGGGCTACGTCCGAAGCCTGACACTCGATCCTCCGACGCGTGGCAGGGCGGAGCTGCTGCACGTTGAGCTCAGCATCAACACCGACATGCAGTCGTTAATCACCGAGGGAGCCGCCGCCCAGGTCATCAGCGCCAGCCTGCTCGGCGAGCCGCTGGTCAACATCCTTCCCACCAGTGATCCAGGGCCGCCTTTGCTGGACGGAGACGAGCTACCCACGTTCCGGGAGCTCGATCCGTTCCAGGTGTCGCGAAGCCTGCAGGTCGTCTACGACTCGATCGTGCCGGTCAGGGACCGCTGGCGTCAGGTGTTCCAACAGATGCAGAGCGGCCGAGGCACGCTGCCGCTGCTCGCGAGGAACCGAGATGGCATGCTCGACTTCTACAGCCAGTTCCAGGGAGTCCAGGCCGTACTCGAGACGATCCGCCTGGCCGCGGAGGGCTTCTCAGACCTGATGACCGATGAGCAGGCCCGAGCCGCCTTCAGCAGGATCGGGCCGCGCCTCAACGAGTTGCGGGGGCGCTGGACTGCTGGGGGCGGAAGCGTGGGCAGCTTTGCCCGCGACACGGTGCTCGAACCACGCCTCGACGCGATAGCCCAGAAGGTCAGCCGTATTACAGACCGCCTCGTCACAGGTCGCGGCACGCTCGGCCGACTTCAGCACGACCGGGCGTTGGCCGATGAACTGGCGAAGACGCGGCGGATGCTACAGGAGTTGAGGGCTGATCTCAGAGGATTGGCTGGAAACGGGCGAACGCCGCCTTAGCGTCCGCGTCGTCGTCGTCGAGCCTTCCCCAAGTCACCCGGCTTGGGTAGCGAGCCGTCGATGATGAAGGTGATGTCGCCTTTCCCGTCTGCTGCGCGCGAGGTCACCACGACCTGATCGATGTGCCCCGCCTTGTCGGCGACCGTAACCTCGAAATCGAGCTTACCATCCTTCGATGTGACCCGCGTACGCACCTTTTCACCGGGAGAGCGCTCCGCACACGCCGCCGGATTACGAAACAGTGTCTTGGTGGACTGGCGACCGCCTCCCGAGAGCGTGCGAGAGATCTTTATTTGTCGCAGCCAATCCGGCTGGTAGCTGACCTTGTACTTGGCACCGTGTTGGTCGGTGCCTTCTCCCTCGCGGTTATGCCGGCCCATGCAGACTCAATTCCCTCCAGACGCGCGTATACTCTTCGCAGATTTTTCGGAAAAGGAACACCAATCTCTCGCAACACGTCGGGCGCGTCAAGGCATCGCTACAGCCAGAACGGTACCGGAACGAAACAGAGTACAAAAATAACCGCTGCCGCCAACGCCGTCACCGCACGGGCTCGGGTCAGACCCGGTTCGGCGTTGAAGATCGGCGGATGCCACATCCGGCCGCGCCCGATCCCGAAAACCAGGACCGCCCAGATCCACCAACCCGGCCACAGATAGCCCAAGGGCAGAAGCGCGAGGAAGAAGGCCCAAGCCAGTAACTTCTGTCGCGCGCCCAAGGCGGCGTAGAGGATGTGGCCTCCATCCAGCTGGGAAATCGGCAGCAGATTGAGCGCCGTGACGAATAGGCCCAGCCACCCCGCGAAGGCGACGGGGTGTAAGGCTACAACCTGACTCGATCCCGACAAACCGAGCACGAACCGGGCGATCGTCGACATCGCCAGCGAGCCACCCAGCCAGAATTGTTCGGAGCCAAACCGCACCAGATACTGGCTGGACATTTGCGAGGACACGGAAACGACTTCGCTGTTCACGAGTCCCCACCAGAGCAGTGGCAACGACGCGAAGAAGCTCATCAGCGGCCCCGCGACACCCACATCGAGCAGTTGGTTACGACTCAACACCGGTGACCGCAGTCGGATGAATGCCCCCAGCGTACCGATGATCGAGACGTAGGGAGGGAATGGGATGAAGTACGGCGGTGTTACACTGATGGAGTGATGTCGCGCCGCGAAGTAGTGACCGGCCTCGTGGAGCGCCAACACCAAGACCAGCGCCAGACCAAACGGCAGTCCGGGAACGAGGGCCGCCGCGTCTAGCTCAACGGGGACCGGAAGCCACCAACTGCCCACCAAAGGCACCGCGATGAAGCCAACGGGGGAGAACCCGGCCAGCAGGCTTCCAGCCACGGTGGTGCTGAAGAGAGTCAACGCCAGAAGCAGGATATGTAGCCACCACCGCTCCCGGCGTCGCTCAGGCTGGAACAGCAGGAGTTCCCACCCGAACGGCCCCTGACGCAGGCTATGGCCGCCCGACCACCGCTCGAGGTAGTCGCGGACGGTCGGCGACTCGGGATCGAGGCCCGGCCAAAGCTGCCCGACGATCACGCGCCCGCGCGGTACCTTGTCGACCCGGTAGGCCGCGAGGACAATGTGAAAGTCGTTCAACCCTTGACCGGACATAGTGTCATTATTAACATTTTGTGTCACCAGCCTGACGTCTGCGCTGCGCGCCGCGCGTTCTTACTGCACCTCAGCACAAAACATCAGGTATCAACAGAAGGCGTAAGGTAAAGTGTCCTAATAAGTTATCGCTGCTGAGCCGTTGCCCGGCCTCTGGCGGGCTGACCCAGGCTGCGCAACAACCCAATCGATAAAGCACTCCCCAGACTGACAGCTTAACCCGTTCTTGGTAGAAACAAATGAGTACGACTTCCCTTGATATCGCCGAGCTAAAGGCCAAGTCCGTCCAGGACCTCCACGAGATGGCGGAGGAGCTGAACATCCAGAACTACTCCTCCCTCCGCAAGCAAGACCTGATCTTCCGGATCGAACAGAACCTGCTCGATTCCGACGTGATCCTTCGCGCGGAAGGCGTACTGGAGATCCTTCCGGAAGGCTACGGCTTCCTGCGGAGCCAGGACTGGAACTATCTATACGGGCCGGATGACATATACGTGTCACCGTCGCAGATCAAGAGATTCGACCTGCGCACGGGCGACACCGTACTGGGTCAGGTTCGTCCCCCCAAAGAAGGCGAGCGCTATCTCGCACTCCTCAAAGTGGAGGAGGTCAATGGCGAGGACCCAGAGGAGTCGAAGCATCGAATCAGCTTCGACAACTTGCGACCGCGCTATCCGGACGGGCGCCTCAAGCTGGAGCGCGAGAACGGCGACATAGCGAACCGCATCATGGACATGATCGTCCCCACCGGTAAGGGGCAACGCGGCCTGATCACTTCGCCGCCCAAGGCCGGTAAGACGATCCTTCTCCAGAAGATCGCCAACGCTATCACCGAGAATCATCCCGAGGTCCACCTCATCGTCCTCCTCATCGACGAGCGACCGGAAGAGGTCACCGACATGGAGGAACACGTCGCGGCGGAAGTTATTTCTTCGACGTTCGACGAGCCAGCGGACCGCCACACCCAGGTCGCCGAAATGGTGATCGAAAAGGCTAAGCGTCTGGTCGAGCACAAGAAGGACGTCGTGATCCTCCTCGACTCGATCACGCGCCTGGCACGC
>Ga0255054_10001990_pt1 | contig 11830 bp, 10 predicted proteins | sample JV7_2_23_MG_FD_188634 | JGI IMG/M metagenome (GOLD analysis project Ga0255054, IMG submission 188634) | Seawater microbial communities from Jervis Inlet, British Columbia, Canada - JV7_2_23 | ecosystem: Environmental > Aquatic > Marine > Inlet | place: Canada: British Columbia | collected... | reverse complement strand
GAAGGTCGAAAAGATCCGCGAAGGAATTCCCGAGGGCGCCTACCACGTGACGCTCGCCGAGGTCGGCATCAGTACCCGTGTCGCTAATTTGCTCGCCGAAGCAGGGTATGAGACTGCTGGGAACACGCTCGAACAGCTGGAGATTGATGAAGACAAGATCCTCGCTCTACAAGGCGTCGGGCCCAAGGCCATTACTGAGCTCAACGAAATCCTCCCCGGCTTCGATTATCCGGAGCCGGTCGTCGAAGAGGAGCTGATCGAAGAGGAAGAAGAAGCTGAGCCGGCAGCCGAAGATGCAGAAGCAGAAGCTGAAGCTGAGGCTGAAGACGCGCAGGTGGAAGGCGAAGCTGAGCCCGAGCCCGCTGCTGAGGCCGACTCAGAAGCAGAGCCGGAGGCAATTCCGATCGAGGAGGCATTTGAGCGAGCTATTGAGGAAGTCGCCCAGGCCGTTATAGAAACGGACGATGATGCGACTGAAGCAGAGAAAGAAGCCGAGCGTAAGAAGCGCAAACAGCGCGCACGAGTGGTCGAATATGACCCAGATCTAGGCGAGACGGTCGTGCGACACCGGAGAAAGCCAGGCCGGCAGACCGACTGGCAGGATGCGGGAGAATTCGACGACAACACATAGCTCATAACGATGTCAGGGAAACACATCCCACGGCGGACCTGCGTAGGCTGCAGGGAAGTGCTTCCGAAGAGTTCCTTGATCCGCATCGTACGCACTCCCGATGGTGTTAGGATTGACCCGACCTCAAAAGCTCCCGGCAGAGGCGCCTATTTACACGACCGGCGAAGTTGCTGGGAAAGAGGCCTGAAAGGATCTCTGTCGAAGGCGCTTCGCGTAGAACTCACGACAGATGATCGCAACGAGCTGATGCAAACCATGAATCAGTTGCCAGAGACGAATGACTAGCTCTCAGCGCGGCAACAAGCAATATCCTCTAGGCCGGTAGCTCGCTCGAGCCCCGGATAGGGGCTGGAGGTGTGATATGAGTGAGAACGGCCAAAACCTCATCGAGATCCCAGATACTCTGACGGTCCGCGACCTCGCAGACCGAATTGAGGCGAGTCCAATCGATGTGATCAAGCAATTGATGGCCAATGGCGTAATGGCCAATATCAATCAACAGATCGATTTTGATACGGCAGCCATTGTTATTGCCGAATTTGGGTATGAAGCTCAGGCCGTCGAACCGTTGGAGGGGGATGCTCCCGAAGACGCCACTGAGCTGCCGCGCTGGAAACAGATGCTTGACGAAGAGGATCCAAAGTTGCTCGTCGATCGCGCTCCAGTGGTCACCATCCTGGGTCATGTAGACCACGGCAAAACGACTCTGCTTGACGCCATCCGGCAGGAAGATGTGGCCGCAGGAGAAGCCGGTGGTATCACCCAGCATATCGGCGCCTACCAGATCAGCCACAACGATCGCCCGATCACTTTCCTGGATACTCCCGGCCACGCCGCGTTTACCGCTATGCGCGCTCGAGGTGCGCAGGGCGCGGATATCGCGGTGCTGGTAGTAGCCGCGGACGATGGCGTGATGCCTCAAACGCGAGAAGCTCTGGCGCACGCAAATGCCGCTCGTGTGCCAATGGTGGTGGCACTCAATAAGGTCGACCGCCCCAACGCCAATCCAGATAAGGTGAAGCAGGAACTTGCAGACGTGGGACTGGTGTCCGACGAATGGGAAGGCGACACAATGGTTGTGCCGGTGTCGGCCAAACAAGGGTCGGGAATCGAAGATCTAATCGAGGCCATCCTCTTGGTCGCCGACTCCAACGAAATCAAGGCCAATCCCGAAGGCAATGTTTTCGGGACGGTGATCGAAGGCGAGCTAGACAAGACCAAAGGTGTTCTAGCAACTCTATTGATCCAGAACGGCACCCTCCGTGTTGGCGATGTAGTGATGGCGGGAAATGCGCACGGGCGAGTGCGCGCGATGTTCGATTATCGAGGCAAGCCGATAGAAGAGGCGCCTCCATCGGCTCCCGTTTCGGTGTTGGGACTCTCGGATGTACCCCGGGCTGGCGAATTGTTCACGCTGGTCGAATCTGAGCGTGAGGCAAAGGCCATCATCAAGGCTCGTGAGGGTAAAAAGGTTTCGGCGCCGACCGGAGCTCCGGCTATGACCCTGGATCATCTCTTCGAGGCTTATCAAGCGGGCGAAGCCCAGGAACTGAGACTAGTCGTCAAAGCAGACGTGCAGGGATCGCTGGAACCGATCATCAATTCGCTTCAAGAGCTGAGTGTTGGGGGCATCCGGATCAATGTGTTGCATTCGGCAACCGGCAACATCGGCGAAGACGATGTAATGCTCGCAGCCGCTTCTGGGGCCATCGTGATCGGTTTCAATGTTACTGCCGACCAGGCCGCCAAGCGCGCGGGAGAAACCGAGCGGGTCGACATTCGTTTGTACGATGTGATCTACCGCCTGACGGAAGACATAGAGAAGGCACTGAAGGGAATGCTCAAGCCCGAGAAGCGGGTAGTGGAACTAGGCCAGGCTGAAGTGTTGAAGATCTTCACCATTCCCAAGATGGGCAGGATCGCCGGCTGCCGGGTACTCGAAGGCGAAATTCGACGCAATGCGCGCATGCGAGTGGTGCGCGATGAAGAGAATCTGCATGAAGGGCCCATCGCTTCGCTAAAGCACGAAAAGGAAGATGTGACCGAAATCCGTGAGGGTTTCGAGTGTGGAATCGCCCTCAAGGGTTTTGAGGCCTTCAAGAAGGGCGATAAGCTGATGGCCTTCGTCATTGAGGAGACCGCCCCAGTGGAATAAAGTCGGTACCCTTCGTTGCACGTGGAGGATCCAGCTCAGGAAGGGTTCCGAAGGATGTGGTCAGAAACCAAAAGTGAAATTTCATCGTGCCTAGCGAGACACGTGCCCGCAGGGTCGCCGATCGGATCAACCGTGAATTGGCGATCCTGCTTCAGCGAAAAGTAGCCGACCCGAGATTGGCGAGCCTGACCGTCACTGGAGTCGATGTCGATCGTGAGCTGGCCTATGCCACGATCTATGTGACGGCTCAAGACGATAAAGAAGAAGTGCTCACCGCGCTCGCGAGCGCACGCGGATTTATGCGCAAACAGCTCGCCTCCAGTATCCCCATGCGATCATTCCCCCAACTGCGATTTCGCTGGGACTATTCCCCGGATCGGGGAGCTCGTGTAGACGAATTGCTGGAGCGCCTGGAGCAGGAACGTCAAGAGCAAGGCTTGTCAACCCAGGATAGTGCCTCCGAATTCACAGCCTCTGAAGACGAATCAGACGTGAGCAACGATGAAGGCTGAGACCGAAAGCGCCGCAAAGCGTATCGCCGACTCGTCTGACATTGTTATCATCAGCCACGAGCGGCCAGATGGCGATGCGATCGGGTCGCTGCTGGCCTTGACATTAGCCTTGAAGGAAAATGGGAAGCAGGTCGTGCCGGTACTGGACGACGGACTGCCAAAGAAGTGGCAATTCCTTCCTGGCGCTGACCTGATCAAATCGGAGCTGCCATCGAACGAGCACCTTGTTATCACGGTGGATGCGGCTGATCTCCATCGAATTGGGAAATTGGACGTCGCCCATGTAGATGTAAATATTGATCACCATCCAAGCAATACCCAGTTCGGAACCATCAATCTGGTTGACCCGGAAGCAGCGTCTACAACCGTGGTGCTGCACCGGCTCCTTCCCGAGCTTGATCTACCAATCAACGTCGATATCGCAAGCAATCTGCTCACCGGGTTGATCACGGATACGCTTGGATTCCGCACGAACAGCGTCGGTCCAGAAACCCTGCGGATTGCGGCGGAACTGATCGAGGCAGGTGCGGACATCTCACTGCTCTATCGGCAGGCGATGCTCGGGCTCAGTTTTGAGGCCGGACACTATTGGGCGCACGGACTTTCCCGAATGGAAATGCGAGATGGGGTGATTTGGAGCTCGCTGCTTGTATCGGACCGAAAGGATGCGAAATACCCGGGCAGTGACGACGCAGATTTGATCGATGTCCTCACCACCATCGAGGGGCCACGCGTTGCAGTGCTGTTCATTGAGCAATCGGATGGAAACGTAAAAATGAGCTTCAGGGCACTTCCTGGCATGGATGTAAGCCGCCTGGCGGCGAATTTTGGTGGTGGCGGTCACGAGCTTGCAGCCGGCGCCATGGTTGAAGGCAAACTCCAAGAGGTAATGGATCGGGTGCTGAGCGCAACGTTCGCGGCAATGGCAGAGGCCAAATCTTGAGCGCTTTTGGGATCATGGTTGTCGACAAACCAGAGGGCCCGACCTCGCATGGTGTGGTGAGCATCGTACGCCGAGGCACTGGGGTGCGTAAAGTAGGACATGCTGGAACGCTAGATCCACGGGCCTCAGGAGTATTGGTGCTTTGCCTGGGCCCGGCTACGCGTCTGTCAGAATATCTCTCGTCATCGAACAAGCTTTACGAAGCAAAAGTTCGCTTTGGAGAGTCCACCGAAACCTATGACGCGGAAGGGGCTACAACAAGCTCTACTGGCGAGGCCCCGACCGAAGACCAGGTCGAAGCAGCGCTCGAAGGGTTTCGGGGTGAAATTCAACAGGTCCCACCTGCGTACAGCGCGATCAAACTCCAGGGAAAAAAAGCCTACGAATTGGCTCGTGAAGGAAAGCCGGTCGAGCTGGATGCTCGGAGCGTAACAGTGTACGAGTTAACCAAGCTGTACTACGATCCGCCGGAACTGAGCATTCGGGTCGAGTGTTCTGCAGGAACCTATATCCGATCCCTTGCTCACGATCTCGGAGAAACATTGACCACTGGCGCGCACCTTTCTGCGCTTCGTCGACTGAGGGCCGGCCCCTTTGGACTGGAAGATGCGGTGACGCTGGATGAGCTGGAGCGAGCCATGGGCCGGGACGAGTGGCAGGATTTGGTGCGGCCCGCGTCGGAAGCGCTGCCCGATCTCCCGATTGTGACGGTGGAGGAGCCGGAGTTAGAAAAGATTCGAAATGGCCTGCGAATCCCATCCAGTGAGGGAACGGCCGGAATGGCACGCGCGCTGGCTCCGGATGGAGAACTGGTCGCGATCCTTGTATCTGCTGAAGATGGCCAGGAATGGCAGCCCCGCAAAGTATTCCTCTCCTAAATGCAACACGTTCAAAACCTTAGTGAACTTCAAATAGAACGAAGCTCGCTCACCATCGGTTCCTTCGATGGGGTTCATCTTGGACACCACGACTTGTTGCACAGTATGGCCGAGCGGGCGAAGGAAGCAGACCTACCGGTGGTTGTCCTGAGCTTTTTTCCACACCCCTCTGTGGTTCTCCGACAACGAACTCCTGCCTTCTATATTACGACGCCGGATGAGAAAGCGGAGCTGCTTGGGCAGGAAGGCGTGGACTATGTGATCACGCAACCGTTCGACCTTGAGCTTTCCAAAGTGGAGGCAGGTGAATTTCTCGATCGGCTTACCGCCCAGCTTGGATTTATTGACCTGTGGGCTGGAGAGGACTTTGCGCTTGGCCACCAGCGGCGCGGCAACCGACATTTTCTCGAGAAGGAGAGCCGCGCAAGGGACTTTCAATATCATCTGGTCCCGCCGCTGCTTGTGGGAGGCGAAGTGGTCAGTTCGACCCGGGTACGGGAGGCGCTTCGATCCGGCGATGTGGCGCGAGCGGCGACTTACCTTGGAAGGTCCTTCAACTTGGTGGGAATCGTTCAAAAAGGCGCGGGGCGTGGAAAAGAGCTTGGCATCCCAACCGCTAATCTTCAGATCTGGGAGGAGCGCGCCTACCCTGCGGTTGGTGTTTACGCGTGCATTGTGGAGGTTGATGGACAGCGGAAACAAGCCGTAACCAACATCGGCTACCGACCCACATTTGAGGACAAGCCTGAGGGGCCGATCATAGAGGCGCACATTCTTGATTTTGAACGCGAGTTGTACGGGCAAGAGATCAAAGTCGAGTTTATCGATCGATTGCGCGACGAGATGCGTTTCTCGGGGCCAGAGCAATTGCTCAAGCAGATCGAACAGGACATCAGCCATACGCGCAGCCTGCTGAATGACCGAACGCTGGACTGAGGCCTGTTCGGCGCGCTGATCATCGCCACCCAAGCAGCTTGCTGGCGGACCAAACGCTAGAATGAGGTCCGCTTAGTCTTCTGCGAGATCCGCGAGCCTGCTCTCCGCCAGAGCTACGTACTCTCCTTCGATTTCATAGCCAACGTAGTCCCGCTCGTTCTTCAGCGCCGCCACGCACGAAGTTCCCGACCCTGCAAAAGGGTCCAGCACCACGTCCCCACGGTAGGTATACATTTTGATGAGGCGTTCCGGCAGCTCTTCCGGGAACGGCGCTGGATGACCGATCTTTCGCGCTGATACTGCGGGGATGTGCCAGACGCTCTTGGTCCACTCCAGGAACTCGTCCCGTTCGATCGTGCTGTCGTGGTCTTTCGCCTTGCGTGAAAAGGACTCCTTCGAGAACACAAGGATGTACTCGTGAACATCGCGCAGCACCGGATTGCTCGCCGATAGCCAGGACCCCCAGGCCGTTGAGGCAGCGGCACTTGCGCCCTTGTCCCAAATAATCTCTCCACGCATGTGGAAGCCTGCCTCAATCATGTCTTCGATCACAAAAGCGTGGAGTGGGAGATAAGGTTTACGGCCGAGATTCGCCACATTGACACATGCGCGTCCGCCGGTGACCAAGACCCGGTACGTTTCCTTGAAGACATTCCTGAGCAGTTGTCTGTACTCTTCCAGGGAAAGGTCCTCGTCATAGTCTTTGCGGACGTTGTAGGGCGGAGAGGTCACCATCAGGTGAATCGAGTGGTCTGGCAATTCGCCCATATCCTCAGATGAGCTCTCAAAGATGCGGTTGCGGGTTTTGTCCGGGAGCTCCTGCTCTACGAATTCGGTCACCTCTTCAGGTTTTAGATCCTGATAGAGCCGACCAGAGTAGAAATGCGAGGAATCGTGGCTGATCCGTCCTCCGGTACCAAAGCTGCTAGTGGTTGTCCGCTTTCGATCGGACTTACCCATAGCCCAGCTGCCCCAGCGCGGTAGCGTCATCTCGCCAATGCGGCCACACCTTGACGCGCAGATCCAAATACACTTTCCGGCCCGACATCTGCTCGATCGACTCTCGGCCTTGTTTTCCAATGTCGCGCAGCATGGAACCACGCTTTCCGATCACAATCCCCTTCTGAGAATCCCGCTCCACATAGAGAATGGCTGCAATGTAGGCGCCCCGCGTTCCTCGCTCTTTGTATTCCTCAATTTGTACCGCAAGGCTGTGGGGGACCTCGTCGCGCAGCAGCTCGAGCGCAGCAGACCGAATGAGATCGGCAGCGATATCGCGCTCATACGCATCCGTGACCTCTGATTCCGAATAATACTGGGGACCTTTCGGGAGCCGGTCGATAACCTCCTGGGTCAGTAGATCCAAATTGTCACCGCGAGTAGCCGAGGTGCCGATCGCGATCGCATGTGGCAGCAGCGCCAGATAAGCATCCCAATGGGCCTGGAGTTGATCCGGCCGTATGAGGTCCATCTTGTTCATCGTGGCTATAGCCGCAGTGTCCCCCGCGCGTCGGAGAATGGTTTCCGCGACCATCCGGTCGCCGGCTCTTGGCAGCTCGTGAACGTCGAATACGCATAGAATCACATCTGCGTCGTCGAGTGCATTGGAGGCAACGCTGTTCATGTACTTTCCAAGCTGATTCCGAGACCGGTGGATTCCAGGTGTATCCACAAATACAGCTTGTGCCGTAGGAAGAGTCAATATGGCAAGCTGACGCACCCGAGTCGTTTGAGGCTTGGGGGAAACTGGCAAGATGTCTTGTGCCAGGATGGCATTGAGCAGCGTCGACTTTCCAACATTCGGCCGCCCTGACACGGCCACAAAACCGGAGCGGTGCTCGCTGCCCACCGCCCCATTGTCCGGTCTAGCTCGCGCGCTGTCAAGCGAATCGTTAGGCTCAGAGCATTCCCCAGGAAAACTCGCGGGCTATAATACCGGGCCACCGAGCAGGGTTAGGCACGGAATGTCTATTTTTCGACGATCGAAGAAGCAAAATCGGTTCATTGAGCTGCTGATCAAGCAGGCAGAGCATACTGCCGAAGGTCTGGAAATCCTCCTTAGGTATGTGAAGAATCCGGCCGAAGATCTGGCAAGTAAGCTGACACATCTCGAGAAGGAAGCAGATGAGGTCCGCCGCATCCTGATCGACGAATTGAATCGAACCTTCGTGACCCCCATCGATCGGGAGGACATCTTCGCGCTCTCCCTCACCATCGACGACGTCCTGGACTACGCCAACACGACCATCGAGGAGATGGAACTGCTCGAAATTGAACCCACGCCTCACATGGAGCGGATGATCTCCCTGCTGAGCGAGGCAGCATCAGAGATTCATAGGGGAGTGATGCGCCTCGAGAACAACCCGAATGTGGCCAACGACCATGCCGTGCGAGCCAAAGCGCTTGAGAATCGGACGGAAACGGTTTACCGAGAGGCTATTGCCGATCTATTTCACATGCCCAGAGATGTCGACCACATTGTAGAAATGCTGAAGCTGCGCGAGGTATATCGACACCTGTCCAACGCGGCCGATCGCGGAGATGCAGCGGCAAATGTGATTGGGGATATCGTAGTAAAGAAGATGTAGAGCTGGCTACGCTTAGGCTGAATGAAAAAAGGGCCATGCGGCCCTTTTTGATTCCGGTTGAGCATAGTGATGTTTTCCGCAGGTTTACGCCAGTCTATCCAGTTTCATGCCCACTTCTCTCCACTGGATTTTCGAAATTCCAAGTTTCTGCCGCAGCGAGTCTTTGTCCATCCCTGACTTGTAATCTGTCAGCGCGCTGGTCCACCTGCACATGTTGAACGAAAGGTGCTTATCGAGACCGGCGTCTTCGCCGATGTCCTCCAATAAATACTCGAGGCGCCGCGGCGAGTACGGAAATAACCGCTCGGAGGGCTCGTACTGCTTGATGTATTCCTTGTATGCTGGAACCCAATTGGATTCAAGCGGTAGCTTGCGCTCCCGGTAGCGCTTGCTCACATCACCATACCGAATCCACAAAATCTGGCCATCGGTGGATTTCAAATCCACATGGTTGAGGTGAATTGCAAGGCATTCGCTCTTCTTGATGCCGGTGTGCAGCAGGAGGCTGACTAAAGCAAAGGGCCGCGCATCCGGCGATTCCTTTTGTCGCATCCCTTCCGCGGCTTTCAAGACCGCCAGGAGCTCATCTTGCGTCAGCACTACCGGCAATGGGCTCAGTACGGACTCCTGGGGAATAGCAGCCGCAGGATCTTCCACAAGAACGCCCGCCTGAACCAGCCATCGGAAGAAGGCCTTCAACGACGTCACTCGGCGGGAATAGGTTTTGGGGCTGCAAGGAACGCCGCGCCGGTTGAGCATCCAATCCAGGAAATTGCGCAGATCGTGCGTGCCGATGGAATTAATCGGGTGTCCGGCTCCCATAAAGCGGCCCAGCAGTCTCAGATCACCGGTGAAGGCTTTCACGGTATTGATGGAGCGTCCACTGTTCTCCAGGTCTTCCCCCCATACCTGGATTGCGGCGCTCAGGCTGGAATCCGGCCGCAAAGGACCTTCCGCAAATCCAACTTCCTGGCCGGAGCTGGAGAAAATGGGCAGGTTCTCTCGTCGATCAGACATCGCCAGATCTGGGGTAAAGACCGGTCCGTGAGAATTTCTTTGTCGATTCCCAAAAAGTGGGGTGCATGCTTCGCATAGCCACGAGCGGCGATACTAGACTCGTGCAGGCGAATTGTCAAATGCAAAGGGTTGAATCGTGCTGGGACGGTTGGCTTATCCCAATTGGTCCCGCGTGGGGTCGAAACAAGGCTTGTAATCATCTCCAACGACCAGGCGGAAGGCGAATGGGGAGGTTGGATCCGGCTCCGCGGTTAGACGGGAATCAGGGAGGCCGAATGTTTCCAGGATCTCTGCAGCCGTCCCGTCTTGCGCCAATCCGTAGTCGATTAGGTGAGTGGAAGTTCCGGCGGAGGGTGAATGTGATGCAACATGTGTCGCAAAGCCGGAATATTCCAGCCGTTCTGCGGCAAGATTGCCCCAATGGCTTTGCGCGGAGGCGTTTGCTACTTCCACGGTCAGCGCGACCTCCGGCACCAGCTCGTCGAACGCTTCAAAGTCGAAGGCATCGGCTACAAGTGCGGCAACCGGACCAGGCTTTGGAACTAAAACTTGAGCTCCCGAGCTCGGAATGCGCCAACTCGTGACCTCGTCCCGTCCGATAAAGCGACTGCGAACGTCTGCCGTACCAATGCGCGCCGCAAGCGGTGCCAACGAGATGAGTTCGGTCACCGTCATGTCGGTTGCTACGGAGTCCCGAAGATCAGAATATAGGTCCGGGATGCGGGGGATCAACCCGACCGACAGAATTTCCTTGTAGAGAGCTCTAAGCACCTCCTGCTGTCGACGGCCCCGATCAAAGTCGGATGACAGCTTCCTGGAACGCGCGTACCAGAGCGCCAGATCTCCATCCATGTGCCTTGTGCCGGTAGGAACGGTGTAAAGATGCCAGTTTTGCTCCTTCTCCGGATCGAGCGCAGGGCTCTTCAGTCGCCAATCGCGATACGAGCAGGTGACGTTCACTTCCACTCCGCCGACTGTATCCACGATGCTGCTGAAGCCGTTCATCTCGACCTTGGCATAGTGGTGGATCGGAATTCCAAAGTTGTAGCGGACGGTATCGGCAAACAGAGCCGGTCCACCACCGGGATAGTTGATGCGGTCGCCAAGACTGAAGGCGGTATTGACTCGCTGCATGCCGTATCCAGGGAGATAAACGTAGAGATCGCGCGGGATGGACAGCAAAGACACTTCGCCACGCCCCGGATGGACCGAAAGAATAATGATCACGTCCGTGTTAAATCCGGTCCAGGATGGCCGCCGATCCGATCCCAACAATGCAATATTGATGATTGCTGGATCGATGGATAACGGGGCAGATGGCGGCGGGATTGGAGTGGGTGGAGCTGGAGCATTTCCGTAAGTGAACGGTGCCGGCCAACCCACATCGAAGATCGTAGGGGAAGTGGGTTGTGGAGTGGAGGTGGCAGCGGGAGGGGTCGGAGATTGATAAATCTCTGTTGGAAGCTTGTCCAGCCTCGGCGCATTGCTCTCCGATTTAGGGGATGGAAGGCAACCGACCAGCGCCACGGTCAGGGTCAGAGAAATTAGTATGCTTCGCATTCGCATGATGCAGCCATCGCTTAGCCCACTGGGATAAGCGTGGAGCTGGAGCTACGCCAGGGGTTCGGTGGATTGGGCTGGTGCCCGCTGTCCCTGTCCGACCCAGCGAAGCGCCAGCATACCGTACAGTATCGTGAGCCAGAAGGTTATGCCGCGGAAGGTGAGGGTGATCACGGCGGATACTGCCAGGGATAAGCCGAGCGAAGTCAGGACAAGGGTCATGGCGCCCTCAACGAAACCAACTCCCGAAGGCGTAGGCGACACGATGTAGAAGAGATATCCAATGCTGAAACCTGCGATGAGCATGGTAACGGTAAAGGGTTGGCCGAAGGCTTTGAAGATCAAGCCCAAGATGATGATGAGCAGGGCCTTGCTGCTGAATGCCAACACTCCGGGAAGTAGAAGCTTGCCCGGAGATTTCCTAACGATCTGCAACCCTTCATAGACATCATCAGCGAAGGGTCGCGCTCGTGAGAGGTCTACGGAGTCGCGGCGGAGAATTGGATGCAATATCCGGTTCAGGATCGTTCCCAGGCGAGTGAGCACATTGGCAAGCAAGATCGGCGAGCGCATGCCCATGACAAGCACCAGGCCCGTGGCCAGCGCAATT
>Ga0255054_10001989_pt1 | contig 11831 bp, 7 predicted proteins | sample JV7_2_23_MG_FD_188634 | JGI IMG/M metagenome (GOLD analysis project Ga0255054, IMG submission 188634) | Seawater microbial communities from Jervis Inlet, British Columbia, Canada - JV7_2_23 | ecosystem: Environmental > Aquatic > Marine > Inlet | place: Canada: British Columbia | collected... | reverse complement strand
TGGTTATAGGTTAGGTTCTCAGGTCCCTCCTTGTGACGATTATCTCTTTCACGATTCTGACTATCCAAATTAAGGCATATGTCCTATGATTTTTTCAAAAGCGGCCATGGGATCTAATGGAATGGTTCGTCCGGATTACGCCTAAATGCCGTCGGTATCCAATAATTTCCACCACTAGAAGCCCCCAACCTAGTCCTGCCAACATCCCGGAACAATCTTAGAACGGCAATTCAGCCTGACCCCACATATATTGTGGTTTTCTTTTCCTTGACACCCAAGTGACTTTTCGGTATAGTTCTTCCCTGAAAAAGCAAGTTCATATCAAACAAAAAGCACGACGTCGCCGCCCTCGATGGAGAGAGTTATGATGGCTTGCGGCACGTTGAGATGTCCGAGGACGTTTCCATGCCCTGGTGGCTTTGAGCAAACGGCGAGAGAAAGACGAATCGCGGCTCCGGCGGGCGGGGCGACATTTAGATGAGGACTAAGGCCTTCTCCTTCGGCACCTGAAAATCCCGCATGTTCCCTCCTGCCTGCGCTGGTGATAAAACAATAGTAGCACGCGTCAGCCCCGGAAAGAACTGCAGGATGTTGCTGGCGCTTTTCGACAGCACAAGACTCAACCCAAAGAGCAGCAACACCACGTAGTGCAGGCGATGATTAGGGGCAGTATGACATGAGCGCTCATGTCCTTCCCGGCGTATCAGCCGGCGGATGGTACCACGATCGGTGGCCTCGCAAACATCCTGCCAGCGGTAGGATCAATCGACATGGAACTCTTCTTCTGCGGGAAAAAATCACACAATTTCGGCGACTTCTTGAATCCCTGGTTTTGGGAACAATGCCTACCGGGAGTATTGGACGAGGATCCCCTTGAAATGGTCTTCGGCATCGGTACCATCCTCTGCTCCGGCAAACCGATGCCGGCCCGAACCGAACGTATTCACGTTCTTGGATCGGGATACGGATATGGAGATCAAGAGCCCGATCCGAGACTCCGTGTCTGGTTTGTCAGAGGCCCACGAACAGCCGCCAAACTCAACCTGGACGTTTCCTTCGCAATCAGCGATCCAGCAATGCTGCTTCCCTGGTTTATTTCCTCCCCGCAACCGGTTGTTGTGCACAAAAAGGCTTTCATCCCGCACATTGGATCCATAACGCATTGCGATTGGGCGACGCCTTGTTCATTGGCCGGCATTCACTTGATCGACCCTCGCCTGCCCACTCTTGAATTCATCGCGTCGGTCCGTGCTTCCCGAGTCATTCTTGCCGAATCCATGCACGGTGCCATCACCGCTGATTCCTTCGGGGTGCCATGGATACCGATCATCAGTTCGAGCGAGATTTTGTCCTTCAAATGGCAGGACTGGCTGGACACGCTGCAGCTTGATTACCGACCGCATCGCATCCCCCAACGAATACCCTTGGGCTGGCCGAGAATTCGTCGCGGACTGAGGTGCCTGGCCGAGGATTTGGGCCTTTCGAAAAAATCTTCGCGGATCAGTCGCGTTTCCTTGTTCCGGTGGCAGCCCGGCAATGAAATCTGTGCGGAAGCTTTGCTGAGCACGTGTAACCAGCCTGCGGTACTGTCCAAGGAAAGCATCAGGGAAAATGTCGCTGAGCGGCTGTCGGACAGGATTCATGCTTTTGCCCTTTTCGCAAAAGACCAAGCCGCGAGAACGGGCAAAGCCCCCGATCGATAACCTTGGCGAGGTCTGCGATTGACCCCGCCTTTCCCTGTTGGATAGGATGCCCGTGTGCATCGAGAGCGATTCAATGGATCTGAATGTCCACTGCGTCAAGCGTTACTCATTACGGATCATTTTTTTTACATTTTTCAGGTCTTCGGGAGTATCTACCCCTATTGATCTATAACTTGTCTCCACAACCTTCATTCGATAGCCATTTTCGAGAAACCTGAGCTGTTCCAGACCCTCCGACGTCTCAAAAGGCGCCAGCGGCTTCTGGGCGAAATCCAGTAGAGCATCCCGTCTGTAAACATATAGCCCTACGTGTCTGTATGTCGGAACGTCACCTGTCCACCTATCAGTCCTGGTGTGAGGAATTGAAGAGCGGGAGAAGTACATCGCGAATCCCGCTTGATCTATTACAACCTTCACCACGTTTGGATTGTGATATTCCGATTCGGAGCTGATACGATGTGCTAATGTTCCCAAATCAATGCCGCTATCCTCAAGAAGCGGCTCCACAACTTCATCTATCATAGCCGGCTCAATAACCGGCTCATCTCCCTGCACGTTCACCAGAATATCAGCGTCAGAACTACTGGCGATCTCTGCGATTCTATCCGTTCCAGTGGGATGCTCAGCAGTCATTGCAACTTTCCCGCCAAACGCCTTTACCGCATCAAAAATTAGCTGATTATCAGTGGCAACAGTCAATTCGTCAATGGTTTCAGCTTTTCTTGCCCTCTCATAAACATGCTGAATCATAGGTTTACCAAATATATCAGCCAGAGCCTTTCCCTCAAACCGAGTCGACGCATAACGCGCAGGGATAACTCCCAAAACTTTCATTTACTACTCCTGATGGGCTTATAAACCTAAAAGCGTATTCCTATACCCGATTAACAGCATTAGGTGGCATTTTGCCATCCAAAGCCGCCATGACATTCTCGACGACCATACAGGCCATTTTTGCACTGGTTTCCACCGATCCACTGGCAATATGTGGTGTAATGACCACGTTGTCAAGTTCAAAAAGCCCGGGATTTACCTCCGGCTCATTTCCAAAAGCGCTCAAACCTACCCTGGCGATTACGTTATCCCGTATATGATGTAGGTCCTCTTACTTGCACCAAATGTCAGGGCAAAATGCCTTAATATTTTCTTGATGAACGGATTGACTTCTATGAAACTGATAATCCTCTTAGAGCCCTGGGATTCGGGCCATATCAGCGGATCTAGATTGTAGATGTTCTGTATTAATCACACTCGGTTTTTTCGGAATGACTTGTCGGTCATGTCTGGTGCAATTCTGTAGGGCATCTTTTCGTCAGCCCTGCCCCCCCTTTTTCATTTGCATCACGACACATCATGCAGTATCCATAATACTGGCCCTTCCGCTCTCCTTTATTGAGGTTATGGAAGTTTGAATGATGGGACCACAAGCTATTTCAAAACCTGTTTTGAGCGATATATTGCCATTTTGGGAAAACGCTTGCTATGAGCGAAGCGTCAAGAAATTGTCACTGTCTGCGGGCAGTTGCTCGAGTTTGACAATTTTAGTCCGCCTAGGCGGACCAAAATGGGAAACCAAAAGCGAAAAATGGGTTTTGAAATCGCTTCTAAGCAACAAAGGTGAAATAAAATGAATTTAAAAATTGTTTGTGTGAAATGGGGAACTAAATTTCCCGCTTTATATGTTAACAGACTGTACAATATGGTAAAACGAAATTTAACAATTCCTTATCGGTTCGTTTGTCTTACGGATAATCCAGAAGGCTTAATCCCAAACATAGATTTAGTCTCATTGGAAGAAAAATTTGAATATTGCTGGACTAAAATAGAATTATTTAAACCGGGCAATTTTTCTTATGATGAATTATGTTTGTTCTTAGATTTGGATGTAGTAATTCCCGGTAATATAGATAATTTAGTAACTATTCAGCCCGAGAACAAATTTGTTGGTTTATTGGATTGGTATAACTCACGAAAAACGCCTCACTATAATTCTTCTGTCATGCGGTTTTACGGAAATAGCAATACGCATCTCTATAGTTATTTACTCGCAAAACTAAAAGACGGTACTAGTAGATGGGGAAGGGAATTTGACGCGTATCTGGGGTCAAATGACAAGGTTGTCTTGTGGGAAGGAAAAAAACGATACGGCGGCGATCAGGAGTGGATTTCCCATTATGTTTATCCACAAAAAGAAATTAAAGCGAATAGTTTTCCAAAAAACTGGATTATGAGCTATAAGAAGCACGGAAGAAAACGTTTACCAAAAAAATGCAAGATTATGGTGTTTCATGGTTTTCCAAAACCTCATGAGGTAAATAATGATTATGTAAAAGAACATTGGAAATGATTAATTTAACATCCCTTTACTATATTTTGGGCAGAATGAATTGATTTTTGTTGATTTTAACTTTTTCAACCGATCCCTTGGCTGAGAACCCGTCAGCCACTTTTTAATTAAAACTTCTTATCCAGTTTTTTAGAAATCATTGCCAATTGATCGCATACGGCATTTAAGCCCCTGTCAACCTCCAGATCGACCGTGCATGGGTGATGCTGCAAAGGAGAATATTTACCCTGTAAGCTCATCTTCGTCTCGCGGGGTGATCGCCAGTTCCATATCATGGATCCAGTTGGATAAGAATACCCCAATGTTCATAAGAAGTCCTGAAGGGCTGCCTGGAGAGGGGCGCCGATGATATCCAGTTTTCCGCTATAGGTTTTCAGGGCACATCTCATAATGTCCAACTCTGTATCCGGGTGATGGGGTTGGCTATATTGGTTGCTTGAACGCAAATCCCCCGGATATTTTCCATCCGGATGGCGGAAAAGATCTATGCCCGCAATGACCATCCGTTTGGGTTCAAGGGCTGCGGCCGCGACAATCATCAATGCACCGTTTGTGGGCCTTGCAGGCCATTTGTGGTCCTGTATAATCGGTGACAGCCGTTCAACTGTGAAGTATTCGATCCGTTTAAAACCACGGGTGATAAAATGTCGAAGCAGCATGCTGCTTTCCAACTCGATATTCCAAAATGCGAAGACACATGATGACAGCTTATGTACGGTCTGGGGGTGACCCACAAAAACGACGCTCGGGTTCGTAAAGAGTCGACGAGATTTCCATCTCCAATTAATCCGAAAAAGGCAGTCGTATCTCGTTTCGAGAACCTGTGGATCCTCGGATGAAGGACCGTTACCCAGACACAGGATGGTCTCAGGGTTCCCGATCCGGGTATTGAGTGCATCCCAATCATTTATACGGGATCGTTTCAGGGGCTTGGAAAGGCGTTCCCACAGAGAGCTTTTACCGAGCCGATCGCGTAAGGAATCAACCCGCCAGGATGCGTGCGCAAGGGGGAGCTCCGGGACCCGCGGTAACAAAGGTTCGATGGCACGATAGGCTTTTTCGGCAGCACCCTGATTCTCCTCTATGATACTTTTGGCATTAGCGATAAATTCAGCTGAATGCCCGGAGGAATCAATTATGCGTATGATTTCAGAATATAGGGTGGCTGGAGAGACCTGCAAGGCTGCTTGGCGCTTGATAAACTGGGGTGCCAGATGGCCGGTGGCAGGTAGCCTGGGTCCGTATAAAACGGGTTTCCCATTTAGCACGGGCACAATGGGGTTGATAGGATGTGGTGTTCCAAAGAAACTGGCCCCGGCCACAACACAAGTTGCGATCTTATAAAAACCCCCCACATCACGGGGCCTATCGAATAGGATGACATCCTTGTCATTGGTTTCCATCGCCTTGGACCAATGGCAAACGTTCAAGCTATTTTGTTTAAATACGATAATGGTTTCTGGGATTTTATGGCGGTTTGAAGGTTCCAACAGCAATACAGCCGTTGGGTGAATTCTTTTCACGTTTTGAAACACATTCGCCAACATCCTGGTTTCCAACGGCTGTATTCTTTCGGCGATTACAACCGGCGACTCCGATTTTAGGCCGAGCTGAATTCGGAGATAATCTTGGCTTGCCGTAGCCACGGGAGAGATGAAGTCAAAATACAAGTCACCGGTTATGGCTATCTTTTCAACAACAATTCCAAGTTGGTGAAGCATTGCTGCTGCGCTTTTGTCTTGAACACAGGCCAATGCAATTTTGGTACCCGACAAGCGATGGGCGGCAAAAGAGGTAGCGGGTTCTTTATGGTTTTTGGACACATTTACTGCAATCACCGGGACGTTGTTCTGGGCTGCCTTCAAAAGGATATGGGGACTGACACCCAGATCGGATTCAATAAAAAAAAAGATTTTTGGCGCTATTGAACTAAAAAAACGTGCCGCCATGAATTTTTGATCCAATGGTGCCGGAAACACGGTGTCTGTTGGAAATCTGGCTTTGACCCATTCATAGGAAGTGAGGCCATTGGTGGTAAAGACAAATCGTATATGGGGCGCGGCCGGTCGCAACCGGCCGATTAAAGGCATAGCTGCCTCAAACTGCTTTGGGGTTCGGCCGTGAAACCAGAGAGACTGAGTAAATCCGGCAAGAAACAGGGAGAGGGCATTTGCCAGATAGCCCATTGCAAAAAGGGGATCAGGCCAAGATTTGAAATAATATCGATTTTCGGCAAGGACACATGACAGAGGCACATTGTTATCCATTGGCAAAAAAGGATGGCAAGCACATCTCATAAGTGAGGTATCTGTGAGAATGTTTGTCTCTATTTTCATTTTTGCCGGCTAAAAAAACGTGGATCTGTGCGTGAACAGAAGAAACCATAACAGGTTACAATATGACGCCAAATGCCGTTGCGGTAGTTCAATGGGGAAATTAGCCTGCTGATTGCGGTTCAGCTCAATAGGATGACAAGATAGCAGACTATCATGATTTTTTTCCCTGAGCTTGTTGCATCAGCCTCAAAAAGGACCGGCGGCTGCCCGCAATAGGGGAGCTGCCAGGGCGGTCGGTGACTTTTTATGTTTCACGGATGATGATTGCATACCGGATCGACAATGGCTAAACGCCCTGGCTACGGTTTTTGGGGAGTTTCCGCATTACTCTATCGGCGGAAAAACATCTTATTGGCTGAAAATCAATCCATACGCCGAAACAAGCCAATTAATAATTGATGTCGTCTATGAAAACAGTAACACTAGAAAAAGGCAACAAGAATTTTTTGCTGCGAATAATTTGGCGGTATCGACGGACCATTTTCGGCAGATCGGTGGGTTTAATCCGGACTTCAAGACGGCAGAGGATCGAGAATTTTGTGACCGTTGGCTGAATCACGGATACCTAAAAGCTTGTTTGATATAGCCGACAACGACTGCTCACTTCACCTCCGATGATCGGATGAAATAAACAAGTTTTTAACCAATTAGGAACCGTTATGTCTAGAACCGAATTCATCAAAATACCACTTTTTTATTGGTTGGGACGAGAGGATTTGAAGCTCCGACTTCCTGCTCCCAAAGCAGGTAAATGTTTCATCCGAATTAATTATAACCCCTAAAATCACACGCATTCCTGAACATCATTTCTGGACAGTCCAAGCCCACACAGCTCATAATGCGTTGATTTCAGGGCATATACACACCATTCACATTATGCCTGTGCAAGCACAAAGCCCAAAAGGTTCAATTTGCATTATGAGCTTCAACCCGAAATTGGGGAAAAATATGGATTGCCAAGATGATATATCCATCACTCATGGTTTTAGGTTTATACGGCAGCAGTCACCTTATTGAAGTTGTCTGTTGAACGGAAAAGTTTGTTGATTCCGAGACCCAATCGCTTACAAATGATTTCGTCTATCAACCTAATTTCTCAGGTGTGCTTAGATCTGCAGATTTAAACCTAATCTTCACTTTATGGGTTTCTGTTAACACTCCAATTTGTAGTGCAGGATTAAAATGTTAGCGACGGTCTACTTCGCTTTAAAGCATTACATCGCCATCGGAAGTAATGTCGCCACCTTTAAATTCGGCTTGCACTTTGCGTCTTTTACACCTTGAATATTCGATGATTTTTGTAGTACAAACTGTCACGGCAAAACCTCCTTTGTTTTTTTGTTTAACCAGCTGAATTATATACTAATAAAGGAGGTTTTGCTACTCTTTTTTTGTAAAATCCGGGTTAGGTGTATCAGCTTACGCATCACACGCTCTGACAACCTCGCCATCGGATAAATGCCCGAGGCATGAATAAGGCGGGACGAGATCGGGATTGAGTAGTTTCGCTTCTCAGCAAATCGAATTACTTCCTGATGTAGTGGATGCTGGCTTCCAAGCAATGTTGCAAAATACTTAACTCTCTTACTTTTGTAGGCATTAAGATCGAATGAAGTTGAATAATGCTCGAGATATCCGGCAATTTCCAACGTGGCAAGGGTTCTTAGACATTTCCAGCATATCGAGCAGTTTGTATAGCGACTGTTGTTATGAGCATTCACGCAAACGTCGAGCGTTCTATACGAGTCAGGAACTTCTGCCACGCGTAGGATCTTCTCAACTCGAGAGTACTCGCTCCCAACAGAAAAGGCATCAAGAGTGTCAGTAGAAAGAAGTGGCAAAGTAATGGGATCGCTGTAAGCCATATCATATGTGGGTCCCACGAAGGCATCTGAGTAATTATAAGCGGAGGCGTACATATAACGACCTATTCCTCCCTGCAGAAGGAGAGCGACTGATGCATTACGTTGCGTATGTGTCTGCGCGAAACCAAGTCCCTTACCGTAGAATGAGCCCAGATTAGAATTGATCATTAAAAACGGAAGCCCAAGGAGTTCTGCCGCAGGCAAAAGACGTTTGTATCGCTCTTGAAACAATCGCTCAACGCCGCGTCCGTGTGAGCCAACATTGTTGAAGAGAAGGTGTGTAACTTTGAATCGCTCCAAAACGTTGGAGTAATAATGGTCCGCCAATACACAAAATGAATCGATGCCACCAGAAAATCCTGTTGCCACACCTGGCGCCAGGTTGGCTTGATTACGACATACGTCCTCCGGGTAAATTTTAACCTGACGAAGCGACGGAATAACATGTTGCAGCAATCTTTGAAAGGACCCCGAAAGGTTATACAAGAGCCTCTCAGAGATCATGCCGTTGATATGAATGTCCTCACCGATTGCCATTGCAGGAATGAGAAGGGCTACTAAGTATGCGTCACAAGAGCTCGACAAGAGATCACCGAATGACTCATGCAGGCTATACCAAATGGTTTTATTGCCCTTAATAGATTCCACATCAACCCGATGAATTATCTGTTTGTTTTCTTGGGCGATTTGAGGTTTGCTGATTTTCATGGTTATGATTCACTTAACAAGCGATTACACGATCTATATATCATGACCTTTTTACTTCAATCCGACAAAGTGCGTGAAATCGAATCGCACCGCACATAATTATAGTATTCGAGCTATGGCAAAATTCCAAATCTGTAAACGATATATAATCTGCTGAATCAAAAAGTCAAAGGGTTTTCAGGGGTGTGGTCTAGTGGGACTGCATCTTTCTGGCGTGGCGTCCTCGCCGTTTTGCATTACGAGTATCAAGACGGTTTTTTGCAGCTTGAACCTCTTCCGGTGTGACTTCAATAAGGCTGATCTCCTCAGCTTTGAGTTGATCGGGAAGAAACCTCTGTGCGATAAGTAAAGGGAGATTGTTTGATCTATGGCCACGGGGATTGTCAGATGCAGTGACCAGGATTCAATTTTTCATGTTTCAAATTTAAGAGACTATGAGAGTACCTCAGTTTTTAAAAAACCTGTGATATCCTCTAAATTCAGTTCAAAATTTGATGGATTTATAGCCTGAAATTTCTTGCCATTATCCCAATTTGACGTCAACGTCAAGTTATCGAATTTTATGGAATTATTTCAAATATCAAATCATCCCAAGAATTCGTTGGAGTATCGATGTCAGGGGTGATCTGAAGCCTTGTTTATCCTGTGTAGCTGATAACAAACGCGGGTTATAATAATGGATAAACCTTGAATCTGAATTTCGGATCTCTCATATGAAAGTTGCGAATCAGGATGTTTGAATCAAAGACAATTTTCATATCAATATACCCCGGTTAAAGTTAAGATGTAGGCCCCATTAAGAGGTAAAATGATAAACAAATCAAGAAGATTAAAAGGTTAAATAAAGGAAAATGTGACGTTTAAGAATGGAGTGTGAAGAAACATGGGATGTTGGTGCTTTTAAAAAAACTACTATATATTGATTTTTTTTCTTGACATACAACAATATGTTGATGTATAATAAAAATGTCTGAATTTTTTGGACCGAAGGGTGGCAGAACTGACAAGGAGCGCACGGTCGTTAAATACAAATCACTGCCACCTATGTTTAAGAAGGGTCGGAGATACTCCATCGTGGATCTGGCCAAACATTCACCCTAACTTTGCAGTCCCGGCTTACCTCCGGTCGGGGCTGCGCTCTTTTGTAGTCGAAATGAAGTGAAAGTTAGGGATAATCAGGAATGAGTTGAGCATTATTGTTCAAAATGTGTTAAAAATCCAGTGTTATCAACAACTTAGCCTTTTGAAACTTCATCATCGATCATGATATCTTTTTTAGTAAATTCCACCCCTTTGCTGGTCAGATTCTCTGCCAGTGCCGTATAGGGGTCTCAGAAGGGTTGAGAATAAAGCGCGATTTTCCGGTCGCTCATGAGCATCCTTGTATTTTCGTTAATGGGAAGCCTCCGCCATCCAGCACCACTGTGAAGCGCGCCCCACAAGAGGGTTCTTCAGAGCGCGACGGCGCACTGCTATTGCGGCTGATTGGTCTTTTGTTCCCGTGCTTTTTGTAGCAATTCCTGTCGCTTGGCTTCCGCCGCTTCGGAAGTGAAGGGCTGCTCATCGGTCATGAATTTTTCCATCCATGCCTTGCTTTCGGACCACACATAGGGCAGATCGACAATGATCCCCGGCTTATCGGCCTCCTCCAATAGTTTCAGCCCTACGCGCAGCACGTCGCGCTGATTATCCGCGTCATGAGGCCGTCCCGTCGGGTTGCCCAGGGGATAGTTGAGGAAAATCTGCCGCGGGTTGCCGGCGCTGGCAGCAATGTCCCGAGCATTTGTGTAGGTTACCGTGGAGATGCCTCCCGCTTCCAGAACCCGAGCAACCAGACTCACGGTCTGGTGACAAACCGGTCAGACAGGCGTCAGCAAAGCCACATCGACATTATCCTCCCGACATCGCCGCAGGATTTCCGGCCCGTCCACTTCCGTCGTCTTGCGATGGCTGTAGTTTGGCGGGGTGCGGTAGTAGTTCTTGCTCAGGCTACCGAACGTGCCCTTCTTGAGAAACTCCTGCATCCGCGTGGTTGGGAAAAAGACTTGGATGTCCTTCATATCCGTCTGGTAGCGGTCATGATCCTCACTGGTGGACAGGATGCGATCGGCGGGCCAGTCACTTGGCGCAGTGAACACCTCCAGTTCATTTGTGCCGATCAGCCGTGGCTTTTCCAGCGAATTGCCTGCCTCGTCCAACAACACGAAGGAAGCGGTGGTCACGAGCGTCACCCGAGATTCAGCTAGCGGTTTCTTTAGCGGTGTGAAGGGAATATCTTCACTGTAAGCGTAGTTGTATGTCTTCTCGTAGCCCAGGTTGCGGTAGTATTCGTGGGTTTTTTCGATATAGCGAATATGGTCCATCACACGCCTTCACTGTTATTTGATTGATAAGAATGCCTTTTTGTCGGCTGAGAGTACGCAAACGAATAGAGGAAAGCTCATTGTTCCTCAATGGAAAATAAAAGTGACTATCGTTTCATTACATTACCAATAAAACTCATTTATAGCAATACAATATTCTTTTGACATTGTGCACTTAATTAAGGATTGAGCACAAGAGGAATGATAGATACATTCTTGTCGTTGGTTTTGGGTTTTAAACGCTATATTTGTTCATCCAAAACGGGTACGATTAGCTCGATAGATTGAAGCTCCTGCCGACGGATCTTAACATGCACCGCGGCATTGGCAGGCCTCAAAAAGAGTGCGAATGGAAGCGTGACGGTCTGGGTTAGTCAAAAAAAGTGGTCCGTGAGGTGGTTTCACGATATACGCTATATACGTTGATTAATTGTAAAATCAACATATTAGGCATATATCTAGACAATTTCCCCTGTCTTTTTTTTCAAGGTAAAACAATCTGTTATGTT
>Ga0255054_10001988_pt1 | contig 11835 bp, 12 predicted proteins | sample JV7_2_23_MG_FD_188634 | JGI IMG/M metagenome (GOLD analysis project Ga0255054, IMG submission 188634) | Seawater microbial communities from Jervis Inlet, British Columbia, Canada - JV7_2_23 | ecosystem: Environmental > Aquatic > Marine > Inlet | place: Canada: British Columbia | collected... | reverse complement strand
CGAACATCTGCTCGGGAGCGAGCTCCTTAAAGCGCGACCAGCGGAGCTTGTCCTCCTCGGCGGTGAAGACCGGATCCTCAATGGGTTTCTTGGTACGTGCCGCTTTGTTCTCTTTGAGGGTGTGCAGCTCGTCAAGTCGCTTGATAAACAGAAGGTAAGTTAGCTGCTCGATGACTGAAAGCGGATTAGAGATACCGCCGGACCACATCGTGTCCCAGATTTTGTCGACTTTTGATTTGAGTTCGCCGGTGATCATTTAGATTTGTCCCTCTTCCTTTTACGCAGTTTACCAACCTGGCAGTGCTTCACCATGATGTTAGCCACTTTATGGACTCAGGCACCGAAGACCTTGCAAGACAGTGCAGATTATCCATAGCCCACCCTTTTCGCGCCTACAGCTCGTAACCGAAAGCGACTATTCGTGCGAGGATTCCTAACTACATGCCCTGCTCACCATCAAATTCTACGAACCTCTTTGTAAGTGCTGACTAGATAGTCATTCGATCGCCCAACGGCTCCCTGCAATTTTCTTCGGGCACGCCCGACATGGCCTCGGTAATACTCCCCGTGATTACGATCAGCTTGTATGTTTGCTCTTGCAGAGAATGCCCGTATAAGAACCAATCGCATCTAACCTGATCCATATCACTGAATCGTTTCCAAAGAACTGATATATATGGTAAAAATACACGGCAAATTATTGGTTTGCATGCACTTTTTGCCTTAGGGACCTGAGGAGACTGCCGACGTGGAAGACCGCCGGACACCCGCGGTATTTAGCCGCCCAAATAGTCAGCACCTGGCAGATCAGCTGGATCTTGTGGAAAACGCGCACAGCGATGCCGTAAACGAGACACCGCCTTCCTCGCAGGAGAGTATCCAGGGCACCGAAGGCGCCGTTATCGGTCTCATCCGGCGGATGCGGCGGGAAGCGGTTGACCAGGCCCGTGGGCTGCTCCTTTCATTATCTGATCAAAGACAAAAAATCGACCCCACGACAGTCAAACGGCAACTGCAGAGCACTCCTGGCGATTGTGAGATCGAAATTGATCGTTTGAATGCGAAACACTCAGCGACACTGGCGTCATTAACAGGAATGGTCAACAGTCAGAAAAAGGACTATGACTTGTTTCGCAGTAAGAATGGCTTGCATCGAATTGCTCGTTACCCTGATAGCCAGATTCTGCATTATTCGATTATTGCCGTAATCGTCATTCTGGAAACGCTGGCAAACGCCTATTTTTTCCAACGCGGCAGCGAACTCGGTTATCTGGGCGGAATTCAACAAGCCTTCATCTTTTCAATAATCAATGTCTTGTTCGCGATTTTGGTCGGCGATAACGTATTTCGGCTAACCAATCACAAAGAATTTTCGCAACGAGTAATCGGCTGGACAACTTTCTGCGCTTACTTGTTGTTCCTAGTCCTGTTCAACCTCCTAATCGGGCACTTTCGCGCCGCGATTCAGCAAACAGTCATCCAGGAAATTGACCCTATACAAGCTGTCTTTATGGCATATCAGACTTTTGTGGAGAACCCGCTGGCCGTTGCGGACGTCGAAGCATGGGTACTTGTCATTATGGGAATCATGATTGGTCTATTTGCCTTCGTTAAAGCTTACAAGGCTGATGATCCTTACCCGCGCTACGGTGATGTACAGCGAGACTATTTCGAGCGGCGAAAAAAACTGGAGTCAACCGTTGCGAAAATGCAGAAAAGCGTTACCAAAACCATTGATATCGCCATGGCTCGCGTGCGTACTTTGCCAAACGACTTGAAATCTGAGCACCGCAAACTGATGGGCCTGCTCCGAGATGCGGCGTCAGTGCCCGGCCGACTGACTTCTCACTTGGATGACTTGCAGGATGTTTGCAATCAACTACTTCGCCAGTATCGTGCCGAAAATCAGAAGATTCGTCAGACCAAGGCGCCTGACTATTTTTCCAATTCGTATGCCTTTGAAGATAATCTGGATCTAGGCAACATCTCCATCGAGTCCGAGGAGAAATACGCCGAAAAATTGGGCAAGGAAATCGACGAGCTTGATCCGGACATCGATTCAATAAAACAAAAACTCAAGGAACTGAATCGAACAGCATTAGAGAAGGTCGCCCTGTACGCAACTGAGCTTTGAGACATGGTGGAATTATCTAAGAATGACAAGAAGGGCCTGGCGATTTTCGCCATCGTTTTTGTGGTGGCCGTCGCCATTTTCGTAGGGCCACAGTTCATCGACAAGCCGAAGTTCGATGAGGAGACGCTCTGCCCTATTGGGACGTTGTACCGGCAGACTGTTTTTCTCGTCGATACGACCGACGCCCTTGACGGTCGAGAGCAAAGAAACCTTATCGGCGAACTAGAGAATGTGAAGGACTCCTTGGCCGAATTTGAACGTCTTTCGATTTATCTAATCAGCGAAGATATTGGAGGATTGTCGGACCCTCTTTTCGACAAATGTCGGCCACCAACTGGCGATAATGCAAACAAGTTCATTGAAGCGCCGGGACTAATCCGTCAGCGCTATAACAGGGAATTCGGCGACAACCTTGACGAGATAATTCGGCGTCTCCCGTCAACGGAAAGTGCGAACCACTCGCCCATTATAGAATCGCTAGCGGACGTAGCCAATCGGATTAGGCGCAATACCGACAAATGGTCTTCGGTCCGTGTCCTGATTTTTTCGGACATGATGCAACACACGGACGACTGGTCTCACTATTCCGGCGCGGCATCCATGGACTTCGGTAGATTTGAGAAATCCCGATTGGGGTCCACAATGATGATGGACTTTGGCCAATCGGACGTCGAAGTATTTTACTTGTTGCGTCCTGCCACACCGAATCCGGAGTTGCACCGCGATTTCTGGGCGGCGCTGCTTTCCTCGGCTAATGCCAAATGGCGCTGGGTACCCGTCTCCTAGGACAGGATATTCATGAGTTTCGTACCGTACGAACAACTTAGGACTAACTTCGCCCGCGCCATAATTATTGGCGTTATCGGTACGTCCTTTTTCACGTTCGTAGGCGGTAATCCAATGCTGTCGATGGCACCGCCAATCATCGTAATGATCTTGTATTTCCTTTGGTACAAGGACAAGACAAATCTAGAATCTCAGGTCGAACAGTTCGCCGACAGCTTCTATTACATGGGTTTCCTGTTCACGCTCGCTGCGTTAGCGATATCTTTGATCCCGTGGGCATTTGAATCCAGTCAAATTACCCCGGAAAACGTCATCTCAAAACTCGGGATTGCGCTGTTGACAACAATCATCGGGCTGGGCGGCCGCGTTTACTTGACCCAATTCCTAGTTTCTGAAGAGGAAGCGATCGCCGATATCCAAAAACGCCTGCGCGACGGTTCTCGATCTTTGGCGGCAGAACTTGATCTCATCGTTGAGAATTTCGCGGAAGTACGCGAAAGAGCGTCAGCTCAAATTCAAGAGATGGTAGAGGACGGGGGCAAAGCGCTGAAAGAAGGCATCGATAATGCAACAAAGTCGATGTCCAAGAGCACTGAAGACTTCGAAGTCGGAATGAGCACCGTTTCGACAGATCTGGCATCGGCGGCCAAGACGATTTCAGAATTTCGGCAAGGAGTTGCGTCGATCTCGGTCTCTACGGAGAAATTCAAGAATAAGCTAGACGAAACCAGTGATCTCGCCGAGAAGTATGGCGGTCAATTCAACGATTCGATGAACAAGCTACACGGAGTCGGCAGCAGACTTCAGGAGCATATCGGGTAACTCGAGTCGCTTGGCGAAACCACCAACACAATTAATGAACTCGCCTCTTCGTTTGAGCGCCTGCAAGCCGCAATAGGGCAGTCAGAGCGATCATTCGCCAAGACCTCAAGCGAATTATCCGAAACTGCGAGCTCTGCGATTGAAAGCACCAATGAAATTGCTTCTCACAGTCGGCAATACGACAAGGCGCTTCGTGAGTCGGTTGAAATGATTCAAAAAACTCAAACAAGCCTCTCCGAGGCAGTAAGAATAGCCACTCACAAACTGGACGGCGAATAGCAGCGCGCGTCGACAGCCTTAGCGCCAACCCAACGCGAACTTCCAGGGACTAGGACATTGAAACCCGTCGCATGGAACAGAATCAAGGAAAGTGAGCTTGTTGGCATGACGCTGATTGAGATTCTCCTGGTATTCATATTCGCCTTTTTGCTCGTCCTAAATATTTATTACAGCAAGAATAACGAATTGACCACTGACGTCGATGAAGTCCGTCAAATCGTCGCCAATATCAGTAAGCACTTTCCTAGCGCGGAGACAGATAGCCAGGACGAGTCTGGCCCTGGCATGGCTCGGGTACTCGAAGATCTCAAAAAGGTCGAGGAAGCTATTGACGATCTGGCCAAAGCTAACGCTTTCGAAGAGCCTGAGCTGTGGCGAATCGTGACGAATAAAGGGGGACTCGCGAACGTCATGGACGCATTAGAAGAGTTTGAGGATCGTCAGAGAAAACTGGAAAACGATAATGCCGCGATGGAAGAAGCGCTTGCGGCCGCCGGCATTGCAAAGCCGACCCACGTTTCTGGCGGGCGGGGCGATCGTCCAGGCAACTGTTGGTATTCAGATCCAATACGGAAACGAGGCGATCAGTATTTGTTGCACGTTACAATTTTTGAAAATCATCTAGCCGTTAAGCCCGATTGGCCTGAAGAACGCGCTGACGATGTCGACCTCCTGCCAATTGATGAAATACGAGGCCGCATCCCAGGTGATATGACGGGCAATGAATTAATGCAGCTCACGCGAGCTATCTTCGAGGAGAGTAAAAAAAACAACTGCCGTTACTTCGTTCGAATATTCGAACAAGCTGAAACGAAGAAGGGTTTTCAGGATCGATTGAGAGAAATCGAATCGCGATTTTACAAACTTTCGGAGAACTTCTGAGCTTGCCATGTGCGGCGATTGATTTTTTATGCCGATGACTGATTTCGACGAACTGTTAGGAAAATACGTTTCAGCCCATGCGCATCGTAAGCTGAGAGAGCTGGGAGTTCGACCGGCCTTAAATCAAGACGAACAAATAGATTCTTATGAACAATTCAAAATTGTGCTTGCGCGATCGAGGCGAACCGAATCTGAGCGCATGACGGGACCTGTGCCAACACCTAAGCCAGCACCACCAATTGATCCAACGGGAAGGACCGGACAGGACGAGACGGCCACGAAGCCCGCACCTGGAACGGGACTGCCTCCAAGTGAACCATGGACTGTTCCACCCACAGACGAGCGTTCGGGCGACGTAAATCCGAATGGATCGCACACAAGAACATCCCCAGACTCGGCCCCGACGCGCGGAAGGTCCGGAAGGCGAGGCGATGAGTTCCCAGAAAGATCCAGCCAACAACCTTCCACTGCTGACAAGAGCAGCGAATTTCACGCTGATGCTGCTCGTCGGCCAGTATGGCGATATGCATGGAAAGTACTTCTTCTCGCTATTTCCGTCGCCATCGCTGGCTACAAGCTCGGTTGGCCCGCGCGATTCGCAGATCTGGTCGCCTCCGTAATGGGTGCACCATAATGTCTTCAATTTCCCGGCTGTCGAAAATTCTTCTGTGTCTCTTGTTGACACTGCCAATTGGCGTTATTGCGCAGCAAATAAATGGTCGGGTTGTAGGCATTACTGATGGTGATACGTTTACGCTGCTAAACGAGAAGAAAGAGCAACTTACAATCCGTGTCGCGGAAATTGACTGCCCGGAGCGCGGGCAACCATACGGTAATCGTGCTCGGCAAAGACTGGCGGAGCTCATCTTTCAAAAAGATGTTGCAGTCGTCGTTCAGACTGTCGACCAATACGGTCGGACCGTAGGGCGAGCTTTTGTAGGCGACGTCGACGTGTCCGCAGAAATGATCAAATCAGGCGCCGCGTGGGCCTATCGTCAGTACCTAACCGACGAAGACATGATCAAGTTGGAAGTAGATGCGAAAGCGGCCAAAGTAGGCCTCTGGAGTCTTCCAGAATTTCAGAAGGTGCCTCCATGGCAATGGCGACGTGGCCAGCGGCCGGCGCAAACTGATGAACCGGCAAGTGAAGACTTCACCTGCGGGAGCAAGAATTACTGCAGGGAAATGACCAGCTGCGCAGAAGCCATGCATCATCTGTTGGTTTGCGGGATAGCAAGCCTTGACGGCGACAACGACGGTACTCCTTGCGAATCAATGTGTCGTTAGGACATTTTCTCGCGCGGACTTTATCTACCTTTCTTTTGAATTCAAACTCGAAGTCAGGTCATTGCCATTGTGAATCTCGGCAACTTCCCTGTTCGTGGCACAAACTTGATATCTCTTACTCTAAAATAACCAACACCTTGAGTCACAGCTGTTCGTCGTTTCGTCCATCGCGTTCTTGCTCCAATCTGCGAATTTGAGCTTTCATTTCCGATAATGGTGGCATTCCATCATCTGGAATTATGAAGAATGCGATAAAGGAAAAAAAGACGAAAAATGACATCAACAAACCTGCCAGAAAGTGCTTAGTGAAGGCCTCAACAGCTATCATGACTATTGCGAAGAAGAACGGAATTTTGATGAACGCGAATAACGCTAACTGAGTAGCTCTGTATTTAAGCTTGGCTCGCTTCAATTCAGATTCTTGCTCCTTCTCACGCCGCAGCCTGGCAAGTTCGAATGTTTGTGTCGCAGACAACGAATCGTTGGGCCTGGATGCAAGAATGCTGCTACTGAGTAGATCTCGAGAGCGCAGACGAGGACGTTCCTTAGGGTCCTTTCCTAAGAACCAGGAGACGGCTACAAGGAAGACCGCACTAGCGACATCGACAATCGCCCAAATGGATTTGGTTAGATGGATGGGAATCAGTGGATTGAATAGTAGCGCCAATGCAGCCAAAATCCAGGGGAGAAGGGGACGGTCTTGTTCAAAGCTAGTGTAGGCCGCCCAAATAAATGCGACCGTGGCAATCATGCGAAGTAGGCCGTAGTAGCCGTACGGCATCGGGGCCGCACCGATAAGCAGCATTGCTGCAGCGATGTAAGAAACTGGCTTAGGCATTGATATCTCGTCCGTCCATTAGTGCAACCGCCCGTACCCCGGTCGCCGCTGTTTTGCGACCAATTCATAGAGTCTTTTCCCCGGCAACGTCATGCGTTCCTTCCACGGTCCGTATAACTCCAGGTACTCCTCGTCCTTGAGCGGTCGACCCGCGTGCGCCATGGCCGCATTCCGCCAGCCAATTTCGAGCCACTCGTCCCATAAGTCCCAGGCTTCTTGCCAACGTTCGTGTTTTGGGTCCATGCAGTCGCTCGCAAATCCGACCGGCGAGGCGCCTTCCTGCAGTACGAGCATGTATATCTCGTGCTCGAGGAGCTCTTCGTAGGTCTTGGGCTTCCCCGACCAGCGTGAATACGCCGCCACCTTCTCTGGCGACGGCGTCTCGTTGTCGATAAACCAGCCGAACTTCATTCTGTCTTTGAGTCTCATCCGCGGTAACTCATGGCTAGATATGATCGCTCCACTTGCCCCTCGGGTCGGAACGGTGGTCCCGTTCACCCTTGGAGAACTTCTTGGCCGCGATCATGGACTCGCGCTTGGAACGGCCGTCCCAACGTCGGCTCACCCGGTGTTTTGCCTGGTGCAGATTGCGTCGAATAGTTTTCTCAGATGGCGTTCCAGCTGCGAACAAGTTCAGATTCGCACCGACTTCCTGGACCATGTTGCCTGCGCCGATATAGTCGCCCTGCTCATTGAGCCGCATGGCATCGAGACCCATAGTGCTTTCCCAGATGAGCGAGATACGCTCGGCAATGCGCCAGTCCCGCATCACAGCGGTTGATTCTGCTAGTGGTACGACGCGTAGCGTGGCCTTGGAGAATATCTCATCGATCCGCTTGCCGCTTTCGGCATGCTTGCCTGAAATGATCAGTTCTACGTCGATCACCTCGCCTGCTGGCATGGCCGGCACATCAATCACCAACGGTACGGTACGCTGCGATCCGCCGATCAAGTGACCAAGTCGAATGTTCATCGAGTTGCCAAAGTCCTCAACGTCGAAATTGGCCAGTAAGTCGACGCGCAAATCACGCTGCCAACGTACGAGCAATTCCACATCGGTCGCAACGACCGATACCACTTCGTCCAGCTCACCGAGAATGGTCTCGATGATCTCTTCAGGCGTTGCGGCATCGTGCAAACGTCCCAGTCCGCCCTCGCTTAGCGCTTCGAGTTGTAGTGGGCTATAGCCGTCACCAACGCCGACTGTCGAGGTTGTAACACCGCGGCTTGCCATCTCGTCCGCATGTGCTCGAAGTTCTGACGGATTCGTGATGCCCTCGTTCGCATGCCCATCACTCAGCAATACGACATGGCCGTTCTTGAAGCCGAACTTGTCCATGGCATTGGCCGCTTGCGTGGCTCCTTCGAGCCAGCCACCACCGAGGTTTGTCATGCCGCGTGGATGAAGGCGCTCTATCCCACGAATCGCCTCACGCTTGCCCTTTTTGTCCAGGCGAATTCCACTGACGAGCGTCGATATCCGGTCATCGAATTCAACAACCGAGAGAACATCCTCTTCCCCCAATTGCTCGACAACGCCCTTCGCCGCTTCTTTTGCCGCCTCGATCTTGCCGTTCGCCATACTGCCCGAGCGGTCGATGACCAGGCACAGATTCACCGGTCGGCGATCAACGCGTTTTTCAGCGATGCCGATGATTTCAACGAGCAAACCGCGCTTGCGGGGCTCGTTTGCCGGGACAACATCCTTGTCCCAGCTGCTTTCTACTTTTATTTCCGTTTTGTTTGTCATGATTCCCTCCAAACTATTTTTTCAGCAGGTGTTCAATGACCCTGCCAATGTCCTGTAATGCTCTAAATTCCTTACGCGACAGCTTCCGATTTACGATGATCCGTGCCTCCGGTCCCGCCGTTACCATTTGTTCGGTACGCCGTCTCGATTGACTTCTGGGTCCAGCTGCCGCCGTTGCTCCGGACGGCGCTGCACCGAAATCGTCCTTAACCGATCGTGCGTAATCTGATGCCGACGCCTTATCCGGCATGTGCGAGCCAAGTGTCTCCATGGCGACGATGTCCTCTCCACCTTCCATTGCTCGCCAAATATCCTCTTCAGATGCTGGCCCTCGTGCTATTCGCAACGGCTCATTCCCCAGCACCACATTCTCTTTTACCCGTGCGGAGACCCGGCGAGCGGCCTCATCAATTTCCTCGGGGGATAGCCCTGCTTCTTTCAGTCGCGCCGCGAACTCGTCCTCCACGCGTTCAACAGCCGTTGTCAAAAATTCATCGGCGAGATCGCCCAGAGCTGCTGCCAGCTCATTGAGCCTTCTTTCCGACGGTTTCGCGTTACCGCTCTCGATCATGTAGATGTATTGCGGTGTCACGCCCAGCTTGTCAGCCAGATCCTGCGGCGTTAGATTCTTTGTTTCCCGCAGCTCTTTGAGGTGTTTCCCCAATCGCTTTAGGTGTTTTGTCTCTTCTGCCCTGGCTTTCGCTGATCTTCGCTCGCGTCCCATGGTGTCTTGCCTATTTGTAATGTAAGCACTTACATAGTAAAGTAGTTTGCTTACAACTGCAAATCTACGCGTAAACAGCTGAATCTGATGAAAATACTGGATGCACCGCATTATCGACAGGCCGGGGGCAGCGACTGCCAGGCTGCTTGCGCGGCCATGATGATGGACTACTGGACTCGTCGCGGAGACGGCGGCAGCGAGGAGCGATTGAAGGCGCTATTTGAGGAATTCGCGTTCAGCTTTGTGCCCACCGAGGGGGACTGCCCCGCTATCACCGGGCTGGTCGCCCTTACCATTGCCGGAAAGGGCTTCACGGTGGATTTCTATTCGAAAAACCCGGATGGTGGCGGGACACAGGGCCTTGCGTTTCTAAGAAAGGGCGACTGGAACTGGCCGGACAGCGAGATCGAACGATACGCCAGCCACGCTCAACAAATCCTTGTCAATCCGCCGAATAACGACGTTACTACTCACAATCGATGCATGACCAGCCAGGAGATCGAACAGGCTATCAACGCCGGCCAACCGGTTGTCGTCGTCGTCGACCGGGGCGTTCTGCAGCGAATTGGTAAGGGCCCGAATCACGTGTATCTCATCACCGGTATCGATGCAGACAGGATCTACGTGAACGACCCTGCCAAGGAATCAGGACTGGATGAATATGATCGCGAATCTTTTCTGAATGCCCACCGGCAGGACAGCACCGATCACGACGCCTACGTGATCAGGCGACGATCTTGTTGGCGGACTTGTACCGCCTGGCTACGACGTCGATTGAGAACCAAGTAGAGTTTACTTTTGATTCATCCAAACCGATGCAAGCCCAAATCCTGCGCACAGGTCAAAGCCTGGGCGTACTCATCGCTTCTGATCGACCTTCTAAGCGGTGGGTTCTCGTCCGCCCGGTAGCAGGGTCGGTACTGATCCATCAGATTCACGTAGGTCTCGATTGAGACGTCTTTTGCAAGGAATGCGAGGACGCTGTCGGTTCCCGAGACATTTTCGGGCAATACCAGGTGTCGCACCAGCAACCCGCGCCGCGTGATACCGCTCCGATCAATCATCAGATCGCCGACCTGTCGGTGCATCTCCTTGACCGCGGCGTGATTGACTTCCACGTAATTCCTCACGTGTGAGAACCGGTGGGCCTTTTCCGAATCGCCATACTTCATATCGGGCATATAAATGTCGATGATGCTGTCAAGCAGCCGCAGTGCTTCAAGACTGTCGCAACCGCCTGTGTTGTACACCAGGGGTAATTTCAGCCCCCTGGGCGCTGCGATCGCAACCGCTGCAATGATCTGGGCGACAACATGGCTCGGCGATACGAAATTGATGTTGTGGCAACCCATCGCCTGCAACCCCAACATCATGTCGGCGAGTTCCTCGGGCTCGACTTCGCGGCCGTGCCCTTTCTGGCTGATGTCCCAGTTCTGGCAGTACACACAACGGAGATTGCACCAGCTGAAAAAGATCGTGCCCGAGCCATTCCAGCCGCGCAGCGGATTCTCCTCACCGTGGTGTGGGCCATGGCTGTGCACGACGGCCCGTTCGCCGGTTCGGCATACGGCACCCTTGATCGTCTGCAGCCGATTCATACGGCAGTAACGGCCACAGAGGTCACAATCCTCCATTTGCAGCCACGCTTTGGCAGCACGTCGCGCGAGTTCGCCTGACTCGGCGAGCTTGAGGTAACCGGGCTTCACAGCGACCTATAATACGCTTGGCCGACGATACCGACTCTAGTACAAGCGCTATGCAACTCTCTGCTACGATCCAACGTATCGCGACACTTACTATTAACAGCATTCGCCCCGGAAGGAACATCATGACTCGACTTCACCGTTTCGCTCGCCTGACCACTCTTGCCCTGCTCGTCATCGGGCTTGTCGCTGCCTGCTCGAAGCCGGCGTCGTACGACCTGATCCTGCGCGGCGGCACGATTGTCGACGGCAGCGGCGGGCAATCCTATATCGGTGACGTCGCCATCAATGGCGACACGATCGCCGCGCTTGGCGATCTCGGTGATGCCGAGTCGGGGATGGAGATCGACGTGACTGACCTCGCCGTCGCCCCTGGTTTCGTCAATATGCTGTCCTGGGCCACCGAATCGCTGATCGAAGACGGCCGCTCGCAAAGCGACATCCGCCAGGGCGTCACCCTCGAGGTCATGGGCGAAGGTTCCTCCATGGGGCCGCTCAACGATCGCATGAAGGCGGATCTGCTTGAGACGCAGGGCGACATCCGTTACGACGTCGAGTGGACGACTCTCGGCGAATATCTCGACTACCTCGTCGGGCGCGGCATCTCGACCAACATCGCCTCCTACATCG
>Ga0255054_10001987_pt1 | contig 11841 bp, 10 predicted proteins | sample JV7_2_23_MG_FD_188634 | JGI IMG/M metagenome (GOLD analysis project Ga0255054, IMG submission 188634) | Seawater microbial communities from Jervis Inlet, British Columbia, Canada - JV7_2_23 | ecosystem: Environmental > Aquatic > Marine > Inlet | place: Canada: British Columbia | collected... | reverse complement strand
GTCTCTGGTATCGCCAGAACGGCAAGGTGGCAGCTAACCAGCCAGCACCACTGGCCAATCCCGATGAGCTGCCGCTGGCGGCCTGGGAACTCCTACCCATGGACCGGTACCGCGCTCACAACTGGCACTGTTTCACTCATATTGACCAGAGACAACCTTATGCCTTTATGTACACCAGCCTGGGCTGCCCTTATAACTGCAGCTACTGCAATATTCATGCCCTTTATAATGATAAACCAAGTATCCGCTTTCGCAGTCCCGAGAAAGTAGTCGAAGAAATAGACCTGCTTAATCGAAAATATAAGATAAGAAACATCAAGTTTATGGATGAGCTTTTTGCCATCAAAGAGGACCGCGTAAACCGTCTCTGCGATTTGATAATAGAGGGTGGCTACGATTTGAATATCTGGGCGTACGCCCGGGTGGATACCGTTAATGAATCGATGTTGCAGAAGATGAAACAGGCCGGTATCAACTGGCTCTGCTACGGTTTTGAATCGGCGAGCAGCAAGGTGAGGGACGGCGTCGCCAAGAAAACGGAACAGGAGATGACCCGAAGGGCTATCGAGATGACGCAGGATGCCGGTATTTATATCCTGGGGAATTTCATCTTTGGTTTACCTGATGATGACCTGGAAACGATGCAGGCAACGCTGGATATGGCCAAGGAGTACAACTTCGAATACGTGAATTTCTATATGGCGATGGCTTATCCCGGTTCGCAACTTTACCGCGATGCCGTTGAGCATGGTATCAAGCTCCCCGATACATGGCATGGTTACGGACAGTTCTCCGAAGATGCTTTGCCGCTGTCCACCAAATACCTCTCCCCGGCCGAGGTCATGCGCTTTCGGGACAATGCATTCCGGGAATATTTCAGCAATCCCGGGTATCTGGATATGATCAGGCGGAAATTCGGGCAGGAAGTCGTCGTTCATATCGAAGACATGCTTAAAAACAAAATCAGTCGTAAATACGCCTGAGCAATGGTGGATGGTGAGAACATAAAAGTACCGGTTTGGTAAAGAGACTCTGGAGGTGAAAATTGCGGATAATGTTCGGTGACCTTCGCATCGGTGAAAGCGCCCGAAAAAACGTCCTGGCGGCGCTGGATAAAAACTGGATTTCAGAAGGAGAAAACGTCAGAGAGTTCGAACGGGAATTCGCCGACAAGTTCGGCTACGGGCATTGTATTGCCGCCAGCTCCGGCACCGATGCTGACATCTGCTGCTGCGCTACGCTGTATGACTTCGGTGCTAAAAGGGGCGATGAGATTATCGTGCCCGCGGCAACCTTCGTCGCCTCCGCCAATGCCATTCTGGCGGCTGGTTTTATACCCAGGTTCGTCGATATTGAAGTGGACACGCTGAATATCAACCCCGGGAAAATCGAGGCGGCCGTTAACGATAGAACGAGAGCAATCATGGCGGTACATCTCATGGGCAAGCCCTGTGATATGGACCCGATTCTGGAAATTGCCCGCGACCATGACTTGATGATAATTGAGGATGCCTGTGAGGCACACGGCGCCAGTTATAAAGGCAAGGTGGTCGGCAGTATGGGGGATATGGGGGCTTTTAGCTTTTACGCCGCTCACGTCGTCGTTGCCGGTGAAGGTGGCATGATAGTTACCAACAGCGACGAAATTGCCGATGTAGTCAGGTCGGTGAAGTCTCACGGTCGCCCCACCGGCAGTATCTACTTCGATTTTCAGCGTATCGGCTTTAATTCCCGGATGAATGAGTTGACGGCAGCGGTGGGACTGGAAGGACTGGAACGGTTTGACGAATCATTCAAAAAAAGGAAAGGCAATGTCTATAAACTCCTTGAGCTTACAAAAGACCTAAGGGAATACTGCTACTTCATCAAAGAGGAACCATATGAAAAAGTAAGTCCCCATGCCTTTCCGCTGGTTCTAAAGAACGAGAAATATGATTGCGAAAAATTGTACAAGTATCTGGAATCTAAGGGTATTCAGAGCAAGACCCTTTTCGGGAGCCTGCCGACCCAGCACGATGCCTTCCGCTTTATGGACTACCGGTACGGTCAATTCCCCGTCGCCGAATACGTGGGTAAAAACGGACTGCACTTTGGCATCCACCAGTATTTAAACGACGACGATTTACTTTTCATCAGTGATACTCTGAAAGGTTATTTTAAATAAATATTACAGACTACTGCATGATATTTGAAGGTTAAATAATTAGCTTTCAACGATTCGGTGAGGAAGGAGAATAATATGGTTCTACGAAAGTTAACCTGGCCGTTTTTCAGATCGCTTCGCACTATTGCCTGGTCCAGTCCCCTGGCGCGAAGTCCCTTCTGGGCGGAAACTTTCGTTCGCATAGGTTATACCCTCCGCCGCTGGATGGGGCTTGCGCCAGGGAGTGGTGAGGTAGCTGAAGTTCACGGTAACAAGATGCGGTTCGGATCTGCTTCGGAGTGTTATATAGATATGATCAATGGCACATATGAACCCGTTATTACTCAACTCTTCGAAAAGCTGATTAAACCGGGAATGACGGTGGTAGACGTCGGCGCTCATATCGGCTATTTTACCCTGCTGGCCGCGCAGCAAACGGGGTCGGAAGGAAAGGTCTACGCCTTCGAGCCTGACCCGACCAATTACAGTGTATTGACCGGGAACATATCAAATAACGGTTACGGGAGTGTCGTTCCTGTGCCGAAGGCGGTCTGTGACGCTCCCGGAACTGCCTCCTTCTTCTTGCATATGGATACGGTGGCTCACAGCCTCTACCCCACGACACTCGGTAGAGGGAAATCAACCATATCTGTAGAAACGACTTCTCTGGACAACTTCTTTGAACAGGAAGGCTGGCCGCCGGTCAACCTGATAAAAATGGACATCGAGGGAGCCGAAGCGGCGGCTCTGGAGGGTATGAAGAAGCTTATAGAAAGAAATGAGACGGTGTACCTGGTTCTGGAATTCATCCCTCAAATACAGCAGAATGCCGGCATAGACCCCCATGAGCTTCTTGGGAAACTCAGGGAGCTGGGCTTTACCATACAAGTTGTTACCGCAGATGGGCTACAACCGCTTGACGATAAAGCTTGTGAGGACCTTAATTTGCATGCGGAACTATTTTGTGAAAAGAACGTACGGCTTGAACTTAAGTGACACTCTGAAAGAGTGTATTAAGGGGTATTAAATGAAATCGGTAAGGACGACCTGTTATCGTCATCTCAACCCGGTTCTGGTTAAATCAACCCGAGCTTTAAGCAGAGTCAGACTATTCGAGATGGCTCTCGACCTGTGTATGACCAAATTATTCCCCAATATTGGAATACCTGTCCTGGAGTCGGTTCGCAGCACGGGTTCCATGGAAGGAGACTGGGATACCCGCGCTAAGGTAGATGCCTTAATTGCCGCTACTGCCGAAGCCGACGAGAAAAGTACGGAAGCCTCGGCGATTAAAGCCCTGGAAACCCGGATACTTAAGGGGGTTGAACTTGACGGGGGCGTGGCTGTGCTGGAGATAGGTTGCGGCATCGGTAACCTTCTCAAACCGCTTTCAGCCCTTGCTAAAGAGGTGCATGGTGTGGATATATCCGGTGAGATGTTGAGGCTGGCAACTGAACGGCTTAGAGATTGTTCTAACGTTTTTCTTCACAAAACCGACGGTCATCTGGAAATGCTTCAAGATAACCATTTTGACCTTGTATATTCCAGCGGTGTTTTTATCCACTTCCCCAGTAAACTCCTGGTCTACGAGTATTTCAAAGAGGTGGTAAGGGTACTTAAACCCGGTGGTATATTCCGTTTTCATGTGGATGGCAGATACTATCTTAGGTGGCGCCGGCGGAAGGGCGGAACTCTTCGTGGCGTAGTCTTCAATCCGGAAGAACTAAGGGATAACCTGGGGAAATTTGGTTTCCGGATTAAGGAGATAACCGGGTCAAATAGCCTGGATATGTGGACTACCGCTATATTGAACGAAAGTTAGTTATTTCAGGTAGTTACTCTGATTGACTTATCTCCCGCTCTTGTATATTTGAATCGGACCGTTGTTATAAACCATGTCGTAGTTCGCTGATAACTCGGCAGATAAAGCCCCCCAGCGTGGATGGTCATACGGGACGTTGAAAGTCATACTCCTCTGCAGAGCCTCCTTGGGAGAGTGTATGTATATAGTTACACGCTCATCTTGGGTAGATTGCTTAAATCTATCTTGAAATTCATCCATAGCTAGCCATAAACTATCTTCGGTCCAGTCTTCAAATTCATGGGTTTGCCGCTCAGCGGAATAGCTAGCGTCAGAAAGGTAGAATTGCACTGGCTGATATGTTGAAGCGGTAGCGAAAATGCTGAGCCTGTCTCCCGTACCATAAAGAGAATGCAGCCATTCCCCGGTTGAAAATTCAATTCCATGGGTAGCATCTGAATTAATCCGACTATTATTTGCCAGAAAGCTGGGCAATGACAGTAATACTATCAGCAGAGACAATCCAACCAGAACTACTTTAGTAACCGCCGGTTTGAACCGGAGTAAAAATAGAATTAGCAGAGGTAATGTGAAGAAGGGGATATATGTTAGAGCTCGTAGTAACTCAGCGAAACCTCTCGGTGAAATCATACTGCTGATAAGACTTAACAGTGCTAAACCAAATAATGCCGCAATAAGTTGGCTCTGTATCAAACCCAGTCGCCGTAACTTAATCAGGCTCCATAGCCAGAGAAGTCCACCGGCAACGTAAAGCAATCCCAACCATATCCAGCGTATTAAACTGTACCAGAATGGGGCACTTTCTCCGAAATTGGACTGTCCTACGTTGAAAACGCCGGTCCACCGCTCTAGCGTGAAAAGCGAATTAAATAAATTCGCCTGGCTCCATAGGCTAAGATCTTTAAAACCAGCGGACCCCCAATACATCATCCAGACAACCGGAATGATTAGGAGCAAAATAAGGGTATTAATAGCCGGTCTGGGCTCATCGGGGCGTCTCCTTATGAGCGCGAATCCCCATAGCCCCAGCATTATGAAAAAGAAATGCATAGAAGTATGGAAGTGGGTCATTACAGCTCCTGCAAGCAGAATGACCAATACCAGAATGCGGGAGGAATTTCCCAATGCTTCTTTTGAGAAGATGACAGCAAGAAACAAGACGACAAAGACGATGGCTATAGGTCCTGGCTTGTAGTATATAATCATAGCAAGGTTCCCTATTATAATTAACAGGGATGCCAAGGAAGCAGACAGGCTTGATTCAAATATCTTTAATAGAAAAACGTAGGTACCTACCGCAATTACTATTGAGATAAAAACACATAAAATCGTTATGGAGGCGGAACTCTCTAGTCCTGTAATCTGTGGTATTACAGCGCCGAGTAGGGAAGTCGCCGGCCAATCGCCATACGCAACTCCAGGACCGTAGATGATATGCCCTGCATCCTGCCAAATTATCGCGGTAGTGGTATGGTATGTAGCCTCAAGCTGCATGGGAGCGATGATGTTCCAGTAGCCACGGAAAACCAGAGCGGCAACAATGACCAGAGCTAACCTTTCCCACTTCCCATTTCTTTCACCAGCGGTGAAGAGCAGTACTATTAGGAGTGTCGCCCAGAGGTAAAAGAGGGCGCCGAAAAGGGGCAGGTTTTCAAAAATATCAGGAGAAAAAATGGGGAATGGTTCCAGCCTGAGATTTGTCGGATAAGCTAAGATAACACTGGTAAGTATTAAAAAAGCAATCCACAGGAGTTTTTTCAGCTGTGGATTTATGTGTCTTATTGCTGAAATTGCCATGGCAAATTAATCAGGCTTCCTGGCGTAGGCGGCTTCTCCATCGATGGCTTTATCGAAGATATGTCCCAGCTTTTCGTTCATCTTCTTTAGAGAGAATTTACCGTTTTCTACCTCCCACCGGGCAGCCTTGCCCATCTTCCTTCTTAGCTCGGCGTTTTCTATCAGCATACTTACTTTGCTTGCCAGATCGTCCACCACATGGGGATCAGGCGTAAGCATGGTCTTTTTAAATTCGGCGGCGGCCCAGTTCGGCTGGCAGGTGTCTGCGTAGTAATATGGCAACCTTCCGGAACTCTGCGCTACCAGCCCTGTCTTCCCATCCTCGACCATTTCCGGATTTGCCCACGTATCGATGGTTACTATGGGAAGCTCGTAACTCATAGCATCCAGCATGATCATAGGAGAGGTGTTGTGGGAGGGGATGATGAAGACATCGGCCGACAAGAATTCTCGTTCCAGCTCCTCCTGCGAGACCATTTTCTCCATAAATCTCAGACCATCTATCTTTTCATAGCGGACTTTAATATCTTTGGGAACATCGGACCTGACTACCATCTCAAGGTTGTCGTAGCGCTGGTGGAGAAGGGCAAAGGTTGCCATGACTTCGCGTCCCCCTCTATAGTCAAATCCCCCCTTGCTGGTGCCCGAGCCAACAAAGAGGAGACTTACTTTTTCGTTCCGATATTCCTTTACGAAAGACCTTGCGGGAATGGCGTAATGAACCACCTCAATCTTATCATGAAACTCCCTGGAATCCAGGTCATGTAGGAGACTCCTGCGGCCTGTCTCTGCCCAGCAAAGAATCCGTTTACAGTAAGGTGACGCCAGCATTCGCTCCATCGTCCTCTTGAACCTTTTTAGGTGCTTGGGATCAATACCCAGCACAAGACTGGCGTACTCCACTTCCATTATCCACGGCTCCGGCCGGAACACCAGGTGGTCACAGGCGTAGGTGAGTTTACTATGCGCCGGTGGTTTGTTCCATTTCTCCACCCATGTTTTCACCAGCCCGGTAGGAAGGACAAGGTCTACCGACCTCAGCAAGAAACGCCCTATATCAAAATGGCTGACAGTATCAAAGAGCTTTTCCTGAGGGGTCCTCGCGGTGATAAACTCGTACCCCGTTGGGGGGAATGTTGACAACTGTTTCCCGAAAGCATGAAACTTCCATATGGGTTCCAAATATACTTTCCTAGGCACTTATACCCCCGTTTTACTAGTTATGCCGTTAGTGCTATCGGACACTAGCAGATTATCGTTAGCATCGTCAATCTGGTTGCTGGATAGCTGATAAAGGATATGCCGGGCGAATAGACGGGGGTACCATTTCCATAGCGGAAGCTTCATATCATAGTACTCGTCTTTGAGCCCGTAGAACTTATCTACTCGGTAGCCTAGTCGCTGGCACCAGAACAGGAAGTCAGGCACTGTCCAGAAGCGGAGATGCTCGGAGGGATGCCAACCCCACTGCTTTGGAAACCTTCCTATCAGTAGCCTTAGGCGATCTAAAATAAATCCGCTATTGGGAATGCTAATGATAATATTTTGCTTGAACTTACCATGTAGTTTTTGAAGTAAGTCTTCCGGGCGGGATAGGTGCTCGATTACTTCAGACAGAATTATATAATCATACTTCAAGCCAGCAGTAATAGAGAACTGTGTCAAGTCCGTAATTGAAACATCCAAACCGTTAGCTATAGCCCGCTCTGCTGCTGCTTGCGAGAACTCAACTCCATGAGCCTCGATATTCCTTGTTTCCTTCAGGTACTTCAGTAATCTACCATCACCACAACCCAGATCCAGAACTGAGCTACCGGGCTTGATAATTTTAGCTGTCAGTGTCAACTTATGTCTGTAGAGTGAGGTAACCACAATATCCTCCCGCCATAATTCCTTCCAGTACGTTTCATAATCAAACTGGTTAAGAATGAAGGGAGTGTCTCTCCACGGGTAGCTAAGCACTGTATTCAATTTATTTGAAAAGCTGTCATTTCGCTTGGCTAACTTCAGATGTTGCATTTTCTCATTTTTGTGTACAATACTCATTTCAATATGCTCCTCATATAGTCTTACTCGCAAAATACAACTGGGTCATAGTGGTAAAGCTGGCTAATACCGGAATACGACTGCAAACCAGGTTAATCTTCTCTGTCCATCGCAAAGGCAACCTCATAAGTCATGCCCCCCATTTCGAAAACGGGAATATAAACGTTGCTTGACCGGTAGATATATGAATTCATTAGCTAAACCGGGGAAAGAAATAGGATAGTAGCAGTTCACAGCACAGGGACGCGTACACTGCCGGATTAGCTTTCTTTGCTCTCTGTACTTCGTGCTGGCCCAAATTTCTTTAAGGCTGAAATCCTGAATATTACCCACGCTCGGCATAAAAATACACGAGCCAAACTCTCCATCACTATTCACATGAATTGTATTGAACCCGGAATAGCATTTGAATTGTATTAGAGAATTGCCTGCTTCTAGACTTTTATAATAACTGAGAATATTTGATAGTTGCCAGTTCAAGTCTCCAATCACCCCATATCGCTTTTTAAAATCTATCAGCCTATTTATTTCCACTTCTAAATCACTAAAATTTTCCCTGTGAATAATTAATGATTCAATACCTGTGGTAGGAGCAAGAGTAGTATCCTCTAGGGAATAGACCTGGGGAACACCTACCGGTTGATAAAAAACCGCTGCGGAAAACCTCTTAGCAATCCGTGCAATTTCCACCAGCTGCCTGAAGTTCTGTTGTAAAACCACCGTATTAATGTGTAATCTGAAACTTTTTCTTTGCTTTAACTCCTGGCATAGAGTCAAATCGGCCATTATCTTATCAAAAGACCCCGATATTCTTATTCCATCATGGGTTTCTTTGGTTGCTCCATCTAATGAAATGGCAATCCTGTGAAGGCCAGCTTCGACTAAACTGGTTAGTTTATCTTTGCTTAACAGCGAGCTATTGGTTACCATTCCCACCTTTATGCCATGAGATTGTGCATATTCGATAGTTTCCAATACAAGATCGTATCTAAGCAGCGGTTCTCCTCCGCTAATGGTCAAGTAGGGAATATGCATATCAGCCATATCACGGATTATTTTCTTCATGGCGGCGGAGTCAATCTCACCTTTCGGGTCATAGCTGTTCTCAGCTCCCCGGCACTGTAAGCACCTGAAGTTACATCGGTCAGTGATGTTAATATCTACACTGAGTGGTGAAACATTAATCGGAATGTCGCGCTGATAAGATAGACGCAGGAATGGAAGGCGGAAAACGAATTTACTCCCCTCAGTGATGAATTCCCACTTTGATTTAGGTAATTCCATCTATAAATCCTCTTTTCACCTCTTCGCATTCTCCAGGTCAGTCTTTACCATCATTTTTATCGGTTTCATAGTCCTTTTCTCGTTATCAAATAGTTGTTTACTCTTTCTTCTCGGCTAACCTCTCTTCAGAGTAGGAGTAGCGATAATTTCTACCTGTCTCTCTGTCGATTCCTGGTCGGTTGAGTTCTGTATATACTCCAGGTCAGCTTTGGACATCATACTTACCAGCTCCCGGAAAGAGACTTTTGGTTTCCAATCGAGTTTTCCCCTGGCCTTGGAGGTATCGCCACACAATGTCTGTACGTCTATCGGACGGTAAAATCTCTCATCGACCACTACGTAGTCTTCCCAGTCCAGCCCGACTTCTCTGGCGGCAAGAGAAGCGAATTCCTTGATTGAGTGATTTTCTCCCGTGGCTATTACGTAATCGTCGGGCTTTTCCTGCTGGAGCATCAGCCACATGGCTTCAACATAGTCTCCGGCGTAGCCCCAGTCCCGTTTAGCATCCAGGTTCCCCAGGCGGAGTTCCTTATCATACCCGCAGTATATCCTGGCCATTCCGTAGGTTATCTTGCGGGTGACAAACTCCAGACCTCGCCGGGGGGATTCATGATTGAAACCGATTCCACAGCAGATGAAAGTTCCGTAGCCTTCCCGGTAATTCATCGCCATCTGGTGTGCGTAGACCTTAGCGCAGGCATAGGGACTTTTAGGATTAAAGGGTGTTCTCTCGTTTTGAGGGCTTTCTTTGGCTTCACCGAACATCTCACTGCTGGAAGCCTGGTATATTTTTACCCGGGGGCAGACCCGTCGTGCCGCCTCAAAAACGCGAACGGCTCCTAATCCGGTGATATCCGTGGTGCAGGTCGGCTGCTTCCATGAAGTGGCTACGAAAGACTGCGCGCCGAGGTTATAGATTTCATCTGGCTGGATTGTCTGCAGGGCAACGTCCAGTGATACCTGGTCGGAGAGGTCTCCCTCGACAAGTGTTATTCGATTGGTGATTTTCGATATCCGGCTGATATTCGGTGTGCTTAGCCTCCTGATCAGCCCGTAGACACGATATCCCTTTTCCAGAAGGAATTCCGCCAGATACGATCCATCCTGTCCGGTGATACCGGTAATCAAAGCGGTTTTACTCATTTTCTTTCTCCTTTTTACGTCTATGGGTTTTTAAAAATGTAAGAATAGTATCCTGCCGCGACGGCTGTTAATACGGTCGCGGTTACATAAAAACGTCTCCAGGCAATGATGGGATTTGTAAAAAAACCTTTCATTATATTGGGGAAAAGTTGCAGAATGATTCGCCGCAGGAGTGCATATTCGGTATTTAATAATGCTTCCTTATTTCCATTGTTATTAAACATTTTCCTGATAAGCATCTTGGAGCAACCTTCGATGAAAGCCCTCTTTCGCACGTAATTACCGGAGAGCCGGAACCGGTGCACTTTGTGCCTGATGCCTACGTTGGGATCATACACGATACGCTTACCGGTTTTTTGTCTTACCCTCAGCGACAATTCCATCTCTTCGGCGGTTGTTTTTTGCTGTCCCTTCTCACCGCCTCTTTCACTGCCCAGATAGGTAGAAAAGAGACCTCCGTTTTCAAAAGCCTCTCTACGGAAAGATATATTCGTTCCGTAGCCGTTTCTTACCTCTCTCGGTTCGTCCCAGTCGTAGTAGGTACAGGCAAAAATCCAGTAGAACTCTTTAGGAAACCAGGCCATTGATGGATCTTCCCACTGGGGCAGAATCGGCCCGGTAAGACCGATTATGAGGTCGTCATTGGCATAGGCTTTCACCGATTCCTCGGCCCATTGCGGATGGAGTACCGCATCATCATCGGTGAAGGCGATTATTTCACCTTTGGCTTCTTTTACACCCTGGTTTCTAGCGGCGGATATCCCGGGTTCATCGTTTTTATAGATTACTTTCAAATTCGGGATGTCCCGTCCGATAACTTTTACTTCTTCATACAATTCCCGGGAGCGTTCGGCGACGAAGACGGTCTCGATATCGGGATAGGTCTGGGCTTTAATGCTCTCGAACAAATCCCTGATATCATCGAGGTTCTCGGTAGTATATGAAGTTACTACTATGGAAAAAGTCTTATTGCCGTTATCAACCATAAAAACGTTCCCCGACAATGGTTCTCAGGATTCTCCAGCCGTCACTAAAAGCGTGCAGCTTGGGAGTGCCGCCAAATCGCTTTTCTTCCATGCAGGGCACTTCTATCACTTTTAGTCTGGCTTTGCTTGCCTTGATGTCTATTTCCGCTTCTATCTCGAAGCCCTCGCTCCGGAGGTTGATGTCCTGGAAAGCCTTTTTCCAGAAAGCCTTATAGCCGTACGAGGAGTCCGTGAATTTTGATCGATAGAGAAGGTTAACCAGGGAGACGAATACCTTATCGGCCAGGCGGCGGTAGAGCGGCATGTCATTGGTACCTCCGCCGTCGAGAAAGCGGGAGCCTTTAGCGTAATCATAGCCGTTTAAAAGGGGTTCGATGAACTTGGGTATTTCTCCCGGGTCCATTGAGTCATCAGCATCAAGTATTACGATTATATCTCCGGAAGCTTCCCGGATACCGCACCTGATGGCGTCGCCTTTGCCTTTCTCCTTCTGATAGATTACTCTTGCCTGGGGGCATATCTCCCTTACAACTTTCACAGTGTCGTCTTTCGAATGTCCGTCGACGATTAAAACCTCGGTTATAATAGAAGGGATTTTGGGTAATATGCGGGGCAGGTTC
>Ga0255054_10001984_pt1 | contig 11846 bp, 5 predicted proteins | sample JV7_2_23_MG_FD_188634 | JGI IMG/M metagenome (GOLD analysis project Ga0255054, IMG submission 188634) | Seawater microbial communities from Jervis Inlet, British Columbia, Canada - JV7_2_23 | ecosystem: Environmental > Aquatic > Marine > Inlet | place: Canada: British Columbia | collected... | reverse complement strand
CGCAACATAAGGCCCTAAGTTTTGAGTTCTTCCTACAGATCCACCACCACAATATGTTGTGGCTTAGAACATATTCCCGTTTCATTTTGAGGTTTTCACCTCTTTTGATCTCATAAACAGATCATAAAATATTGATATTACTTAAGATATCATATGATAACACCTATTAAAAGGCCCCTGTCAAGAGAAAACACCTCTCCATCGCAAAAAATGATATCTTTTTTTGCAGGGTCAGATCTAGTTCGGAAGAAGACCCTTTTAGTTACCTGCTCCCGTGCTTTCAAGTGTTTTGGTGCAAGTCCTTAACTGATCGGCAACCAAGGACCCATCAGGTTCGCTATCTTAAAATTTGACAACTATTAAGGATTCACCTTATAATTCTAATAAACGGGAAATCACTTCCAACCTTTGCTGTGATGCCTTTTCTTTTGACACATAAGCGTCGTTCTCCTAATATTGGTTTTATCTGAACTCGAATCTTGTAACTCCAAAACTAAACAATGAGGCTCGATGGATAATTCAAATTGGGTCGTACAAGATCCTGCACCTGGAACTCATCTTCTTATGTTTCGGGGTGACACCCGGACCTTTACCCTGACCTTGCCTCATGCCGAAAAAGGGAATGCATGGCTGCGAACCAATATCGGTCATGCCCGTATCACAAGAGCGGAAATCTTTAGAGACGTTAGGCGGGATGAATCGCCGCTCGGCCGGGATTGGTTCGATATCCCCATGGAGCGGATTGGAGACCAGCGCTTTCAGGTGACAGTCCCGCTTTGCGAGGTGGGCCATTTTGAAGCCAAATGTTTTTTTCTTAAGAAAGGCGAATCGACGCCGGAATGGCCGCAAGGCTCCAACAGCGTTATCAATGTTGAACCGGCCGACACCTGTTGTGGCAATATTATTTATAATGCCTTTGTGCGTCAGTTCGGACCTAACAAGGCCGGTGGCGGGAATCCTGATGACTCTCAGCAACGATGCATGCGGGCCCTTGATAATGCTGGTTATACGGTAATCCCTAAGTCCGGGACGTTTCGAGATCTGATCAAAGAACTCGACTTTATCATCGGCCAGCTCGGCTGCAGAATTATCCAATTGCTGCCAATCAATCCTACACCAACCACATATGCCAGAATGGGAAGATTTGGAAGCCCTTTTGCGGCGCTGAGCTTCACTGCCGTTGATCCGGCCTTGGCTGAATTCGATCCCCGGACCACACCGATGGAACAGTTTCTTGAGTTGGTGGACGCTGTTCACGAAAGAAATGCCAAGGTTCTTATCGATATTGCCATCAACCATACCGGCTGGGCCGCCAGTATCCACGAGACCCATCCTCAGTGGCTGATCCGCGGTCCGGATGGTCGTATCGAAGTTCCAGGGGCTTGGGGGGTTCGCTGGGAAGATTTGACCAAGCTCGATTATAGCCATAAAGAGCTATGGCACCATATGGCAGACATGTTTCTCACCTGGTGTCAAAGAGGCGTTGACGGTTTTCGTTGCGATGCCGGTTACATGATTCCAATTCTCGCATGGAAATATATCGTGGCTTTGGTACGCAGCGAATATCCGAACACGATCTTTTTGCTTGAAGGTCTCGGTGGAAAGATAGCCGTAACCCGGCAGATCCTTAACCGGGCCAATTTTGACTGGGCCTATTCGGAACTCTTTCAAAACTACGATCGCAGGCAGATAGAAGATTATCTGCCGCAAGCAATTGACATTTCTAAAAGTGATGGCATCACGGTCCATTTTGCCGAAACCCACGACAATCCACGGCTGGCCGCACATTCAACGACGTATGCCAAGATGCGTACCGCCTTGTGTGCCCTCTGTTCATCTCAGGGGGCTTTTGGGTTCGCCAACGGGGTGGAGTGGTTTGCCACCGAAAAGATAAACGTCCATGAGTCACCTTCCCTGAACTGGGGTGCGGAATGCAATCAGGTGGATGACATCCGCCGCCTCAACACCCTGCTCAAATGTCACCCGGCCTTTCATGACCAAACCGACTTAAAATTGGTTCAACAGGATGGAGGAAACTATATCGCCCTGCTGCGTCAAAACGTTGCGTCGGGGAAAAAACTTCTGGTTGTGGCCAATCTTGACGATCAAAACCAGACCCTTGCATCCTGGGACTATAGGCAAACAGGGATGAACGGCAAGCGGTTATTGGATCTGCTTACCGAAACCGAAGTGATACCGGAAGCTTCTGAAAAGCGGCATACCTATCTGCTTGGACCCGGACAGGTTCTCTGTTTGACAGCCGATCCCGATGATATTCATTTGTTGAACCAAAGTGTTGCAAGACCGTTTTCGACTCCCCAACGGATTGAAAGACAAATTCTGCGTGCCAAGGCTCTGGATGTGTTCGCTTTTTATAACAAAATACGCGATCTGGATAAATTTGATTCGGATCGTGCCGCCGGACAGCTTGCCAAAGACCCTGCGGCGTACTGTAGTCGCTTAAACCGTTCCAGCGGTGAATCCCGGGTAGTCATCTGGCAGTGGCCCAGGGACGCAAAGCGGGAGGTCATGGTGCCGCCGGAACATTTTCTCCTGGTTCGGGTGGATAGCCATTTTCATGCCCGGATAAAAGAAGGCAATCGGGTTGTCGGCCACGAAGAAACCTTGCCGCAAACAGATGGAACTTTTTTTGCCCTCTTTAATCCATTGCCCTTAGCAGCCGATCATCGAACGCTTACCTTAAATTTGTCCGTTTATACTTCGGAAGGCTGCCGGCATGTCGATGCGCCCCTGCTCTTTCTCTCCCCCTCAGAGGATATCCGGGTGAAACGAAACTTTCAACGGTCCGATATAATTTCCCAACCCTTGCTGATGTTGGGCACCAACGGTCGTGGCGGCATGCTTCGGGCTCATGCTTCTTGGGGAAAACTTGTCAGCAAGTACGACGCTCTTCTGGCGGCAAACATGGACCCCAAATATCCTGAAGACAGGTGGATCATGTTCACCCGCTGCCGGGCATGGCTGGTATTTCAGGGCTATTCGCAGGAAATCGGCAACAATTGTTTTGAGTCTTTCCGTCTCGAAGATAATGGCAGGGGGTTCTGGCAATACCAAATCCCAACCGGCCAAGGTGAATATGTCTTGCTATCCATTTCGGTGGAGATGGTTTATGGCGAGAATTCCTTGCGCATGGTTTTTTCCCGCGAATCAACCCATGGACGGAATGGAAGACTGGCAAATCACGAACAGGTCCAACTCATCCTGCGTCCTGACATTGAAAACCGCAATTTTCACGAAACGACAAAAGCGTATCATGGACTGGAACATATCTGGCCGGAAGCAGTAACGTCAGTTCCCAACGGCTTCACCTTCGCGCCGGATTCGGAACATAAGCTTGCTTTGCAGATCTCGGAAGGCTCTTTTGTATGGGAGCCAGAATGGCAATACATGGTACACCGAACAGAAGAGGCTGAGCGTGGTCTTGACCCTGATTCGGACCTGTTCAGCCCAGGTTATTTTGACGTAATTTTAAAAGGGGGCCAGTCTGCGGAACTAACAGCCCGCATCACGGGTACACAAAAGCAAAAGTACCAGAAATCAAGACCATTAACCCGGGAGAACGAAGCAGTTGTCTTTGAAACCACCGGTCCTTTGAAACTGGATGAAGCTCTGAAAAAGATTTTGGACCATTATGTGATAAAACGCGAAAGTTTAAATACGGTGGTTGCCGGATATCCTTGGTTTCTCGACTGGGGTCGGGATGCCCTGATTTTTGTACGGGGTTTGATTGCCGCAGGGGAAACCGAAAAGGCCCGGCGTATCCTGAAACAGTTCGGGCAATTTGAACAGAACGGGACACTTCCCAATATGATTAGGGGCCAGGATGCGGGAAACCGTGACACCTCTGATGCCCCCTTGTGGTTTTTGGTTGCATGTACCGATTTAGTCACTAAAGAAGAAAATGAAGATTTTCTCAATTCACAGTGTGGTGACCGAACAGTGCGGCAGGTCCTTTTTTCCATTGGTCACGCCTATATGGCCGGCACGCCCAACGGCATCCGCATGGATCCTGAATCGGGTCTTATTTTCAGTCCAGCCCATTTTACTTGGATGGACACCAACTATCCCACAGGGACTCCGCGAGAAGGTTATCCCATCGAAATCCAGGCCCTCTGGTATGCGGCACTCTCCTTTTTGGCCAGAGTTGATACTTCAAAAGATGCCGAAAATTGGAAACGTATGGCACTCCAGACTCAGGCCTCGATTTTAGACCTATTTTTACTGAAAAAAGAGGGATACTTGTCTGATTGTCTCCATGCAGATCCGAGAATGCCGGCCGGACAGGCGAAACCCGACGATGCTTTGAGGCCAAATCAACTTATTGCCGTGACGCTTGATGCTGTCTCAGAGAGGACTGCTTGTCGCAAGATTGTTGAAGCCTGTGAGGAACTACTAGTCCCCGGCGCCGTTCGGAGCCTTGCCAACCGGCCTGTTCGCATACCACTTGAAATTAATCACCATGGAAAAACAATTAACAATCCACATCATCCTTACCAGGGCAAATATGCCGGTGACGAGGATACGAAACGAAAGCCAGCATATCACAACGGTACTGCCTGGACATGGCTGTTTCCCTCTTTTTGCGAGGCATGGGTAAAGGCTTACGGGAAAAAGGGGAAAAAGACCGCTTTGTCATGGATAGCAAGCAGTACCAGACACATCAATCAGGGATGCCTTGGGCACGTTCCGGAGATACTTGACGGAGATTTTCCTCATAAACAGCGCGGCTGTGATGCCCAGGCCTGGGGAGTCAGTGAACTGTTGCGGGTGTGGATCGCGATGAAGGATTGAAAGAGCGATTGGAAAAAGATTTACAGAAATAGAAAAAAAGGATACTTTAAACAAAGAAAAAAGGGAGGTTGATAATTGTGGCTTATAAAAAACAGTATCTTAAAACTCGACCGGTATGCAAGGTCTCTTTCAGGTTGTCCAAGGCAGCCACCGGGTCAGCGAAGAATGTTAATATTGTGGGTGAATTTAACGGCTGGAACATCTATGCCACACCCATGAGACGGCTTAAAAGCGGTGACTTCACCATAACAATCGATCTTAACATCAACAAAGAATACCAGTATCGGTATCTGATCGATGATATGATTTGGGAAAACGATTGGCAGGCTGATAAATATGTATCGTCTCCTTACGGAGATTGTGAAAATTCAGTGGTTGTTGTTTAAACTTTTGAAGGAAATACAATATGTTCAAACTACAAACTTATCAAGTATTCCCCACCATTCCAAAGCCACTTTCTTTTCTACAGGTCTTGGCGCGAAACCTTTGGTGGTGCTGGAATCTGGACGCTATTGAACTCTTTCGTCGTATAAATCCTCGGGTCTGGGAACAGTCAGGACGAAATCCTATCGTCTTTTTAACGTTAATTTCCCAAAAACAATTGGACGAACTGTCAAAAGACGAAAGCTTCCTGGCCCATCAACAACGGGTAAAAGACAGTTTTATGGACCAGGTTTTGACGCCTGTGAATCGGTCCGAATCACCATATGGGGAACAGGGAACAGTTGCATATTTTTCCATGGAGTTTGGAATTCATGAAAGCGTGCCCCTTTTCGCCGGAGGTCTCGGCATTCTTGCAGGAGACATTCTAAAGGCAGCTTCCGATCTCTCACTTCCATTAATAGGAATGGGACTTTTGTACAGACATGGTTATTTTCATCAGTTTTTGGACCAGGATGGATGGCCACAAGAGGAATATCCGGGACTCGATATTTATCACCTGCCCATAAGCCGAGCAAAGGATCGTTCAGGAAAAGAGGTAAATATCTCCATCACCGGACCGGACGGCAAAATCCGGGCTGTAGTCTGGGAAATTATGGTTGGCCGTGTTCCCTACTACCTCCTCGACACCAATTTGCCGGAAAACTCTCAGGAGATTCGTGACATCACCTCACGACTTTATGCCGGGAACCCAAAAATACGGCTGGCACAGGAAGCTCTGCTGGGGCTTGGCGGAATGAAGGCGCTGACAGCGATGGGAATTCATCCGTCAATATGCCATATTAATGAAGGACACTGCTCATTTTTATCGTTAGAGCGGTTGGCCCAAATGATTTCGACGTTTAGCATCGATTTTAAAACCGCCAGAGAGATCATTACGCGGACTACGGTCTTTACTACCCATACTCCGGTCGCTGCAGGTCATGATGAATTTGCACCAGAGGATGTGAAACCATATCTAAAACCATTGGAAGAAAGAATCGGCACAACTGTCGATGAAATGATATCTTGGGGGCAACCGGAAGGGTCAAATCAGGTTGCTCCTCTTTCCATGTTCATTCTAGCACTACGTATGGCTCAATACTGTAATGGCGTAAGTGAATTGCATGGAAAGGTGGCTAGACGCATGTGGTCCCATGTCTGGCCTGGCAGGCCGGAAGATGAGGTGCCTATCACACATATCACAAACGGGGTCCATATACCCTCGTGGATTTCCATCGAGAACCAGCTATTACTTGAACGCTACCTCGGCCCGGAATGGTATCTAAACATACGGAACCCGGAAATCGCCGACCGCATCGACGAGATCTATGATGAGGAACTGTGGCGAGCACGTGAAATGACTCGCAGCCGTCTTATTCGCAACTGCCGGGCTCTGATGATAAAGCAATTCACGCGCCGTAATGCCCCAAAAGCAATGATGAAAGACGCTGAATCCGTACTTGATCAGGATGTTTTGACCATTGCATTCGCCAGGCGTTTTACGGCCTACAAGCGAGCCCATCTCCTGTTTCAAGATCCGGAGCGCTTGGAAGCAATCATTAATTCCGAGACACGTCCGGTACAGTTTGTCTTTGCGGGAAAAGCACACCCAAAAGACACTGAGGGTAAGGAAGTCATTAAGAGTCTCATTCAATTTATCCGGAATCCGAATGTACGCCGCCGAATCATCTTTCTTGAAGACTATGACATCAATATTGGCAGGCACCTGGTGCAGGGAGCAGACGTATGGCTCAATACTCCGAGACGACCCTTTGAGGCATGCGGCACATCGGGAATAAAAGCGGCCGCAAACGGGGTGCTGAATGTGAGCATCCTCGACGGGTGGTGGTGTGAGGGATATACAAAGGAAAGGGGCTGGCGTATCGGAAACGGGGAGGAGTATGCCGATACGGCCTATCAGGATGTCGTGGAGAGTCAGGCCCTTTATAATGTCCTGGAAAATGATGTGATCCCTTGTTTCTACGAAAGAAAAAACGGAGATACACCAGACCGATGGCTGAAAATGATGAAAGAGTCAATGAAAATGGCGATGCAGCAGTTTTGTGCCCGTACAATGGTTGAAAAATATGAAAAAAATTTTTATCTCCCCGCCATGCAACGCTTGACATCGCTGACAGCACATAATGCCAAAAAAGCTGTTCTTCTTTCAGCCCAGCATGAACGACTCCGCACCCTATGGACAAATATCCGGATTGAGCACCCTGTGCGAGAAGCTGAAGGTCCTTTCATCGTGGGGGAAAGCTTTACTGTTACTGCGGTTGTAAACTTGGGAGAGCTCCATTCTGATGAGATAAAAGTAGACCTCTACTACGGAAACCTGAAATCTGTGGAGACTATCGCAGAAAGCAATTTAGAAGAAATGACCGTTAAAGAGGACCGCGGAAACGGGGAATACCTGTATGTCTGTACATTAACCTGTAAGGCTTCGGGTCGATACGGTTTCACGGTACGCGCAACACCCCGGGGAGATGACCAAATCCACTTTGCCCCCGGACTTATCACGTGGCCTAAATCGGATATTTAATGAAAAAAATCGAAAATTTTTTTTCGATTGATTGGCCAATTACTTCTCATGCAGTTTAGGGTAAGGCGTAGGATCTTGCCATGATAAAACAACCGAGTAATCCTCGCATACTCATCGTTACACCGGAGGTAACGTATTTGCCAGACCGAATGGGAGGTCTGGCCTCTTTTTTTACTGCCAAAGCAGGGGGACTTGCCGACGTCTCTGCAGCCTTGATCAATGCCCTGTTTGAACAGGGTGCCGATGTTCACGTTACCATTCCGGACTATCGTGCCATCTTTAGCAACGGGTTGGCTCCTGTTCTAAAAAAAGAACTCAGTAAGATTCAACGGAAAATGCCTGATGATCGCATCCATCTGGCAGAAGACCGGGCCTTTTATTACGTCAACCGTGTTTATTCTGGTTATGGAGAGGAAAACATTAAACTTGCCTTGGCTTTTCAGCGCGAGGTGATCAATCATATCGTTCCTCAGGTTCAACCGGATCTGATTCACTGCAATGATTGGATGACCGGTCTTATTCCGGCCATGGCCAGGCAGATGGAAATTCCATGCCTTTTTACCATTCACAATGTACACACAATAAAGACAACACTCGCCTTCATTGAAGATAGAGGGATTGATGCCGCCTACTTTTGGCGAAATTTATATTACGAAAAAATGGCCACAGACTATGATGACATACGGGACTCGAACCCGATAGATTTGCTCACCAGTGGAATTTTTGCCGCTCATTTTGTAAATGTTGTCAGCCCGACATTCCTTCAGGAAGTTGTCAGAAGACAGCATCATTTTGTCGAACCTCCCATACAACGGGAATTAAAAAATAAATATGACGCCGGTTGTGCAGTAGGCATACTGAATGCACCGGATCCCGCCTTTAATCCTTCTGAAGATAATTATCTCAAGCAAAATTACAGTCCTGAGGACTATATTTTCGGCAAACGTACGAACAAGCTGTTTCTGCAAGAAAAACTGCGTTTGATTAAAGATGAAAAAGCCCCCGTCTTCTTCTGGCCGTCTCGGCTCGATCCCATTCAGAAAGGATGCCAGCTGTTAGCCGAAATTTTTTACAAGTTTATTTCGAAATACTATCACCAAAATCTCCAGGTCATCTTTGTTGCCCATGGAGATTACCAGATGGTATTTAGAGACATCGTGAATTATCATGGATTTCAAAAACGCGTGGCAATCTGTGATTTTAATAACATACTGGAACATCTGGCATACGGGGCTTCGGATTTTATTCTGATGCCTTCAAGATATGAACCATGCGGCCTCCCGCAAATGATAGCCCCGCTTTACGGTACCTTACCGGTGGCCCATGATACCGGCGGAATCCATGATACCGTAAGGGATCTGGATGTTGAAAACAATTCCGGCAATGGCTTCCTGTTTAAACATTTTGATGCCAACGGCCTTTTCTGGGCCATCAGCCAGGCCATGAACTTTTATAATCTTCCCGATAATGTAAAGGCCAAGCAAATCAAACGGGTCATGACTGAAAGTGCCGCACAATTTACCCATGCCGTAACTGCTCGACAGTATATCGAGCTTTATGAGAAAATGTTGAAGCGCCCCTTAATTATTTAACTGAAGACACAACAAATACTAAATCCGATTGCATTGGAAATGACTGAAATCCAGAAACCCCAAGAGCCTAAAGGCTCTCCCGGAATTAAATGGCAGACGGAATCGCTAAAGCAACTTTTTGACAGTGATCCTTTCCTGCGGCCGTACGAACAAATTTTACAGCGTCGGCTCGATCGTACCCACCAGACCGAGCGTCGACTTACTCAAGAAAAAATGATTCTGGCCGACTTTGCTTCCGGGCACGAATACTATGGCTTGCATTTTCGTGGCGGTGAATGGATTTTCCGGGAATGGGCGCCCAATGCCAGTGCCATTTATCTGATTGGTGATATGACCGATTGGACGGAGAAAAAAGAGTTTGCCTTGCAGCGGATCGACCCTGAGGGGGTGTGGGAACTTCGTATACCTTCGGATACAATGGACCACGGGGATCTCTTTCGGCTTAGTATGCACTGGCCCGGCGGTAAAGGAGATCGCATCCCCGTCTATGCCCGGCGCGTGGTGCAGGACACGGAAACATTGATTTTCAATGCCCAGGTCTGGTTTCCACCGTCTCCCTATCGCTGGCAGCACCCGAATTTTCGGCGTTCGCCGGAGGCTTTGCTTGTTTATGAAGCTCACGTGGGCATGGCCCAGGAAGAAGAGCGTATTGGCACTTATCAGGAATTTACTGAAAAGATCATCCCGCGGATCGTCGCGGCCGGTTACAACACCCTGCAGCTCATGGCCATTCAGCAGCATCCCTACTATGGTTCCTTCGGCTATCATGTCTCGAATTTCTTTGCAGCCTCCTCCCGCTTTGGAACCCCCGAAGATCTGAAGGCGCTCATCGACACTGCTCACGCTGCGGGCCTTACGGTGATTATTGACATGGTCCATTCCCATGCTGTCCGCAACGAGGCCGAAGGACTGAGCCGCTTTGACGGCACACTGTATCAATTCTTTCATGAAGGCTCCCGGGGGTATCACGTGGCCTGGGATTCCCGCTGCTTTGACTACAGTAAATATCAGGTGCTTCATTTTCTGCTTTCCAATTGTCGTTTCTGGCTCGATGAATACAAAGTCGATGGATTCCGTTTTGACGGAATTACCAGCATGCTTTACAACCATCACGGCCTGGGAAAAGCGTTTACTTCATATGATGATTACTTTGATAGCAGTGTTGACGAAGATGCCCTTACCTATCTGGCGTTGGCCAACCGGCTGATTCACAACCTCAGACCCGATGCCATAACAATCGCCGAGGATATCAGCGGCATGCCGGGACTGGCTGCACCGATTTCTAAAGGCGGCATCGGATTTGATTATCGGTTTGCCATGGGGGTGCCCGACTACTGGATCCGTCTGGTTAAGGACACACCGGATGAACATTGGCCCTTGGGGGATCTTTGGTACGAGCTATCCAACCGCCGAAAGGACGAAAAGACAATCAGTTACGCCGAATCGCATGATCAGGCGCTGGTTGGCGACCAGACGCTCATTTTCCGCATGATAGGTTCCGAAATGTTTGAGCACATGCATCGCGATGATCCAAATATACGGGTTGATCGGGGTGTCACGCTCCACAAAATTATACGTATGATTACTTTGGCAACTGCCGGAAACGGGTATCTTAACTTTATGGGAAATGAATTCGGTCATCCCGAATGGATCGATTTTCCCCGAGAAGGCAATGGGTGGTCGTATCGTTATGCCAGGCGTCAGTGGCACCTTGTGGATGATTCGGATTTGAAGTATCAATTTCTGGCCCGATTTGATCGTGATATGATCGCATTGGCCAAACGTTTTGGGGTTCTCGAATCTGAAGAACCGGCACTGCTATACGAACATACGGACGACAAGGTAATTGCTTTTATGCGGGCCGGTCTTTTGTTTGTGTTCAACTTTCACCCCAACCAAAGCCACGCCGACTATCGTTTCCAGGCGCCTTCGGGAAAATACCAGATGATTTTAGACAGTGACGCCCGATTGTATGGCGGGCACGGACGTTTGCAACCGGATCAATATCATTTCACCCTGCCGGATAACGCCGGCGGCACGCAGGCGCATTTTCTCAGTCTCTACCTTCCTACCCGCACAACAATTGTGCTGCAACCCGCTCCTCCTGGTTGATGGATCAGTATATAACGCTTCCAAACCTGACGTTTGTTTCAGGAGTGTTTCAATAAAAATTTACGCTTTCCTTAATTGTATATCTATACAAGATATTTTAGCGCTGCACCCTTAACGAAAATCTGCGCCCTCTGCTATTGATCAACGATTCTGTACCATCTAAATATTCTGTGTCGTACGATGATGTCTGTAAAAGAAGCGAACTATGGATACGTGATTGAAACCTTGAATATTTGAGTCATTTGGATTTTTTCAGACTTCAAGTCTAAATCGCAATAAAAATTCTATTTTTTTCGCCAATAAAACTATCGGCAAGCACCACAAGATATTGTATATGTGCCAATTCTAAATTTCTCTTCAAA
>Ga0255054_10001982_pt1 | contig 11849 bp, 7 predicted proteins | sample JV7_2_23_MG_FD_188634 | JGI IMG/M metagenome (GOLD analysis project Ga0255054, IMG submission 188634) | Seawater microbial communities from Jervis Inlet, British Columbia, Canada - JV7_2_23 | ecosystem: Environmental > Aquatic > Marine > Inlet | place: Canada: British Columbia | collected... | reverse complement strand
AATTAACAGCGGAAGACGAAATTTCCACACCCCTGCCGATGGGATCTGAACGTATTCTGTTGATAGATGATGAGCAGCCGCTGGTGGAAATTGGAAAGCAAATGCTGGAACGCCTGGGGTATAGCGTTGCCACGCGAACGAGCAGCATCGAAGCCCTGGAGCTTTTCAAGGCAGACTCGGATCGATTCGACCTGGTGATTACCGATATTGTCATGCCCAACATGAGCGGTGATAAGCTGGCCGAAAAAATCATGGACATCCGCGCCGATATTCCGGTCGTTCTGTGCACCGGTTACAGTGAAAAATTTACCCGCCGGAATGCCTCCGAAATGGGCATTCAAACCTTCCTGATGAAACCGCTGGTGATGCGCGATCTGGCAACTGTTGTCAGACAGGCAATAGAAGCGAACTAGTTTCCATGCTGCGGTTTTTAAGATATCTTCTCGTCTTAACTACAACTTGATCTTGTAGCGCCTGATCTTATTGAGCACTCCCCCGCGGGTTAAACCCACTAAAACAACCCCAATATTCCCGTCCATTGCCGCCTTGGCGACCCTATTCAACCCGGTCCTTTTTAATCTTCAACCTGTCCTTCTCCCCATTAACCATCGTTTAACCGCATGATCCAAATGAGTTGAGTTTCCAATTCGATAAAACCGGCCGCCTACAATGAAGAAAATTTTGGCATCTGAGCGTTTTAAGGGTATAATAATATATCCCCTCAAAAATTATAGAAAAAAGCCCTGCAATTCGCTTTCCAAAAACAAGGATATGAAAAATGGCCGCCTTAATCAGCCGTGATGAAGCCAACCTTACCGAATCCACGGAATTGAATAACCAGAAATATCTGGTCAATGTATGCATGATTGTCGGCCTGCCGGTTTTGGGCATCTTTATGATTTATGACCTCATTGTCGGCCGATATCTGGTCGGGATTGTTCTAATTCTAATGTTTTTCATCCTTCTTGGCCTTTTTGTGACGATTAACAAGTCCGGCTACAAAATAAACGAAAATCAGCTCTATCCCTATTTTTTAAACATCCTGGTTGCACTGTTTGGGTTCTTTATCGCCTACACCGTGGGCGTCGAGGGCAATTTAAGCCGGATGCCGTGGGCCTTTCTCTTTACGGTGCTGGTGTTTTTTGCCCTGGGGACGGCCCGGGCATTGCTGTGGGTATCGGTTTTATTTTGTACGCTGCTCGTCCTCGAGCTCTATGTCAGCGGCAATGAAAGCCTGGTTGTATCAGAATTTAAACTGCGTTTTTATATCGCCTTTATGCTGGTTATCATGGCCTCTTTCTTTTTCGAGCGCCTCAAGAAAAAATATCAATTAGCACTGATCGATAATCAGCGGACGCTCAAAGAATCCGAAAATCGGTATCGCGAAGCATTTGAACAGCTCAACGATGAAATGAACGAGCGCCGCAGAGCCGAAGAAAAGCTTCGCAAGAGCGAGGAACGCTTTCGCGAGATGGCCGAACATATCAGTGAAGCCTTCTGGCTTTATGCTTGGGATAAACGAGAAGTGATCTATACCAGTCCGGCTTATGAGAGCATATGGGGTCGCGCCATCGAAGACCTTTATGCTCGAGATAACGAATGGGCTGAAAGCGTCCACCCGGATGATCTGGAATATGCCCGAGCGTCATTTGAAAAAATTGCCCACACCGGCGGCGGTGAAGAACGAGAATATCGCATCGTGCAGCCGGATGGCTCGGTGCGCTGGGTATCGGACAGGGGGTTTGCCATCAGGAATGAAAATGGACAGGTGGTGCGTATCGCCGGGATTGCCAAGGACATCACCAAACGCAAGCAGGCGGAAGTCGCGCTGCGCGAAAGTGAAGAAAGATTCAGAGAGCTGGCTGAATTGATGCCGGAAACCATTTTTGAGGTCAATTTAGAAGGCCGACTGACGTTTGTAAATCGTAATGCTTATAACTATTTCGGCTATACGCAAACTGATCTCAAGCAGGGCTTAAGCAGCCTTGACATGCTCATACCGGCGGATCGCGATCGCGCCAAACAAAATATTGCCCAAATATTAAGCGGGAACCGGACCGGCATTAATGAGTATATCGCCCTTCGAAAAGACGGCGGCACCTTCCCGGTAATCATTCATTCCGCCCCCATTTTTAAAGCAGGCAAACCCGTTGGTTTGCGAGGTTTTATGATCGATATTACCGACCGCAAAAAAGCAGAAGAAGAACGCCGCAAGCTGGAGGTCCAGTTCCAGCAGGCTCAGCGCTTTGAAGCCCTGGGCACCCTTGCCGGCGGAATCGCCCATGACTTTAACAACCTGCTGATGAATATCCAGGGGAACACGTCGCTCATGCTCTTTGAAATTGATAACACCCACCCTAATTTTGAGCCGCTGAAAAATATTGAAAAACAGGTCAAAAGCGGCGCCCAGCTCACGCAGCAGATGCTGGGATATGCCCGCAAAGGAAAATTCAATGTCAAGCCGGTTGATTTAAATCAGATCGTGGATGAAAGCGCAGAAACTTTCGGACGAACGCGCAAGGAAATTACCATTGAGGGAGAATTTGAAGATGACCTGTTTTCGATAGCGGCCGATCAGGGCCAGATTGAACAGGTGCTGTTAAACCTCTACGTAAATGCCGCCGATGCAATGCCCGGCGGCGGTAAGCTTTTTCTAAAAACACAAAATGAAACCCATCTGAATATCAAAAGCGACCATTACCATCCCAAGCCGGGCAACTACGTTCAACTAACCATCACCGATACCGGCAGTGGTATGGACAAAGCGACCCTGGAACGGATTTTTGACCCCTTTTTTACAACAAAAGAAATGGGCCGGGGCACCGGGCTGGGATTGGCCTCGGTTTACGGCATTGTTAAGAGTCATGACGGATATATTGATGTGGAATCTGAAAAAGGTCATGGAACGACTTTCACCATTTTTCTGCCTGCTGCCGAAAAAGGGGTCGAAGACAATCCTGAAGCAGACGCCAGACTAATTAAGGGAAGCGGCACCCTGTTGATTGTTGACGATGAGGAACTGGTGCTGGACGTGGGCGTCAACATGCTTGAAAAGTTAGGATATACCGTTCTCAAAGCCCATAACGGCACCGAGGCCGTCGACATTTTTGAAGCCAACAAAGATAAAATCAAGATGGTCCTTTTAGATATCATTATGCCGGATATGGGCGGCGGGGAGGTCTATGACAAAATCAAACCCATTAATCCGGAGGTGAAGGTCCTGCTTTCAAGCGGCTACAGTGTTGACGGGCAGGCAATTGAGCTGCTGGAACGCGGCTGTGACGGCTTTATGCAGAAACCCTTTACCATGGAGGAGTTGTCGGGGAAAATAACACAAATTCTGAAAAAATAAAAACTGGCTTCAAAACCTCATCTTTTGCCCGATGGCGGCATTTCGCATCTGATTTTACTACTCACCTAAAATCAAAATTCTTGACAGGCTTCAAGCAAAATTTTAATTATAGCAGAAACCGGCATGCTGTGTGGCTTTTCACCAAAACTCATTCTGATGCGAAAGCTGAGCTCTTAATTCAGAATCTATCTCAAAAATGTGGATCAGGGTTCATGGCAAGGCGCGGATCGGCGAAAAAGCGCAGCATACACGTTAGTATGTGAGCATTTTGAGCCGATCCGTAACACAGCCATGAGCACTTAGACGCTTTTTTGAGATGGATTCTAGTCTCACCCTAAACGTTGTTCATCGACATAATTTAAATTTCCTCTAAAGATAAATCACTCAGCGAGCTGTTGGAGAACATTTGCCGCCTGTTGACGTGATACCTCTTAAATTTTCAAACCACATTGATCTAAGAGATGGAAAGTCTAAAAGCATTTTTTTCTTTGCGGCTTCGCGGGTTTGCGTGAGCAAAAGGGGTATAAAAAATGGAATGCCCAAATTGCCAGGTAGTAAACAGGGAAGGGGCCGTCTTTTGCCTGGAGTGCGGTGCGGAACTGGGAATTCAATGTCCCAATTGCGAAAAGTCCCTGCCACCCCGGGCCAAGTTTTGTGACTCCTGCGGCCGGGATTTAAAGCAGCCCTCAAAACCCGAGCCCCAGATTCCGGAACCTGCCCCGGATAAAGAGGCCCCATCCCCCAAACCCATCGCGAGCGAACGCAAGCACGTAACCGCCCTTTTTTCGGACCTTTCCGGTTACACCGCCATGTCTGAAATGCTTGATCCCGAGGAAGTCAAAGATATCACCAGTAAAATTTTTGATGACATCTCAAAGGTCATCACCAAATATGAGGGCTTTGTCGAAAAATTTGCCGGGGACGCCGTCATGGCGCTCTTCGGGGCCACTCAAGCCCACGAGGATGACCCGGTCCGGGCCATTAAAGCCGCCCGGGAAATCCACAACCTGGTAAATTCTTTGAGCCCGCAATACGAGGAGCGTATCGAACAACCCCTGGTGATGCACAGCGGGATCAATACCGGATTGGTGGTAACCGGCGAAATTAATCTGGAAAAAGGCACCCACGGGGTTGCCGGCGACACCCTTAACGTGGCGGCGCGGCTGAGTAGTCTGGGCATGGCCGACGATATCCTCGTCGGTGCGGATACCTATTATCAGTCGGAAGGCTATTTTGATTTTAAAGAACTTGAGCCGGCCACGGTTAAGGGCAAATCTGAGCCCATCCGAATCTATAAAGTTATCGCCCAAAAAGAACAGCCCATCAAAATCCACCGCCTGCATGGTTTTCAGGCTGAGCTGATCGGCCGCAAAGTCGAAATGAATCAGTTAACCGATGTCGCCCGCAAACTAAAGGAGGGCCGTGGTGCGGTCTTTTCCATTTACGGCCCGGCCGGCACCGGCAAGAGCAGGCTCATCCAGGAGTTTAAAGCTTCTTTAGATCTGGAAGAGATTCAGTGGCTGGAGGGCCACGCCTATCCTCACAGTCAGAATACGCCCTATTTCCCGCTGATTGACCTTTTGAATCGTTCCCTTCAAATCGAGGAAGGCGATCCGCCGCAACGCGTAAAAGAAAAGATAGAATCCGGCGTGTCTTCTCTGGTGGGTGAGAACACCGATTTCATCCCCTACATCGGAAGTTTATATTCATTGAGCTACCCGGAAATCGATGAGGTCAGCCCGGCTTTCTGGAAAGCGCAGCTGCAAAAGGCCATCCAGACGATACTTTCATCGCTGGCTCAACGGGCGCCAACCATTGTCCGCCTGGAAGACCTGCACTGGGCCGATCCTTCTTTTTTAGACCTCATCCGTTTGCTTCTGTCAGAATCAAGGGACCCCATCCTGTTTCTGTGCGTCTATCGACCGATCATTTCACTTTTCACCGGCCACCAGATCAGCGCCATGACCCACCCCTACCAGGAAATCCGTCTGCAGGATCTTTCAACATCCGAATCGCAGGGCATGGTGGAATCATTATTGACGACAGAAACGATCCCTGCAGAATTGCAGCGCTTTCTCCAGGATAAAGTCGAGGGCAATCCTTTTTATATTGAAGAAGTCATCAATTCTCTGATCGAATCGGACACGCTAATTCGAGACAACCGCAAGTGGAAGCTTACCAGGGAAATAACCGAGGCCGAAATATCATCAACCATCCATGGGGTGATTTCCGGCAGGCTGGACCGGTTGGAAAAGGAAAGTAAACGAATTTTACAGGAAGCCTCGGTGATCGGGCGGACCTTTTTTTATGAGATCCTTAATCGCATCACGGAATTGGAGCACCAGATTGACGGGAGCCTGCGCAGCCTGGAACGGCTGGATCTGATCCGGGCAAGAGCCCTGCAGCCGGATCTGGAATATATCTTCAAACACGCACTGACCCAGGAAGTGGTTTACAACGGTCTTCTGAAAAAGGAACGCCGGGTCATCCATGAGCGCATCGGATTAGTGATGGAGCAGCTTTTTCATGACCGCTTGCCTGAGTTTTATGAAACCCTGGCCTATCACTTCCAGCAGGGCCAGTCCGTTATTAACGCCGTAACGTATTTAATGAAGGCCGCTGCAAAAAGCCTGAAACGCTATGCCGTGGAAGAGGCCCATAAATACTACCAGGAAGCTTTTGACTTGCTATCGAATAAAGCCGACAAAACCAGAGACGAGGAGCTCCTTCTAATTGATCTGATTTTAGATTGGGCCATGGTTTTCTACTACCGGGCGGATTGTATCGCGTTTGAGAAGCTATTCGTCTCCCATGAAGCTCTTGCTGAGACTTTAGACGATAAGGAAAGGCTCGGAATGTATTACGCCTGGATGGGTTTAACCATTTACTTCAGGGAAAAGTATACAAATTCTTACGAATATCTTCACAAAGCAATTAAGATCGGTGAAACGATCCAAAACGATAAAATTATCGGTTATGCCTGTACCTGGCTTTGCTGGACCTGTTGTGAATTGGGTCTTTTAGATGAAGCCATAACCCAGGGGCAAAGAGCACAAAAAATCGCAAATGTACTCAAATCCGATCACTATCTCTTTTTTAAATCCCTCGGAGGTATCTCCGTGGCATATAATTACAAAGGGGAGAGGAAAAAGGTACTTGAAGCCGGAGAAAAGCTGCTGGACTTTGGTCAAAAACATTCGAATGTTCGAAGTATCTTTTTAGGCTATCAAGCGATCGGAATGAGCCACTTTATCGCAGGAAATTTCCAAGCGGCCAAGGAATACATTCAGAAGGCAATCAAAGTTTCAGTTGATCCCATCTATTCGATAGGTGGTAAGATGACCCTCGGTTTCATTCATGCCTTCAGCGGCCAATTGCTGGAGATCGAAGAAGAAATTAAGCAGGTTGAATCCTTTAGCCGTGATAAAGGCTATGAAGTTTGGGGAAGTCCAGCCAGTATGTTGTACGGCATTAATTGCATCGCAAAAGGCCAGATGAGTCGTGGATTAAAAAAGATCGAATGCGTACGGGAATCATATAAAAAAAATGAACGCAAGTATATGCTGGCGAATACAGAGTATATTCTCGGTAATATTTATTTGCAGATCGTAGAGGGGGCTAAGCCTACCAGCTTTCTCACCATGGCCAAAAATATCGGTTTTCTGTTAAGAAACGTTCCTTCAGCTGCTGAAAAAGCAGAAAAGCTTTTACATCAAGTTATTGAAATTGGAGAAGAGATAGGTTCCAAAAACACCATTGCAAGGGCCTATCTGGATCTGGGATTATTGCACAAAGCCAAGAAACGAACCGACCAAGCCAGAGAATGCTTCTCCAAAGCCATTGAACTCTTTGAGCAATGCGAAGCGGAAGTTTACCTGAAACAGGCCAAAGAGGCTCTGGCTTCTTTAACTTAAAATAGATAAGTGGTCTTGCGGCCTGAAAGATAAGGCTTCGGGAACCCGCTGAGTAATGATTCAGAATTATTGTAATTCAAACCCATAGAAACTTAAAGCTGAACTGGCAAATGCCCTTGGCCGGCCTTTTAGCAACCCCGGTTCGGAGATCTGCAAATGGATGATCTTATAAGCAGCACCCGCCTCTTTTTACCTGCCATACCCTTCGTATCGTTTTGAATCGAATCAGTTCCCAATTCGAATATTTCATTATTTAAAGTTTCCAATAATTTAACCGATATTTGATTAGATGCTCAAAATTAACAACTCGTAATATTTTAACCTTTTAGGACATTTTTGATGTATAATCCAATAAACGCTCGATTGCTTCTATAGTGGTTGTCAAAAAAACGTTCCGGTATAAAAAACACGTTTAATTTTAACCCGTAACTATCGAATATTATGAAAGCTATCATTGTCAGTGATCTGCACATCGGTTCCCGCTACTTTTTACACGAAAACTTCATGCAATTTCTGAATAATATTCCCGAAGATGTTGAATTTATTTTAAATGGAGATATCATTGACAATCCTTATGCGAAAATGAAGCCGGCCGACCAACAGATACTGGACCGCTTTGAACAGATGTCCTATCTTCAAAGGATTGTCTGGGTGCGGGGAAATCACGACAACGGATATATCCCTGATAATTTAGGCAAAATACAGATAAAGCAGCACCACGCCTTACAAAAAAAACTGTTCATCACTCATGGAGATTTTTTCGATGATGTCATGCCGCGCAGCCGGATGTTCATAAAGGCCTTTAAAATGATGCATGATCTAAGGGTTAAATTGGGTGCCCGCCCGGTCCACGTGGCCCATTATGCCAAGAAATGGAAAAGTTTTTATGAGTATCTGCGAAAAAATGTAATGTTAAATGCTGTAAATTACGCTAAAGAAAACGGATTTGAGGCCGTCACTTGCGGGCATACCCATTATGCTGAAGAACAGTTTGTTAATGGGATCAGGTACTTAAACACCGGCGCCTGGACCGAACAGCCGACATATTACGTGCGCCTAACCGATAATGAAATGACGCTGAAAAAAACAACGGATCTAGCCGAACTGCTAAAATCCCCGGAGACTGACACAGTCCATGTGTCATCTGCCGACCATCAGAGCCCCACCCAAGCGGTTTCCCATCACAACTAAACACTTAGGAGAGAGAAGGATCTAACCCAAAGAATAGAAACGCATAAAATCATAGGCGTCCCTACCCAAAAGTGGTATTTTTTTTCATATAATTGTGCAATATATTACATATACTGCTGATATTATTAAAAATTATTGACAACCTCCTTTATAAATTCTATACATTGGAAATACAATTTTCCTAATCTTCAAATTTCTAAGCAGCGTTTTCAGATTACCGGAAGGGTTTTTTGAGATATGATCCGAAAGTTAAGAAAATCGAATAATGAAGTGAGGGACAATACAAAACCGTTCGTTAAGAATTTATCAGATGCTTCATTTCAGGAAAGGCGTTCTGGGATAAAAGACAGGCGCAAAAGGAATACATATATTTGGAATGACCAGCGTAGCGGTATCGCAGATAGACGTAGAAATGTCAAAGATAAAACCTTGATGACGCTGAGCGAAAATGATTTAAGCCGAATTTTAAGTTAAAAAGTATACAAAAAAAATTATTAGGTGGCCAGGGTCCGCTTAATGAATAATGCGGACAAGGAGTTAAAAATGACAGATAATGGTGGAACCCGTTCGGGAACTGATAGGCGGAAATTTCAATATACAGCTTATATTCCGGAAAAAAGATCGGGTTGGGACCGTAGAAAAGGATTTGATCGTAGGAGTCCAATGGCACGAAGAAGAGCGTCCGAACGCAGGGTTAGTCTAAATCATCGAGAACTATACCCCCGTACAACGTAGAGAAGTATTCAGAACACAATCTTAGAATAGATGCTTGGAAACACCGATTTAGGCAGGATCATTTTGGTTCTGTCTTTTTTTTCTTATTCCTGAAATGCCTGGCCTTCAGCTGAAAAAAATCTTCCCTTTTAATATACTCAAGTATAGGTCAGGACAAATCAATCGATCCGTCCGCGTCTTGCATCGGCAGCCTCCACATGATTCCGTTGATCGTTCTCATGTTTCCTCCTGTGTGTGAATAAGCCCCCTCATGACTTGCGTGCCGCGCCGTAGCTTCAGCGAAGACGGGCGTGCCGCGACCGTTTTTTTCTACAACCACTTATACCCCAATTCCCTAATTCGGAATATTTTGATGGAAAGCGGTATTTAGTGGTTGTCAAAAAAACGGTCCGGTATTCAAACTTTTTTTTCTACAACCACTTATGCCCCTATTCCTTAATTCGGAACATTATGATGGAAAGCGGTATAAAATCATAGGCCCTGTATTTCCCCATCTGTCTGTGTGTATTTCAGGAAGACGGTTTGGTGGCTGTCTTGCCGAGCTTTTGCAATTGCTTATCGATAGCTGCCTGAAATCCTTTGAGGCTGCGATCTCTCAACCGTATGCCGTTGATAAATATGGTGGGCGTGCCTCTGACACCGGCCTTTTGCCCTTCTGAAAGATCCTGTCTGACCTGTCTGGTTATTGCGGGATCCTTCTTCTTTTTTTCATATTCTTCCTGATTTAGACCGACTGCCAGGGCAATATCTTTAATTTTCTGATCATTGAGCCGGTTGTAATTTTCAAACAACAGGTCGTGAAACTCCCAGAATTTTCCCTGACTTCCGGCAGCCAGGGCCGCAACAGCCGCCTTCATGGCGTATTTGTGATTCCGGAGGGGAAAATTTTTAAAGGCAATTTTGACATCATCCGGATATTTCTCGAGCACCTGCTCGAGTACCGGCACCAGCCGGGCACAGTACGGTCATTGAAAGTCATCGAAAACGGCAACCACCACGGCGGCATCTTCGGGTCCCTTAAAAGGAGCGCCGGAAACATGAATTTTCTGGAGAAAGTCAAGGGTGATAATCTGAACGGTTTTGTTCTTGCCGCTCTTTAAAATGAGCGTAGATCCCCTGGGGCCTAATTTTATCTGGTCCACGTGTTTGCCGACATCAATTTTAGCCTCTACTTTTTTGTTTGACGAATAGATGATAACTTCCCCCTGTTCGGTCAGCACGAAAATCCGTCGTCCGTCGGAGGTGATGGCCACGTCAATGGGGGTCGCATCCAATTGCAGCGTTTTATGGACGTTCCACTCCACAGCATCGGAAGCCAGACCGCTGGTGAAAGCACCCAGGACAATTACCGAAGTGAACACCATGATCGATTTAAAATTTTTCCAATTCATTTCTCAAACTCCTTCTGCCACCACGTGCGGACGGTTATCCAAAACGCAGGTTAATTGCAAAAATAAGCCAAACAGGCGAAAATTATAAACCATAGATACTGATTACAAGCCCATTCCCTGGAATTTAAAATCAGAAATTAAAATAACGAAAGATGCCTCAATATTATCATCATAAGCGAAAAGGCAACAGCAGGTAAAATCAAGCGTTTTATTGTCCCCCCTTCACTGATAAAAAGAACGCTTTTTTAATTGAGCCGTTGCAATTTTATAACAGTTGTGTTACTAACAATTATGCTAAAAACAAAAGTGCTAAATACGTTATGATGAAAGGTGGTGTTTCATGAACCCTTTCAAATATGGGTCGATAGTTCTGGGAAACGATTTCTGTGGCAGAAAAGACCTGTTGAAACAAATTGCCGCTCACATGGAAGCATCCCAGAACCTAGTGGTGATCGGAGAAAGACGTATCGGAAAGTCATCTCTTGTATATGAGGCGGTCAGAAAGCTAAAGGGAACCGATATCTTGTATATGGATCTTCTTGGCATAAAGTCTGTTGATGCGTTGTGCAAGAGGATGCTCAGGGCAATCGTTACCCTGGAAAAAAAAGCGAGCTGGACGGCTAAAATAATTCAGACCCTGTCGTATCTCAAACCGACAATTTCTGTAGATCCTATAACATCAATGCCGGTAGTTACCTTTGACGCCTCCGTGGAACTGAAGGCTGGTTCAATCCAGGAAGTGCTTGATTTGATTGAATCTCTGGCGCAGAAAAAACGTTTTGTGGTTGTCTTTGATGAATTCCAGGACATTCTAAAAATCAACGACGCCGACGAGGCCATTGCCCTTTTAAGGAGCAAGATTCAGTTTCACAGCAATATTCCCTATGTCTTTGTGGGGAGCATACGACACAAAATGGATGAAATATTTATTTCTCCGAACTCAGCCTTTTTTAAATCGGCGATTCCGATCACCGTTGACCCGCTGCCGGTTGAAGAATTCTCAAAGTTTTTGATAAAAAAATTTGAAAGTGGAAAGCGTAAAGTATTGCCAGAGACCTTGAAGCATGTATTCAATATCGCCAATAATGTGACCGGAGACATTCAGCAGCTTTGTGAGGTCTTGTGGGAGGTCACTTCGGTAAATGACGCCGTTTCCCCGGGCAATTTGAAGTCCGCCCTTGAGTTGATATTCACCAGGGAGCAAAAGTCTTACGAAGCTTTTGTCAGTCTTCTGACTGACTTTCAGTTCAAGTGCCTTTCGGCTTT
>Ga0255054_10001980_pt1 | contig 11853 bp, 12 predicted proteins | sample JV7_2_23_MG_FD_188634 | JGI IMG/M metagenome (GOLD analysis project Ga0255054, IMG submission 188634) | Seawater microbial communities from Jervis Inlet, British Columbia, Canada - JV7_2_23 | ecosystem: Environmental > Aquatic > Marine > Inlet | place: Canada: British Columbia | collected... | reverse complement strand
CCTCGTACCCGCCGCTGACGCTGCTGTCTGTGGCTGCAATACTTCCGTCTACACCGAGCATCAACTCGCTGCTGGCGAATTGCTTGACGGACCATTGGGCGGACATGCCGAGGCCGAATCCGAGGTCGTCGAAGGAGCCGGGGGCAACTGGCTGCAGGTCACTCAGAGATGGCCAGACGGGTAAGTCGAGCGACACATCCCAACGCATACCGCGAGCTGGCGGCCCCTCTTCCTCGTGCGCGAGCGCCGTTCCTGAAAGCAGCGTTGCCGCGAGCAGTACGCATACCGCGCGACATTTCAAGAGTGTGTGTGTCATTTCAGGTCCTCCATGGTCGGTTCGTCCCATCGCAATCATCAGGGCGGCGCGGCGCAAGAAACTGACGAAGACCTGAGATTTTGCTGATGCTTTGCTGAGGGTATTACACCCCGCACAAGGTTCCTGTCTATTAGTGCTACTCTCGATCGGGGCGCTCAATAAGAAGAACAACATGTCTACGCAGACAATCATCCTTATCGGGGTTGGGGTGTACATCGTAATCATGCTTGCGGTGGGCATCTATTCGTCGAAGAAAACGCACTCCATCGCCGAGTTCGCGGTTGCCGGGCGCAGCATGCCGCTGTGGCTTTGCGCTACGACAATCGTCGCCACGTGGTTTGGCGGTGGCATGATGATCGGCGGCGCGGGCGCTGCGTATGACGATGGGATGCTTGGCGTCATAGCCGACCCGTTTGGCGGCGCGCTGTGCCTGGTGCTGATCGGCCTGTTTTTTGTTCGACTGATTCGCCGACTACGCTTCTATTCGTTTATCGAGTTCATCGAACAACGCTTCGGAAAGACGGCCGGCGCTATCTGCGGCTTTATTTCAGCGACTTCGAGCCTGATGTGGGTCGCCGGCATGCTGGTTGCTTTTGGCGTGATTTTTGAAACGCTGACTGGCGTGCCCCTCGCGATCGGCATCATTGGCGGCTCCATCGTCGTCATCGCCTATACGTCCCTGGGTGGCATGCTGGCGGTCGCGCTGACCGACTTCATCCAGATGATGATCATTGCCGTCGGCCTGATAATGCTGCTGGTGGTTGTACTGATCGACGTAGGCGGTTGGTCTGCTATCTCATCGCAATTGCCCGAGCACGCCTTCCGCATGATACCGCTCGAGCACACGCTCGACCGTTGGCTCATTTACCTGCGGATGTGGCTGATTTTTGGCCTCGGCGACATAGTGTCACAGTCCCTGTTGCAGCGAGCGATGTCTGCAAAGTCCGAGCGCGTTGCACAACAGTCGTTCTATGTCGGCGCGGCCGCCTACATCGGCTTTGCCATGATCCCGGTGCTGCTCGGCATCATCGGCAGCGTCACGATGCCCGGCCTCGAGAATTCTGAGTCGATCATCCCCGCGCTTGCGCTCGAACACCTGCATCCGGTGGCTATCGCCGTATTCGTCGGCGCATTGCTCGCCGCCATCATGAGTTCCTGTGACAGCGCGATCCTGGCCGCAGCGACTATCATCAGCACCAACCTGCTTCCGCTGGTCAAGCCAGATCCGTCCGAGCACCTGCGCCTCGTAGTCATTCGGGCCGCCATTCCTGTGGGCGGCGCTCTGGCCGTTGTCGGTGCGCTGAACGCCCAGGTCGTATTCGACACGATCCTCGACGCCAACCTCCTGATACTCGCCGCCGTCATTGGGCCGTTCATTCTCGGCGTCTGGTGGCAAAAAGCGAACCGAACGGGCGCATTGGCAGGGATGTGGGCCGGCCTCGGGTCGTGGCTGCTTGCCTCGACGTTTTGGCCGGAGCTGCCCGGTGACCTGATTGGCTTCGGCGCCTGCATGGTGACGATGTTCGTCGTCACACCACTGACACAGACTTTCGATCCACCACGCGGACTCGTCGACCACGATGGCAACGAGGTCGAGCTCGACAATCGTCTGGGGGTCTTGCGCTAGCGTTTGCCCTTGAGCTTTTGCGCCGCGCGGTAACGAGCGCGTGCTTCGGCAAGTTCGGCCTGCGCACGGGTAACATCGGTTTGGTCCGACGCGCCCTCGAGCGCTTTCTCGGCTTGCTGCTGGGCAGAAAGTGCCGCCGCCTCATCGAGCTGATCGCCGCGCAACGCGGTATCAGCCAGGACGGTAATGCGATTAGGCTGCACCTCGAGCATGCCGCCCGTGATGTAGAATCTCTCTTCCTTGCCTTCGGCGTCCTGAACCCGAACTTCGCCCGGCCTCAACGTCGTCAGCATCGGTGCGTGACGCGGCGTAATGCCAACCTCACCCATCGACGCAGGCGCGAAGACCATCGCGGCGTCGCTGGAATGAATCTCGCCCTCTGCAGAAACGATGTCGACCTGAATTGTTGCCATTATCTTGTTCCTACTGATACTTCGGCGCGTTCTCGACAGCCTCGTCGATTGTGCCGACCATGTAGAACGCCTGCTCCGGAATGTGATCGTAGTCGCCTGCGACGATGCCGTTGAAGCCACGAATGGTCTCAGCGAGTGTCACGTACTTACCCGGTGAGTTCGTGAAGACCTCAGCAACGAAGAACGGCTGCGACAGGAACTTCTGGATTTTGCGAGCGCGGTTAACAATCTGCTTGTCTTCTTCCGAAAGCTCATCCATGCCCAGGATCGCGATGATGTCCTGCAGTTCCTTGTAGCGCTGCAGTACAGCCTGTACGCCGCGTGCACAGTCGTAGTGCTCCTGGCCGATGACGAGCGGATCGAGAATTCGCGAGCTCGAATCGAGCGGGTCAACAGCCGGGTAAATACCCAGCTCGGCGATGTTACGAGACAGTACGAGCGTTGCATCAAGGTGAGCAAAGGTCGTGGCCGGCGACGGGTCGGTCAAGTCATCGGCAGGTACGTATACCGCCTGGAACGACGTAATAGAGCCGGTCTTCGTCGAAGCAATGCGCTCCTGCAGAATACCCATTTCCTCAGCGAGTGTGGGCTGATAGCCGACCGCTGAAGGCATACGGCCGAGAAGTGCTGACACTTCCGTTCCGGCCAGCGTGTAGCGGTAGATGTTGTCGATGAACATGAGGACGTCGCGGCCTTCGTCGCGGAACGCTTCAGCCATCGTCAGGCCCGTCAGTGCAACACGGAGACGGTTGCCGGGAGGCTCGTTCATCTGGCCGTAAACCAGCGATACCTTGTCGATAACGCCCGACTCGGTCATCTCATGGTAGAAGTCGTTACCTTCTCGAGTACGCTCACCTACGCCAGCGAATACCGAGTAGCCCGAGTGCTCGTGAGCAATGTTACGAATAAGCTCCATCAGCGCTACCGTCTTGCCTACACCGGCACCACCGAAGAGGCCGACTTTGCCACCCTTGGAGATCGGCATAATAAGGTCGATAACCTTGATGCCCGTTTCGAGAAGCTCAGTCGTCGCGGCCTGGTCTTCGTAAGACGGTGGAGCACGGTGAATTGGCATATGCAACTCGGCGCCAATGTCGCCCTTGTTGTCGATCGGCTTGCCGAGCACATCCATGATGCGGCCCAGCGTCTTCTCACCAACCGGCACAGTGATTGCGGAGCCCGTATTTGTAACGGCCATACCGCGTTTCAGGCCTTCCGAAGAACCCATGGCGATCGTGCGGACAACGCCGTCGCCCAGCTGCTGCTGAACTTCGAGTGTGATTTCCGCATCGTCGATGATCAATGCGTCGTATATCTTGGGGATCTGGCCCGCCGGGAACTCAACGTCCACGACAGCGCCAATAACCTGCACAGTAGTTCCAGTGCTCATTAGTAGGTCCTCTAACCTGATACAGCGGCAGCGCCACCGACAATTTCTGAAATTTCTTGTGTGATCGCGCCCTGGCGAGCCTTGTTGTACTCAAGCTGCAATCCGTCAATGATGTCGCCTGCGTTGTCCGTAGCCGACTTCATCGCAACCATCTTCGCCGCCATTTCGCACGCGAAGTTCTCAACCGCACCCCGATACACCTGCGACTCGACGTAACGCATCAAGACGTCGTCGAGCAGCTCGCGAGCGGTTGGCTCGTAGATGTAGTCCCAGTGGGACTGCAATTCGTCGTCGTCCTGCGCAAGACCGCTCGCCGGCAGCAATTGCGACACTTCCGGCGTCTGCGTCATCGAGTTCACGAACACGTTGTGCACCAGGTACAGGCGATCGATTCTGCCCTCGTCGTAGGCGTCGAGCATGATCTTGATCGAGCCAATCAGCTCGTTGACGGTCGGCTTGTCACCAAGATGCGATGCTGTGCCGACGACGCTACCGCCCATACGGCGGAAGAACGCCACCGCCTTGGCGCCAACGAGCGCGAGGTCAACCTCGACACTCTTTTCCTGCCAGTCGGCGATCTCTCCGATCACAGACTTGAACAGGTTGGCGTTGAGGCCACCGCAAAGTCCGCGATCAGTGGAGATTACAATGTAACCGACACGCTTTACCTCGCGTTCGTTCAGGAACGGATGCCTGTAGTCGGGGTTGGCGTGTGCAAGGTGGCCGATTACACGACGGATGCGCTGCGCGTAAGGGCGCGATGCTTCCATCTGCAACTGGGCCTTGCGAATCTTGCTCGCCGCGACCTTTTCCATCGCACTCGTGATCTTCTGCATGTTCTTTACAGAAGCGATCTTTGAGCGGATTTCCTTTTCACCGGCCATATAGTTTTCCAAATTGGACTGTAGGAGGGCCTTCAGGCCCGAATTTTCGCGGCTGAAGCCGCTCCAACGGTCAAATTAATAAGCGCCTTTCTCAGCGAACGCTTCGCAAATACCCTTCAGGGTTGCTGCGACGTCATCGTTGTAATCGCCGGACTCGTTCATCGCGTCAAGGTCTGCCTGGTTATTCGCGCGAGCGAAGTCATGCAGCGCCTCTTCATAGTCGACAACCTTGGCTACAGGAACCGGGTCGATGAAGCCCTCGTTCGCTGCGTACAGCGACAGTGCCATCTCGGCAACCGACAGCGGCGAGTACTGCTTCTGCTTCATGAGTTCGGTAACGCGCTCACCGCGCTCGAGCTGCGCGCGTGTCGCCGCTTCAAGATCGGACGCAAACTGAGCAAATGCCGCCAACTCACGATACTGGGCGAGCGCGAGTCGAACACCGCCGCCGAGTTTCTTGATGATCTTGGTCTGCGCCGCGCCACCTACACGAGATACCGAAAGACCGGCGTTAATTGCCGGGCGGATACCTGCGTTGAAGAGATCGGACTCCAGGAAGATCTGACCATCGGTAATCGAGATAACGTTGGTCGGTACGAACGCTGATACGTCACCGCCCTGCGTTTCGATGATCGGCAGCGCCGTCATTGAGCCCGTCTTGCCTTTGACCTTACCGCCGGACACGTTCTCCACGTGCTCGGCGTTAACGCGCGATGCGCGCTCGAGTAGACGGGAGTGCAGGTAGAAAACGTCACCCGGGTACGCTTCACGGCCCGGCGGACGCCGCAGCAACAGCGACACCTGGCGATAAGCCCATGCCTGCTTCGTAAGGTCATCAAAAATGATCAGCGCGTCTTCACCCTTGTCCAGGAAGTACTCACCCATCGATGCGCCCGAGTACGGTGCGATGTACTGCATGGCGGGGCTGTCGGCAGCAGCGGCGGCAACGATAATCGTATGCTCCAGTGCGCCCTCTTCTTCGAGCTTGCGTACAACGCCGGCGATCGATGAGGCTTTCTGGCCGATAGCCACGTAGATGCACTTTATGCCGGTGCCACGCTGGTTGATGATCGTGTCGACTGCGACAGCGGTCTTACCCGTCTGGCGGTCACCAATGATCAGCTCGCGCTGGCCGCGGCCAATCGGCACCATCGAGTCAATCGACTTCAGGCCCGTCTGAACCGGCTGGCTGACTGACTGGCGCTCAATTACACCCGGTGCAACCTTCTCGATCGGCGAAGACAGATCGGTATCGATCGGGCCTTTGCCATCAATCGGGTTACCCAGTGAATCAACAACCCGACCCAGCAGTGCTTCACCAATCGGCACCTCAAGAATGCGCCCCGTCGTCTTGACGGTGTCGCCTTCTGAAATATGCTTGTAGTCACCGAGGACAACCGCACCAACCGAATCCTGCTCAAGGTTGAGTGCCATGCCGAAGGTGTTCTGCGGGAACTCGAGCATTTCGCCGTAACGTGCGTCGGCCAGACCGTGAATGCGAACAATACCGTCGGTCACCGCAATTACGGTGCCGACATCGCGCGCTTCCACGGATGCTTCGAAGTTCTCGATGCGTTCTTTAATCAGCGTGCTGATTTCAGAAGCTTTGAGTGCCATTTCCTTTTCCTCTTTACTTGGTCAATGTTCACTTGACCAGACAAGTTGCGAGGCCTTCGAGCCGCGCACGTATAGATCCATCAATTACGACATCGCCGGCGCGAATCACTGCACCACCAATAAGGGTTTCATCAGTCTCTGTCGTGATCCGGACTTCGCGTCCGAGCCGCTCCCTGAGCGAGCTCGCGATTTCCTTCTCCTGGCTCTTGTTCAGGGGCGCTGCGGAAGTAACAACTGCATCGACACTGTTTTCGACCCTGGCCTTGAGCGCCTCGAAGTGTTCCGCAATTTCCGGCAACACCGAGATACGACCGTTCTCGAGAAGGAGCTTCAGGAAGTTGGTGCCCCTGAGATCACCACCTCCTAGCAAATCGCTGCCGGCTTTGCTGAACAGGCCGGCCAGGAACTCGAGACGCCGCTCATCGCTGAGCTCTGGCGCACCGAGGTACTCGACCAGGCCCTTGTCGGCAAGCAGCTGGCCCGCGACGCTCAACGTGTCGGACCAATCACCAAGTGTGCCCGCTGCGTCTGCGACCTCGAAGATCGCCTGCGCATAGGGCCTTGCTACTGTGTTGTTGTCAGCCACGGCCTAGAGCTCCTGTGCAAGCTTGCCCAGAATGTCCTCGTGCGCCTTGCCGTCGATCTCACGATTCAGGATCTTCTCGGCACTTGCGATAGCAATCGCCGATACCTGGCCACGCAGCTCTTCGCGAGCCTTGTTGGCTTCCTGCTCGATCTCGGCCTTGGCGGCGGTGAGTTGACGCTCACGCTCCTTGACGCCGTCGTCTTTACCATCGGCAACGATCTCGTTGGCGCGGGCGTGAGCCTGATCGAGAATGCCGGTCGCTTGCTGGCGGGCTTCGTTGACGATCTCGTCAGCCTGCGACTGTGCCTCAACCAGTTTCTCCTGGCCCTTGTCGGCAGCGGCCAGACCTTCTTCGATCTGCTGCTGGCGTTCTTCGAGCGCATTGAGAATCGGCGGCCAAATGAACTTCATGCAGAACCAGACGAACACGATCATTGCGATCGACTGGCCGATGAGTGTCATATTAATGTCCACGTAATGCTCCTTACGGCATTTACAGGTTATTGGTTGGAGGACCGTAGGAGCGGCTTTATACCCCTAGGGCACGTGGGCCGCGATCCCTTTCGGGCCTGAAGGCCCTCCAACGGCCTATTTGGCCTGCGGTTGCAGCCTGCAGCTGACCGATGAACGGGTTTGCGAAGGCGAAGAACAGCGCGATACCAACACCGATCATCGCAACAGCGTCGAGCAGAGCGACAACGATGAACATCTTCGTTTGCAGCATCGGAGCCAGTTCCGGCTGGCGAGCAGCACCTTCGAGGAAGCGGCCACCCAGAAGGCCCATACCAATACCAACGCCAAGGGCGCCGAGGCCAATCAGAAGTGCGACAGCAATTGCCGTGAAGCCAATAACAGTTTCCATCAGTTTCTCCTACGGAGGATCAAGTCCAACTTATTAATAATTAAAGTAAATCGATTAGTGCGATTCTGACGCAAGGCTCAAATAGACTATGGTCAGCATCATGAAAATAAAGGCCTGCAGCGTCACGATCAGGACGTGAAAAACAGCCCAGCCAAAGTGCAGGGGCAGCTGCCAGACGCCGAGCAACGCGATCAGGATGAAGATCAGCTCACCGGCAAACATGTTGCCGAAGAGTCGCATCGACAGCGATACGGGCTTGGCCAGCAGCGCAACGCTTTCGAGAATGAAGTTAAACGCGATAATAAACGGTGCTGCGATCAGGCCGAGACCCCTGGTCGGCGGCGCAATCGGGTGCAGCGTCAGCTCGGCAATGAAGCCGATCACGCCCTTGTTCTTGATCGTGTAAAAAATGATCAGGAAGAAGACAGCGATCGACATTCCAAACGTCACATTGACGTCCGTCGTCGGCACAACCTTCATGTAGGGAACGCCTACCGCTCCCGCGGCGAGAGGGATCCAGTCAACCGGGACCAGGTCCATCAGGTTCATCAGGAACACCCAGACGAAGATCGTCAGGCCAAGAGGTGCGATCAGGCGGCTCTTGCCATGGAAGGTGTCTTTAACGCTCGAGTCAACAAATTCGACGATGATCTCAATTGCGGCCTGGAATTTAGTCGGCTTACCAGAGGCGCTCCGTTTAGCGACGCGCCAGAACATGAAACAGAAAACCAGGCCGAGGAGCGCCGACCAGAACATCGAGTCGACGTTAATCGCCATGGGATTACCGGCGCAATGGTTCCAAATCCACTCGCCAGTCTCATTCTTGCAGACCTGGAGGTTCTGCAGGTGATGAGAAATATATTCGCCTGACGTTTGTGGGCCGTGTCCGCCTTCAGCTGCCATTCGTGTTACTCGTTTCCGTATCTGTCCCGCTGCGCATCAGGAAGCCCGAAAAGACCACCAGCTGCGTAACTATGAATCCTGCAAAAAGTGCCGCTGCCGAGAGCGGCCGTACCAGCGTAAACACGAGCGTGAAAAAGAGCACGGTTAACGCCAGCTTTCCAATTTCGCCTATCCAGGCCGCCCGAATAAGGGCCTGCGCCCCGGGATCCCGGCGTGGTGCCATCAGTCGCAGCGCCAAGAACGCGTTCGGAATCACGGCGACCAGGCTCCCGAGCAGTGCCGAGTAGCCAGCCACCTTGCCGAAAGCGCCCAGGAGTACTGCGGCCAGGACCGTCCCGACGAGAAACTGCCACATGATGATCCGGGGAACAGTGAGATCCATTTCTCTATGCCTCCGGCACTAAAAACGCCACTTCCATCGGTACAAGCCGGCGGTTGGTGGCGCATGTGGTGTGATTCTTCCAGGCGGGCCTGTGAATAGCGTGCGCATTATAGAGGCAGGTATGGGGCATGGCAACCAAGAACCCCACCCAAAATGGGGTGGGGTCCAGGCTATTTTTCCCTGTTTTTTGTGGGGTTTCGGCCGATTTCTCCCAGTGCGACACAGAGCACATATGGCGTTGGCGTGTCAGCGTATAAATAGACCGTCGTACGCATATTACTTAACGCTATGTTGTTGATTGCCAGTGAAACTATCCGGGCCAACCGGACCCTGAACGATGTCGTCCGCGAGATGAGCTTTACGCTGAGCTTTTTCGCCAGCCCGGCGACATTTTCGCAGCTCATGCTCGGCCAATCCCGCCGCATCGTGCTTCTGACCGAGGCTGATGTCACGCGCGAGGCCGTACGGACCCTTAAGGGGGCCAAGGACCGCGCGCCGTTTGCTGTCATTGTCGCCGCCGACCGGGCATCGCTACGCAGCAGCAAGCAGGCCGAACTCGTCGACAAGCTGGCAAGCTACGACAATATCGAGTGGGTCGGCCCGAATTTCGATTTCGACAAGCTGAGTGCCTCGGCGCGCCGTTGCCGGCGTCGTATGCTCCGGGTGTCGCGCCAGGCGCTGGAAAACGCGCTCGAAAATGGTGAGATCGTGCTGCGCTACCAGCCCAAGGTGGAACGCAATGCCGGCAACGAGTGGCTGACGCGGGAGGCTGAGGCCCTGATTCGCTGGCACCACCCCGAGCACGGACTGATCGGACCGCTCGAGTTCCTGCCGGAGGCGGAGGCCTTCGGGCTGATGGGCCCGCTCAGTGAGTTTGTCTTGCGCGAGGCCGCCAAACAGCAGGTGACCTGGCGCGATCAGGGCATCATTCTCAATTCCTGCATCAACCTCGCATCGAGCCAGCTCAACAGCCCGAATCTAGCGAGCACCTATCGAGACATCGTCAAGGAAGCGGGGCTCGAATGTGCCAGCTTCACGTTCGAGGTCATCGAGCAGGACCTAGCGGACCCGTCCGCCCCGCACCTCGCGGCGATCAAGTCATTACGGAATCACGGTTTCAGAATTTGTCTCGACGACTTTCGGGTTGCCGCGTCGTCGCTCGGCACTTTTGAGCACCTTCCGTTCGACGAAATCAAGATTCACGCCTCGGCGCTGCGGCGCGCGCAGAAGGACAAGGTTGCTATGACCGTCCTTGCGGCGGTTACCGGCCTTGCACACAACCTGGGCATGTCCGTCTGTGCCGAGGGCGTCGAGGACGAGGAGACATTCGAGTTCCTGAAGACGATTGAGTGCGACAAGATGCAGGGTTTCCTGATCTCGGAAGCGGTAATCCCGAGCATCATCCGCCGCGTTTACTCCTCGAAAGAAGAGGCCCCCGAGGAAGTCGCTTAAACCAGCGTGTATCGCCTAATTCGGTACCTAATTCGGTACCAGTTACCCTATTTGCATCTCCCAAAATCGGGTCCAGTCACCCTATATTCTTTAATTACGGCATATTTGCCGCGTGACCAACCGCCTCGCCGCTGCGAATCTCACGATCAGTACAGGTGATTGTGAGGTTGCGGTGCCGAGATTTCCTAGGTTGGTCGTCCCTGGTTATCCACACCACGTTACCCAGCGTGGCGTCCGGCGTCAGATCGCCTTTTTCGATAACAACGACTACATCGCCTATCTGCTGCTAGCGTCCGAGATGCTTGAGAATGTCGATATTGAAATCTGGGCGTACTGCCTGATGCCCAATCATATCCACGCTGTTGTTCTGCCTGGCGCCACCGAAAGCTTGTCCGAATTTTTTGCTCCGCTTCATCGTCGGTATGCGCGGCGGACGAATCACAAGCATGAGTGGCGTGGGCACTTGTGGCAGGAACGGTTCTTCTCTGTGGTTATGGACGAGCCTCATGTCTTGTCCGCGATGCGTTACGTCGAGTTGAATCCGGTTCGCGCCGGGCTTTGCAAAATGCCGCAAGACTGGCCGTGGTCTAGCGCTAGAGGAAATCTCGGGCTCGCTGTGGATCCGTTAGTCGATCGCAGCAAGACAAGAGACATGATCTCAGACTGGCACGAGTACCTTGATGCAAAAGAGGACACCAAAGAGCTAGACCAGCTTCGTGACCAAACGCTCTCGGGCCGCCCGGACGGCAGCCCGGACTTTGTAAAAAAAATGGAAGCGCTCTCCGGTCGGAGAATTCAGAAGAGGCGACCCGGGAGAAAGCCGAAATAGAGTAACTGGACCCCAATTGGGGAACGGAAATAAGGTAACTGGTACCTATCTGATGTGTTTGAGTATGCCGTCGAGCTCGTCGAGCGAGTTGTAGCTGATCACCAACCTGCCCGCGCCCATTGAGGTGTGATCGACCTTTACCTTGGCGCCAAGCTTCTCCGACACCTCGATTTCAAGGCGCCTTATGTCCGCATTCGGTGTCGCGGCTTTCCTGGCCGGTTTTGAATTGTCCCCACCGAGCATGCGTTTAACGAGGCGCTCGGTTTCGCGTACGGACAGGCCCCTTTTGACGACCTGCCGCGCTGCATCAAACTGCTGCGTAGCACTCGATATCGCGAGCAACGCCCGCGCGTGACCCATCTCCAGCTGCCGATCCTCCAGCAGTGGCTTCACCTTGTCGGACAAGTCCTGCAGGCGCAGCAGGTTACTCACCGATGCGCGTGAGCGTCCAACCGCCTTCGCCGCCTCAGCGTGAGTCAGGTCGAATTCGCTAATCAGACGATCAAGAGCACGTGCCTCTTCAAGCGGGTTCAGGTTTTCGCGCTGGATATTCTCGATGAGCGCCATGGCAATGGCCGCCTCATCAGAAATT
>Ga0255054_10001978_pt1 | contig 11862 bp, 9 predicted proteins | sample JV7_2_23_MG_FD_188634 | JGI IMG/M metagenome (GOLD analysis project Ga0255054, IMG submission 188634) | Seawater microbial communities from Jervis Inlet, British Columbia, Canada - JV7_2_23 | ecosystem: Environmental > Aquatic > Marine > Inlet | place: Canada: British Columbia | collected... | reverse complement strand
TGGTAACCGGTGGGAGTTCCGGCATCGGCCGTGCCACGGCAATCAAATTTGGGGAAAGGGGCGCCAGGGTAGTGGTGGCTAACCGCAGGGAAAAAGAGGGAATGGAAACCGTGGAGATGATAGAAAAGGCCGGCGGCGAAGCGATGTTTGTCCAAACCGACGTGCGGATTGCCCCGCAAGTTGAAGACATGGTGAACCAAACCGTAAAAAGATACGGCCGATTGGATATCGCCTTCAACAACGCCGGGGTAGGAGGCATAATGGCCCGGTTAATACGGACTACAGAGGAAGTCTTTGACGAAGTGGTGAATACCAACTTTAAAGGCGTCTGGTTATCTATGAAATACGAAATACCGTTGATGCTGAAACAAGGCGGCGGAGTCATTATAAACAATTCCTCAACTGCCGGCGTGTCCACCGCGGAAAGATTGTCCGTCTATTCCGGAAGCAAACATGCCGTCGTGGGCATTTCCAACGCAGCAGCGGCTGAGTATGGCAAGGATAACATCCGGGTAGTCACCGTCTGCCCCGGCTGGATCAAAACCCGCATGACTGAAGAACTGCGTGCCCGAAAGGACGCCGATGCTTTCCGGGCCGGCATACCTCTGAAGAGATGGGGCGAACCTGAAGAAGTGGCTGAAATGGTAATCTGGCTGGCCTCGGACGCTGCCTCCTTCGTTACCGGCGGCACCTTCATCATCAGTGGAGGTATGAACGCCTAGCACCCTGCCAAAATTATTCTGTTAGCCCTAAGATCTTAGCGGCGTTCCCGCCCATTATCCCTGCGATCTCCTCGTCCTTGAACTTGATTCCTTGCTCCTTCACCGAGTCGGGGATTTCGGTAAAGGCTTTGACCCACCTCTCCTGATTGACTAGCAACTTAAGAAAGGGGTAGTCACTGCCGAACAACACTCTCTGCCATGAGACCGAGTCTAACAATGTCCGTAGCGTCCTGTAGAATTCCAGAGGGCGCAGAAGACGTGACTGCCAGACGGATACATCGAGATAAACATTTGTTGTGCTGTTACAGATTGCCACTGCTTCCGAGTACCAGCATCCGCCGGCGTGCGCCAGAATGATGGGTAAATCGGGGAAATCCATGGCTACCTCCTGTACATAAATGGGCTGGCAGTATTTGAAATAAAGTGGTTTAAGCACTTCCCCTGTGTGGAGCAGAATAGGGACTCCGTATCTCAATGCCTTCTCATAAATGGGATAGCATGCCTTATCGTTGGGATAGAAACCGGCAGCCGTATGGAATTTGATCCCCTTCATACCCCATTCCCCGAGAAATTTTCCCACCATTTCGGGAGCATTCTTCCTTCTAGGATCTATACCGGCAAAAGCAATCAATCGCTGGGGATGCTTCTTCACTGCGTCGGCATATATCTTGTTTATCCCCTCTATACTCAGCTTGGGTTCACCCAGATAGCGAGCTAGGCCCCAATCAATCGCCAGCAGTACACTTTTATCAATTCCGGCAGCGTCCATATCTTTGACTATCATGTCTCCCGAAATATCCCACATCTCCGGCAATCGCCTTCTTACGTTTTCCGACGGCCTGTTGACCCTCAGTGCACTAACCTCTGCCCAGCCATCCCAAAAAGGTTTGGCAACACCATCATAATCACTAAGATGAGTATGAATATCGATTATCATATCGTCCTCCTCAAGGCACTTTGTGTTTTCCTGATTATCTCATCACCTGTCCGACAAAACCTAATTGGAAAGACGCTGTTACTCCGTTGCCTTAACTGCCCTTCCCGCCGGCTTCTCGGTATTCATCCAGGGCTTTCATCATGGCCAGGTAGTCCTGCTGTCCTGAGCCTTTCTTTCCTCCCAACCACTGCTCCAGCGCCTCGATAATGATTTCTCGAATTGGTTTGCCCTGCTCGACAGAGGCAAATTTCACCGCCCTGAGAAGCTCTTTACTGCCCAGATCTACAGTTATTCTGGTTCCTTTAGCCATGCTCACCTCCTCAACTTAAATTCTATATCATAAAATCACAAAAGCATATAACTTTATTGATATGGTTGATTTTGGAATATGACAAGAGATATACTCATCGTGCCGAATTTAAGACAATCAGGGATGTGGGGTAGCAAGTTGTCGTCGGCTGATATCTATGCGAGTATTGCTCCTGAGTACACCACACCCTCTGGAGGAAAGCCCACTTCCTCCCCTCTCCTTATCTTATTTAGCCAGTGTCCTAAAGCAGGAAGGTATTGAGGTCAGGATTCTGGATTTCCTGGTAACCCAGTACAATCCCAAGAAGCTGAGGCGGGAACTGGAGGAGTACGGGCCTCAGCTTGTTGGCGCCACCTGTGTTACTTTGAACTATCCGATTGCCAGGAGGATGCTCAAAGTATGCAAGGATTTCGACCCACACATCTTCACCGTTATCGGGGGGCCTCACGTTACCTTTGCTCTGGAAGAGACATTGCTCCGATCACCGTGCATCGATGCCATAGTTATCGGTGAGGGAGAGAGAACACTCGTCGAACTGGCCAGGCTCGTGGAACAAGGCAAAGACATCCGCCATGTGACCGGGATTGCCTTCGCAGATGGAGGCACCGTGGTGAAGACAACTCCCAAAGCCCGAGTTGATGACCTCGACCAGCTACCTCTACCAGCCCGCGAGTTGTTGCCCATGGCAAGGTACCGCGCCCTGGGCACCCCATGCACGGTAATAACTAGTCGTGGCTGCCCTTATAGTTGTATCTTCTGCTCAGGACGTCGGATGTTCGGTCCCAAAGTCCGTTTTCGCAGTCCCGGTCTTGTGGTTGATGAGATCGAGCAACTGCAACGTGATTTCGGGTTTGTGAAAATCAACATTGTTGACGACACTTTTACCCTCAGCCACCACCACACCCAAGCAGCGTGTGAGGAAATGCTCAGGCGTAACCTTAAGATAAAATGGAGCGTTTTTGCCCGTGTGGACAGGATTAGTGAGGAACTGGCTCAGCTAATGAACCGGGCCGGCTGCGAATGGATGCTATTTGGTGTAGAGTCGGCTGACGAAGGAATACTGAAGACCATAAAGAAAGGAATCACCCCAGAACAGGTAAGGCGCGGCGTAAAGATAGCCTCTGAGGCCGGGATCAATGTGTTCAATTCCTTTATTCTGGGACTTCCCGGGGAAACCCGGGATACGGCTCTCAAGTCTCTGGCCTTTGGCGACGAGTTATACCACAAATATGGCGCCAAGTACGGCTTCCATATGCTGTCACCCCTTCCTGGAACCGAAATATACGAGAGGGCTAAGGATTATGGCATTCGCATCCTGAGCCGAAACTGGGCCCGCTATAACGCCAACGAGCCCATCACCGAGACGGCGACCATGAGCCAAGAGATGGTCAAAGAAGCCATGGCTATCTATGACCAGGGGATACAGGCTGCCTGGGATGATATAAGTCGCCAGGCTAAAGACGGAGATCCCCAGTGCACTGACATAATCGAAGGAAAGGAAAGAAACGAATTCGTGTGGACTCTGCTTCAGGGAGACGTCATCGAAAAGCTTGGGGGGATAGCGTCAGCCGCCGCCCTGAACTCTAGTAGCGCCGAGTCCGAGCTGGGCCACCGAGTCTCCCAGAAGCTAGGCATTGACATAGAGGCAACCCAGCGATGGATGGGCGAATTGATAGCCAAGGGAGTTCTGCGGCTGGAGTCTAGGGGAAATGGCCTGCGCTGGCAGTGGAGCGATACTCAAAAGCTCAAGCTGGCCAGCGAGGTTACGCCTGCTACCTCGTGCTAGGCTTGAAGCTCACCTACACCAGATTCCCAAGAGTCTCACTCTATCCATGGTGAGCCGCGCGCGATAGATAGGTTGAAATCTGCAACAATTCAAGCCACAGGCGACCCTGCTATACGCGTAGCATGGTCCTGGTGGCGATGATATTGGCCCCTGTATGCAGAACATCGCCGACTACCACGTCCAGCATGCTGACTGGAGCCTGCAACTTGATGCGCCTGAGCTGCCTCATTATGCGGGGAAACAACCGTTTGGGAACCGCCTTATCGGTTCGCACGGGGATGACCGCCCACCTCGACTCCTGAATTCGTACGGTGGTGGTCAATATGCGCATTGGCTCAATCAGTTCCTGCCTTACGAACTCGTCGGACTCTTCACATCTATTGCCTTCCATGGAGATGATTTTAGCGCCATCGTGGATTACATCAATTTCGCACCCGATGGGACAGACTACACAGACAAAGTGTCTCTTCCGGACGGCCATATTACTTCTCTCTTATGCTGACCCTAATGGAGTCTCTGACCTCGGCGAGCTTCCCCTTGGGGATCTTCACTCTCAGCATCTCGTTGGGGCGAGCATACGGTCTGTTAATTCTTAAGCCGGGTGGTGTTACCTCTATTGTCACAGGTTTTTCCACTGGCTCTTTTGACCGAATAAACAGAACCAGGTCATCCTGAAAACTATATCTCTCGGGAAACAGCAATCTTACATTCTTTCCAGCTAGGATGTCCACAGATTGCCTATTTCTGTTCAGATTGCCCGATGCATATCGCGCGGCGGAAGTGCCAGCAGCGGCACCCGTTTGTGCAACATAGTCAACAAGGTCGAACACTGTGGAGACATTGCCGCAGGTGAATATGCCAGGCACTGAAGTCTCTATAGTTTCTGTGGTGACGGGACCTCCAGTAGTCGCGCTGAGTTCAATGCCAGCCTTCTTTGAGAGTTCGTTCTCGGGAATCAATCCCACTGACAGCAACAATGTGTCACATTCAATTGATTGCTCACTCCCCTCAACCGGGCGGAGATCACCGTCAACCTTCGAGATGATAACGCCCTCAACTCGCTCTCTACCCTTAATCTCCGTTACGGTGTGGGAGAGGTGGAGTGGTATATCGAAATCGTTGAGACACTGCACAATGTTTCTCTTCAAGCCACCTGGATAGTCCATTATCTCGTATACCCCAATTACCCTGGCCCCTTCCAGCGTAAGCCTTCTGGCCATGATGAGCCCGATGTCACCGGAGCCCAGGATGACTATCTTCTTGCCCGGAAGGTAGCCGTCGATATTGACGAACCTTTGCGCTACCCCTGCGGTAAATATGCCCGCAGGGCGTGTGCCCGGGATGCCAATATTACTTCTGGTGCGTTCACGGCACCCCATGGCAAGGACTATGCTTTTCGCCTTAATCTTCAGAGTACCATGCTCGGGGCTGAGCGCTGTTATGACTCTGTCTGACGAGACATCGGTCACCAGTGTATTCAGCAAGCATTCCACACGTGTCTGCTCCAACTCTGTGATGAGACGCTCGGCATACTCAGGCCCGGTGTAGTCCTGCTTGAACTGTTCCAGGCCAAAGCCGTTATGTATGCATTGCTTCAGAATGCCTCCCATTTCCTCCTCCCTTTCAAGAAGTACGACTTTCCCGGCGCCGTTTTTATAAGCATGTATGGCGGCGGTAAGCCCGGCAGGGCCGCTTCCTATGACTGCTACATCGACTTCCGTTGTCATATTGAAGACCAGAAGTGTGCTACCTTAGTTTCGGATAGTTTGTTATCTCGGCAATCCTGTTGTGAAGTGGAGAGAGCGCAGGATACATTTTGATATACACTTCTCTAAACAATCGGTCGTAGATTTTGACGTTCTCATCTACTGGCTGGAAAGTGCTTTTAACCCTGACCATCCGCTCCACGGCCTCCGGAAAGCTTCTGTGGATTCCCAATGCCACTGCAGCATCGATGGCGGCTCCCAATGCCGCAAGATTGCTGGTGTGCATCCTCATAGCTGGTAAACCGAAGACGTCAGCCGTAATCTGCATAATCTCATCACTTTGGGAACCTCCGCCACCGACCCTCAATTCAGTTATGGCGCTGCCTGAGTGCCTGACCATCAATTCACCCAGTCTGCGTAACTCATAGCCAATGCCCTCTATGATCGCCCTGTAAACGTGCTTTCTGGTATGTTCGCCAGAGAAGCCAATTATCGCCCCTTTGGATAGCGGGTCGTTCTCTCGCGGATGCCAGTAAGGCTGCACCAGCAGGCCCATAGAACCAGGCGGGACATCGGGCAATTGCTCATCGAGCACAATTTCCGGCGACACACCCAGTTTCAAAGCCTCATCCTCCTCGCGTTTCCCGAACTCGCCTTTGAACCAAGAAACCATCCAGTATCCCCTGCCCACAAAACCTTCCAGCGCCCAGTGTCCGGGAATAGCGGCTCCCCAGGTAAAGAAGTCCATCCTGGGGTGGGTTACATATTTGCTGGATAGCAGTTCAATCACCGCCGCAGTGCCATAACTGATCTCCGCGATACCACTGGCTGTCACCCCTGCTCCCAATAATTCCGACTGCTTGTCCCCGGCGCCTATGATTACGGGAAGACCCGGCGGGACACCAAACCTGCGGGCACCATCGTCGGAGACCGTGCCAGCAATCTCCACAGGGGAGACCAGTACAGGCAATCTATCGCGCTCCACACCGAAAATCTCATAGATGATCTTCCAGGGATGCCATCGGAGCCCCTTCAGGTCGATGGGGAACAGCCCAACAATCATCGAGGAACAGTCCTTAAATTCGCCGGTCAACGAGTGCAAGATGTATGATGAAACGGTGAGAAATTTAAACGTCCGTGCATAATTGTCGGGCTCATATCTCTTAAGCCAGTTGAATTTCGACCTCCTCTGATACTCCCTCAGCCTCTCTTCCATTCGCGCAGCTTTGAAAGCTAACGACATGACAGGGCCGCCGGGTAACTTTAATCCCTCGGTCTTGCGTTCGTCCAACCAGGTGATGGCAGAGCGAATAGGATTACCGTTCTGGTCAACTGGCACAATGGTGCTCCTATGCGTGGTTATGGCAACGCCGGCAAGAGTATCAGTTCGTATTCCCGAATTCTGCACCACATTCCTGGTTACCTTTTGCGCTATCCCCAGATAGGCTTCGGCATCCTGTTCGGCAAAATCAGGCTGTAGTGCGACATAAGGAGTTACGGGCGATGACTCGCCATGGATTTCGTTTCCTTTTTCATCAAAAACGAATGCCTTGATATTCTGCGTGCCGCCATCGATGACAATGAAGTGTTTCACCGCACCAGTCATTTAGTCCTCCTGCTAAGAATATAGGATTTGCCCTCGCTCTTAATCACATTTTCTTTCCCAGTGCCCATTTCCCGGCTGGCTATCTCCACAATCCTGGGCATACAGAACCCACCCTGGCATCTTCCCTGCCCAGCTCTCGTTCTCCTTTTTATCCCGTCAAGGCTTCTGACAGCTATTTCACCATTCAGTGCCTTTACAACTTCTTCTTCACTCACATTTTCGCAGCGGCATACGATGTGTCCATACCTGGGATTGACCCGGATAAGCTCGTCCTGTTCTTTCAGGCTCAGTTCCGAAAAACGCACATGTCCCTTTCTTACGGGGTTGAACTTATCATTGACGGATGGATGCCGCTCTTCTCGAATGATTTCCCTGACTCTTTTCGCGATAGCTGGTGTCGATGCCAGGCCGGGCGATTGAATCCCAGCAACATGCACCAGACCATGCACCCTTCTGGAGGGCTCGATAATGAAATCCTCTTTATAAGTGGCTGCCCGACACCCGGCAAATTGGGCGATTATCTTCCCTTTGTCCGGCTTTTCATAGTCGGGCTTCAAGCGCTCCAGCAGTGGCCCAAACCTGTCAAACAAATAATCACACCCATCCGCGGTCGTTGACACATCCTCCCTGTCGCACACTTCAATAGCGGTAGGACCAAACTGAAGATTGCCATCTATGGTAGGAATAATGCCGCCGCCCTTCGTGTACTTGCTCTCCTGTGATTCCGCGGCAATACTGACTGGAGTGAAGACAGTCCGCACAGGCTGATATGATTTGTCGAAGATGATAGTCTCGCCCTTCCTCGGGTGGATGGTAAAGAATCTGTCGCCGGCGTACCCCGCTATCTTATCTGCATGAAGCCCGGCAGCATTTATCAAGAGCCCGGCCTTCACAGTACCTCTGGTCGTGTTAATTGCTCTGATGGTGAAATCTTCAGTCTGAACTCCTGTGATGGCTGTGTCCAGAAAGATGCTGACGCCATTTGATAGCGCATTCTCTGCATAGGCGATGAGTAATTCGAACACAGCTACGATACCCGTGTTCCAGACCAGTACACCTTTTCTAACATTGGGAGCGAGCCCCGGCTCGACGCTATCCAGGCCTTCCCTGTCCAACAGCTTCGGCTCAGGGTCGTTGTGTCTCATGGCGGTATCGACCGCATAAGGAAGTAACGCTTCTTCCTCAGGGTTCTCTGCAACAACCAACGTGCCTATGCGCTTGAAATCTACATCCAATTGACGGGCAGTCTCATCCCACATAGGGTTGCCCTTATAATTCATTTCCCATCTGAGTGTGCCACGCTTCGCTTGAATCGCAGGGTGTATCATTGCATTACTATGAATAGTCTGGTCCATTCCTACGTCGTTATGTCTTTCGAATAAGGCAATACTCAGATTGAATTGTGAGAGTTCCCTGGCCAACGCCAGGCCGATTACACCGCCACCGATGACAACTACATCAAACTCTCTCCCCGTGAGTTCCTCTGAAATCTTGCGCGGGGCCTTGAAGCGCATTTCGCCCGGGAACACGATGTCGCTCACCACTTCCCGTACCTTATCGAAGCTTCCGGCAAGATGCCCCGCCTCAAGAGCAGCTTGGTGTGATGTTAAGTGTCCGCGCAGCCTGGCGATACCATCCCTCATCGAAACTGCAACCTGCTCACCGGTTGCCTTCTCTATCTCGCCTTGTATTTCGCGCGCCAGTGCTCTATCGCTTCGCAATAATCCTCTCCGCAACCAGTTCCGTTATATACTTGATGTTGATTTCCGACAGCACAGACTTGCATGTGGGGCAAGTGGTAACATAAATATCAGCAGCGGTATTTCTGAGTTCATTCAACCTCATAGAGGTGACAGCATCTTTAAGGCGGTGGTCTCCAATCTTCGCGCCGTATGCCGCACCACAGCAATGTGTGTGTTCTTTCGAGTAAATTGGCTCTTTTAGATTGAAGCCCAGTGTTGTGATAATTTCCCTAGGTACATCGGTTGTTGCCAGGTCAAACGACAAGATGCAAGGGTCGTGGAGAGTAACGATCCTGTCCTCTTTCTTAAACCTCAGTCTTCCTTGTTTGAGAAGAGCATCTATGAACTGCACCGTATGCATAATTTCCATATCCAATTCCACACCTATCTCTCGATATATCTCCGTCATCATCTTGATACAGGTGGGACAATCAACAACAAGTATGTGCACCTGTTTTGTCTCAATCTCGGCTTTCATTTTCAACGCGACCTGTCTGAATCCCTCCATATCCCCTGCATAGTACAGAGGAGCACCACAACACATATCACCACCCCCAAACCGCCTTATGGCAAACCCTGATTTCGAGAGCATTTTTTCGGTAGCCTTCAACAAGTCTCTGTCTTTATACGAAGAGCAGGAAATGAAATAGCCATACTCACCAACCCCTTTATCTATAAGCTCCCTCTCACCATTGGGATTTCCAAATCTTTTGAACGTCTCTACCCTCTTCCTTACATCCTCTGGAATAGCCCCGTTGTCGAAGGCTCTGATTCTCGCCTTGTGAATAAACTTGCGAATGTCATAGTCATCATAGATACAATGCCTGCTACATGCCCCGCACATAGCACTCTGGAACATCAAATCCAGAAAACCCTTTTTATCCTCCAATAATCCCTTCTCGTTATACACGATGAGCCTGGCCATCTTCTGAGGACTCAAGGTTTCTCTTCCCGTGGCCAGATATGTGGGGCAATTGTACTTGCACATGTCGGCGCACATAGCACATCTGGCAATTCTTTCAATATCTTTATTGTCTTCCGCCATCGATTAGTTTTCCTCGATTCAATATGCCCTCAGGGTCGAGTGCGCTCTTTATGGATTTCAGAAGCCCGACCCCGGTGGCGCCCAGTTCCTGTTCCATATACTGAATTCTCCAGAATCCCACGCCATGGTGATGACTGATCGATCCGTTGTTTTGGAGCGTAGCCTGCATGGCAGCATTCCAGGTGTCCTGATAGTAATGCAGAGGGTCTTCGGGAATGCCAGCAAAAGTTACGTACAGGCAAGCCCCTTCTCGATAGAAGTGCGAGTAATGCCCGGAGACCTCCAGTACGCCTTCAATTGCCTTCATGGCCGTAATCATATCCCTGTACAGCTTGGCAGCATCCTTAAACAAGGCCGATACCTCGATGGTGTCAATAATCCCACCGTACTGCATCAGGACAGGCCCAAGCCCGATATCGAATCTCTTTTGCAGCCAGATGTCGACAGGTTCTTCCCCGCCGGATTTTCCTGCGTTCTCCCTGGAGATTCGCCTGATGACCTTAGCATCAAGTTTAGTGTACTCACTTTCTCCTTCGCATATGAAAATTGTAGTCACTCTTCTCCCTATTTCGGGAAAATATCTCTCGCTTTCCGCTTCGTCAAAGATCCTGACTACTGCTGGTCTGGCCTCAGCTCTCAAAATCTGGCGGACGACATCAACTGCCACCTCAATCGATGGGAAAATGAACGACTGCTTGGTTGTCAACTCGGGCAGTGGGTGAATCGAAATAGTTGCCCTGGTTACGATGCCGAGCGCGCCTTCGCCCCCCAGGAAGAGGTCTTTCAGCGAAGGCCCAACAGACCTTCTGGGAACAGGTTTGATATTCAGCAGATTGCCATCGGGCAGCACAACCTCCATGCCCAGCACCATATCCTCGATTTTCCCGTATTTCGTGGAGAACTGCCCGGCTGCCCGCGTGGAAATCCAGCCACCCAGGGTGGAGCAGTAAAGCGACTGCGGGATATTGCCTGCTGAATATCCCCGGTTGTTCAGTTCAAGTTCCAGGTTTGCACCCATTATGCCTGCTTCGGACTCAGCCACAAGTGAGAGTTCGTCCAGATTCAGGAACTTGTTCATCCTCTGCAGGTTCAGTATAACGCTTCCGTTTAGAGGGATTGCTCCGCCAAGGACGCCAGAGCCTCCACCAAAGGGCGTGATGGGCACCTTATACTCTCTGGCGCATTTAACTATTTCCTGTATCTGGGCAGCGGATGCCGGGGAGATAACGGCAGAAGGAAGCGCTGGCAAATCTCCCTTTTGAGAAAGGAATACACCATACAACCAGTAGTCCAGACTGTACGAGATGAGGTCACCTTCTTGCTGTGAAAAGTGCTCATTCCCAACAATCCGCCTCACTCTCTCGATGAAGCCACGGGGCAAGATACCTTCCGGGGATATATATGTGTTGACTTTCATCAACCTGACCTCACGTCCGATTCTCCGCGGTTATATCAGTAACGAAGTTTAGCACAAGTTTCGAGTAAATTGCTGACTGTTTCTGAAGGTTCCCTGGCGTGGAGAACTAGGAAACTGCTTACGCGCCTGGTTTCACTACCAAGACGAAGGAGACTTAGGAGGATATCACCTTGAGGAAATCCTCTATAGCCCTATTAACCGCTTCCGGCTTCTCAGCGAATACGAGATGGGTAGCCCGGGGAATAATCACAACCCTGGAATTAGTGATTTTAGCTCCTAAGTAATTGGCGAATTTCACCGGCGTCATTACATCCGATTCGCCACATATGATGAGTGTTGGCACCTTTATTTCGTGAACTCTGTCCATGATGTCAAATTTGGCACAGCATAGGAAGTCGTTGAGCATGACGGCAGGACCAATGGCCTTCTGTTTTTCTACGATCTCCCTCTTATAATCCTCCGGGGTTAAGCGATACATCTCCCCGACCAATTCATACCACTTCCGGGGACTTCCCTTGATAGCTTCTTTACAGGGAGTTAAGAACAGAGGGTTAACTCTTAGCCTGGCTCCGCTGCCTATGATGATGACCC
>Ga0255054_10001976_pt1 | contig 11864 bp, 11 predicted proteins | sample JV7_2_23_MG_FD_188634 | JGI IMG/M metagenome (GOLD analysis project Ga0255054, IMG submission 188634) | Seawater microbial communities from Jervis Inlet, British Columbia, Canada - JV7_2_23 | ecosystem: Environmental > Aquatic > Marine > Inlet | place: Canada: British Columbia | collected... | reverse complement strand
GTTTGAGAATGACGGAAGACTGGCACTAGTCACTCACGACCGGACTCCCCCCGCCAGCAACACAAAACTCTACAGCGCCCAAAGCTTAACGGCAGCCGTTCTCGGCGACGACTGATCTCTACATACCGTACGCTGGGAGCGGAACGCAGTGCGCTGCCGGGACGGGACCGCCGGGCGAGGGATGTGATTTCACTGGCTATTATCCCGGAAGCGTCAATAATCCGCTGGAGCCGCTGTTCGAAATCAAGACTCAGTCCCTGCCGCCAAGCCAGGGAGAAGGTCCCGACTACGTTGCCAGCCCGTGCGTCGACGGCGTCTCATGGCGGTGCTGGTACTTGCCCGATGGATCGAGCGGCGCCTCGTCTCTGATCGACTGGGTCTGGGGCTGTCCAGACGAGTCAGCGACCGTACTCGTTGACGATCTTCTAGAGCCTGAGACCGGTAATGTGCAGAGCGTGATAACCGGGGCGTTTAAGGATCTTGTCGATAACAACCCCGCCATGTGGAACGACAGCCATCCCACTCATCCGTCTGGCGCGTGTGCAACAATCGACGGCGGGAACGGTCCGTGTCTCGGCTCCCAACACCCAAGGATCCGGCTCATGCCCGTGGTCAAAACGGATCAGCTTGGAGACAGCCAAAGTCCAGCGCCTGTCGCGGACCGGACCTGCGTTTTCCTTGACAAGGTCGCGATCGATTTCGATCAGCCGCATGGTGGTGGCCCGCCAGGATCTTGGAAGCTCTACTTCCGATTCACGGATACCTGCACGGGGCTTCCCGGTTGGGACGACAGCTTCTAGCGGCGAAGTTGGTCCCACACCGCATCGGCAACCGTGAAGTAGCGGTAGAGCAGACGTTCTTTCAGAAGCTGGCGCGTACCGGGATCGGTAGGTTCACACTTCTATAAGAAACGCACCCCACGGGGCAAGGCCCTTTGGTTGAGGGCCTGAGAGCGTTCGCAAAAGCCTTCAGCCAAGCCGGAGATGGACTACGCAGCAGTCAGTTTCACCGCCGTGCCATAGACCAAGAGTTCGGAAGCCGTGCCCACCACGCCCGTCGTCATGTAGCGCACGTTGATGATGGCGTCTGCCCCCTTCTCTTCGGCCAGGGCGGCCATCCGGTCGGTCGCTAATTCTCGGGCTCGCCCCATCATCTCAGTGTATTCGGTCAACTCCCCACCGAGGATGAGCCGCATGAGTGCGGACAGGTCGTTACCCAACCAGATAGCGAACACCGTATGACCCTGCACCAGTCCTAGGATCTCGCATACCGCCCTGCCCGGCACGGCATCCGAGTTCAAGAGCAGGACTCGGGAATCCCCGCTGGCGAGGCGAGGTACCTCCCCCGGCTTACTGCCTATCCCCTGCTCAAGCGCCACGGTCAGCAGGACGAGGAGTAGGCCGCCAAGCACCCCAAAAACAGCCACCCTCAGCCACAGCGGAACCAACGGGTCGTCCTCCACGATGATGGCCCACGGAACGCCGACAAACACGACCGTGAACAGCCCGAGCACGAATGACAACGAACCTAAGAGCCGAAGAGTCCTTATCATTGGTGAATCCTCCCCCTGCGCAGATGATGAACGGAGAGCTTTTTCAGCGCTTATTGCGTATACCTGACAGTAGGCTCACGGTTTTCTACGCGCACCCCCGACATGGGGGGCTGGCCCTTCTGCAAGGGCTCTGGAGAGCGTTCACGCACTGTTGAGGGGATTTGCTCATGAGTCAGGCCGAGCAAGATCGGCGCATTGATTATGTAGAGTTCCTGACCACAAACATGAATGAGACCAAGACGTTCTATTCCGGGGTCTTCGGTTGGGAGTTCACTGATTATGGCCCGGACTATACCAGCTTCAATGACGGCAGGCTCGGCGGCGGTTTCGTTGCCGCACCGGAAGTTGCAGCAGGCGGCCCTTTGGTCGTGCTCTACGCCGTGAACTTGGAAGACATCGAAGCCAAGATCACAGAGAACGGAGGCAAGATCGTTCGGGAGACATTCGATTTCCCAGGCGGTCGGCGGTTTCACTTCGTAGACCCAGGCGGAAATGAACTGGCGGTCTGGTCAGATCAATGATGAGAGGTGCCCGAGACTCTGGAGCGATTGACCTAACTAGGAGGTCCAGATGGGACGAAACGGAAGCGGTGCCGCAGCTTCATCGGTATTCACCGGGGCTGGCTGGTTTGTCTTCTGGTTATTCACGGTCGCGTTCGCACAGCTAGGGTTCGGCAAGGCCCTGCTGGCGATCTTCATTTGGCCGTTCTACTTAGGTGCTGCTCTCCGCTGATCCGGGAGTAGCTTTGCCAAGATCCGCCCGAAAGCGTTGGCCCGATAGCTAGGCGGCTGCCGGGCATCGCGTTAGCAGGAGAATGACGACACGCGAATCGGAATGTTCGCCCGACGGTCGTGCAAACTTGGCGCGTATTCGTGGAGTTAGGTTCACTGTCTTCACAGATGGGACCCGGCATGGGGGGGCTTCGGGCGAGCGTTTCAGGGACAGGTTGGTTGAGTGATCAGTGATCTCCTGCTTCTCCTGGTGGGTCTTCTGCCCTTCGCGGTGGTCGGCTTCTTCTTAGTTCGCGCCGCACGCCGGACCACTCGTTCCCAGGCTCTGACGACTTTCTTGTTCTTCGCCATCTTCGGCGTACTGCTCCTGCTTCTCAAGATCAGCTTGGATCGTTGGGGCCATCTCTTCCCGTCATAGACGTGTTTACTCGGTTACTGTCGATTCAACTGTCGATTGAGCCAGGTTTCTTGCCGTTTGGCTGGTTCAGGAATCCGGCAGATTGCGCGATCTACCCTTGATATCTAAGGCTTTTCGTCGGATTCCCGCTTTCAGCGGAAGCGCCTGATAAGCGTGAGGTCGATGGTTCAAATCCATCCGGGCCCACTTGCCGAAAAGCCCTGCACGACGGGGCTTTCGTGCGTCTGGCGACGAGCGAGCAGCCGGGCCGCGAAACGTCACGGCAACAAGGACGGCAACAAAGGCGATCCGGCGGGACGGCGGACGTTGCTCTGCAGTACCGCCCCCACGACCTTTAGGCTCGTTACAGTTGACCCGATATTTACAGGTTGCCATGTCACGTTTGAAACAGCTGATCCACGAGATCCACCGCCGCTCCTTGTGGCAGATTCTGGGGATCTACGTCGTCGGCAGCTGGGTTGTGCTCCAAGCCGTGGACACGCTGGCGGGCGCTCTGAACCTGCCCGACTGGGCCCCACCCTTCGCCTTGTTCCTGCTGATCATCGGGTTTCCGATCGTGTTGGCCACAGCGTTCGTCGAGGAAGGATCGCGCCCGGCACCCACTGAGGCGGCCGGTGAGGAAGCTGCGGTACCCGTATCTGAGGCAGCGCGATCACACCACCGGTTCTTCACCTGGCGGAACGCGATCGCGGGTGGCGTGGTGGCCTTTGCACTGTGGGGTGTGGTAGCCGCTGGCTGGATGCTGCTCGGTTCCGGCGCCGAGAGCCGTGGCCAGTCTGCCGCCGCCGAGGCGTCTATCATTGATCTGCGCTTCATCGCCGTTCTGCCGTTCTCCAACCGCGCTGCCGACGAAGGCGAGAGTGCCGTCTTCTTCGCCGAAGGGATCCACGACGACATCCTGGCGCAGCTGTCGCAGATCGACAGCCTGACGGTGATCTCGCGCACGTCAGTGATGCAGTACGTGGGGACGACGAAGCCGATGCGGGTAATCGCGGACGAGCTCGGGGTGGGGACGGTGCTGGAGGGGGGCGTGCAGCGTGCCGGAAACCGGGTGCGGGTGAACGTGCAGCTGATCGACGCGAGGACGGACCGGCACCTGTGGGCGCAGACGTACGACGAGGAGCTGACAGCAGAGAACATCTTCGCGATCCAGAGCGACATAGCTCGGAAGATCGCCGCTGCCCTGCAGGCGACGCTGGCACCGGACGTGGAGGAGCGAATTGAGTCGCGGCCGACGGAGAGCCTGGAGGCTTATGACCTCTACACCCGGGGCCGCTTCCTTGCCAACCGCTCGGTGTCCCGGGAGGAGGTGGAGAGCGCCGCAGATCTCTTTCGACAAGCCATCGCTGCTGACCCGGCCTACGCGCCGGCCCACGTAGACCTGGCGGGCACGTACATGGTTCTGTGGTTCCAAGGCTTCCTGGCGGCGGAGGCGGCGCTCCCGCAGGCACGGGCATCCGCGGAGAGGGCGCTCGAGCTCGACGAGACGCTGGCGGAGGCCCACGCTGCCCTCGGCATGGTTCTGACGGCGGAGCTTCGCTTTGAGGAGGCGGAGCGCGAGTTCCAGCGAGCGCTGAAGCTGAACCGCGGCTCGGCGGACGTGCACATGCAGTACAGCCAGCTTCTGCTCGATCTGGCGCGGTACGAGGAATCGCAGCGGGAGATGCGGCGGGCCGTGGAGCTCGACCCGCTCTCCATGACAAAACGGCTGGGTCTGGCCAACCTGCTCATGTTCACCCGCGAGTACGATGCCTCGATCGACGAGTCGCTGAGGATCCTCGAGGTCGAGCCCGAGAACTCCCTCGCCTACTACAACCTAGCAGCGGCCTACACCCTGAACGGCCAGCACGAGGAGGGGCTCGCAGCGATCCGTCGCTCGATCGAGTTGGATCCCGAGAATCCATTTGGCCCGCCGCTCCTGGCATGGTTGAGCGCTCGTGCGGGGCAGCGGGACGAGGCGCTCGAATTGCTGGAGCAGGTCGAGGAACAGGGTCCGCTGCTCAAGGAGATCGCGATCGTGTACGGGGAGCTCGGTGATCTGGACCGGGCGTTCGAGTACCTGGACCGGGCGTACGCCGAGGACCCGGGGAGTCTTATCTACTTCCGAGCGGATCCGACCGCCGACTCACTCAAGGACGACCCGCGCTTCGCCGAGCTCATGAAGAAGCTGGGACTGGAGTAGCCGTCGGTGGTTCGAGTCCACCCGGGCCCATACGGAAGGAACCCGTGAACCGGAAGCTTCTGTACGACGACGAAGTATACGGAGAGTGCCTCCAGCGGGTCGACGCGCTCACCCCGGATATGCAGCCGCAGTGGGGCGTCATGTCGGCGGGACAGATGCTCTCGCACTGCGCGGAGATCCAGGAAGTGTCCAACGGCAAGGCGCTCGAGGGCACTCCGTTTATCGTGAAGCTATTGGGCGGATTCATCAGGAAGATGGTCGTCAGCGACAAGCCGTACCCGAGGAGCACGAAGACGCACCCGCAGTATCTGCAGACGACCGAGAGGGACTTCGCGGCCGAGAAGGAGCGGCTTCTGATCGCTCTGGAGGCCTTCCGCGCTGCGGAGCACGGTCCGGCCCCGCGCCATGCCCTCTTCGGCGAGCTGAGCCATGACGAGAAGGGCTGGGCGTGCTACAAGCACCTGGATCACCACCTGACACAGTTCGGCGTCTGAAACGAAGCCCGGTCGCGGGCCGGGACGGAGTTCGGGATGACGATGATGATGACGAGGCGAAGGCAGGCATCGGGAGGGCAGAGGAGTTGTCCGTCCTCGCTGACCTCGCTGCAGTTCGCCCTCCTCGCCGCGGTCCTGGCGCTCCCCGGCTGCAGCACGGCGGTGAGTCCCGAGGACCCGGCCGACATCGCATCGTGGATGGAGATCTATGAAGTCCCCGGCGCGAGCATCGCCGTGATCAACGACTTCGAGCTGGACTACGTGGAGGTCCACGGGGTCAAGAGCAAGCAGTCCCGGGAGCCGGTGTCGGAGCGGACGCTGTTTCAGGCGGCATCCCTCAGCAAGGGCGTGTCCGCCGTGGCCGTGTTGAGCCTCGCACAGGACGAGGGCGTCTCGCTGGACCGAGACATCAACGACTACCTCACATCGTGGCAGGTTCCGGCCAACGCGCTGCAGGTCACCGAGAAGGTCACGTTGAGGCGGCTTCTCAGTCACACGGCCGGGACAACGGTCTCGGGTTTCCGCGGCTACCGCTACACCGAACCCGTGCCCTCCCTGATTCAGATCTTGAACGGCGAGCCGCCCGCGAACTCCGCGCCGATCGTGGTCGACCTGGTGCCGGGCAGCGAGTTCCGATACTCGGGGGGCGGCTACGAAGTCATGGAGCAGGCGGTGAGGGACGTCACGGGAGCCACGTATCCAGATTTTGTCGGAGAGCGAGTGCTGCAGCCGATCGGCATGGCAAACAGCACGTACGAGCAGCCACTCCCGGATTCGCTGCGGGACTCCGCCGCCTCCGGATACTACGCGAGTGGGACCGCGGTGCCGGGGGGGCACCACATCTATCCTGAAATGGGCGCCGCGGCGCTCTGGACGACCTCCGCGGACCTTGCCCGATTCCTCATCGAGCTGCAGCTGTCGCTTCGCGGCGAGTCCAACAGGGTGCTCAACCGGCAGAACACGGAGCTTCTGTTGACGGAGGTCGAGCGGGACTACGCCCTCGGGTTCGATCTATGGGTTCACCGGGGCGAGCCCTACTTCGGGCACGGCGGAGCGAACGACGGATTCCGCGGCCGTATGGTCGCGCACCGGACGGCGGGATACGGCGTGGTGGTCCTTACAAACAGCGACAACGGGTTGGAGCTGTCCGACGCAGTCCTACGGCTGATCGGTCAGAGAGAAGATTGGCCCGGCTACTAGACGGGGACGCTCCATGACCCGGTCCACCAGTGCGCGTCCCCCTTGCAGCCATTCCGCTCACGTTCCAATGTGAGCGTCTGAGCGCAGGCCTCCAAGGCCGAGTTACGCGAGAGCTGTTTTGCTGTACCCGCGACCGATCGACCGGTCATAGAGGTACGAAGAGAGGGCCGGAAGACCGTGTCAAAGGGCTTGACCCCCTTCCGACGACGCCTGGCCGACAGAATCCCATCCGGATGGTTGCCCGTGCCGGCGCGGTACCGCATCGGCACTTCGGCGGGCGACCCAGAACTGCTTTTGAGAAAGCCGCTCGACAGTTCGATCCGATGGACGCCGGATGGCTACGTAGATCACGCGCACACCGCGGAGCAACCCTTCGACCTCTTCGTCGACCACTTCGTCCTCCGTGACGTCATGGCCCACCTGTTGGGAGCACGCGCTGACGGTTCCTTCGGGCTTCTATCCGGGAAGCTGCACACCTGCTCATCCTCCGAGATGCCGTACGTCAGGATCCGCAACGCACATCCTGCCGAGCAGCCCTTGCCGGAAACCGCCGATATGGGGCCGTTTCGTCAGCACCTGGAGGAAGTAGCCGAGCAGGCGGAGTCGGAAGACCAAGAGGTGCTGGGCTGGTACCACCCGCACAACCTCCTTGGTGTAACCCTGACGGCGCGCGACTCCCGGCTGCACATGGAGCACTTCAACCAGCCATGGCACTGCGCCCTCGTCATCGTGCCCGAGCGACGGCGGCCAAGAGGTGGTTTCTTCACCAGGCTCCGCGGGGACGTTGCCTTTCGTAGCTCCGCTGTCCCCTTCTTCGAGGTGGTGCCAGCGTCGGAACTCGGCGACCAGCCGGCTCCTTCGTACGTAGGCTGGCCGAACTACGAGGCTCATCGGCCGTTTACTCGCCTCCTGCCCGATAAGCCGAGCGCCGCTCGACCCGGCGGCACGCGAAGAGTCCGGCCGGAGCCAGACGCCGAGCTGCCGGCTCTAGACGCCGAGCTGCCGGCTCCAGTCGAGGCGGCAAAGACGGAGGTGGAATCGTTGGAAGCCCCGGAGTCCGACGGCGCCGGAGCCGACCCGCAGCCAGCGGTCGAGCCGGCGGTTGAAGAGGGACAAACCGGGCCGGCATTCGATCCGCTGCTGAAGAAGCGGCTTGAAGCGCTGCGCTACATCCGAGCTTTCGGGGAGCCGCCCGATCACAGCGCCGCGGACGCGGTCGCACGGGAGGTTGCCGACCAGGACGCAATGGCCGACGCCGTAGCCGCTCGCGAGTTCCTGTGGCAGCGCTGGGGCAGGAGAAGCGCGAGGTTCGACAGCGCCGAATGATCTGATCTCGCTCCCGCGTGCCTGCAACCACAGCTCTGCGCCCCGTCGCCCACCTTACCTGCACAGCCATCGCCGAGCCCGTGATCCTGTCGTTCTCGCGTCAGCAGCAATGGAGGCAAGGAGCCGGACAGTGGAACGTTCCGGGTTGATCTAACGTACCGTCTGGACGAGCTTTCGGCCCGAAGACGCACCCACGACCACCGGGTTTGCGATGTCACGTTTGAGACAGCTGATCCACGAGATGCACCGCCGCTCCCTCTGGCAGGTATTGGGAGTCTACGTGGTCGGCAGCTGGTTGGTGCTTCAGGTGGTCGACACGCTGGCGGGTGCGCTGAACCTGCCGGATTGGGCGCCGCCCTTCGCTCTCTTTCTGCTCATCATCGGCTTTCCGATCGTCCTCGCCACGGCGTTCATTCAGGAAGGGGCGCGTCCGCCGGATCGCGAGGCCGAGCTGGCATCGGAGTCCCTGGCGGACGAAAAACCCGGGCACAGTCTTCTCACCTGGCGGAACGCGGTTCTGGGAGCCGTCGGAGCCGCTCTTCTGTGGGGTGGGGTGGCGATCGGATGGTTCGTCTTCGGGCGCAACGCGGAGTCGGGCGTCGGCGTAGCCGTGGCTGCGGAGGCCGATCCCGGCATCGCCGTGCTGCCCTTCAGCGTCACGGGATCCGAGGTGGATGCGCTGGGCGAAGGAGTCGTCCACCTGCTGCACTCCAACCTCAACGAGGTCGGAGGGCTCAGGGCGATCGCGCCCGGCACGGTGCTGGCACAGTGGGACCGGCGGGTCGCGGACGGCGAGCGCGCCGACCTGGAGACGGCTTTGGAAGTGGCGGCAGCTAGCGGCGCGAACTACGCGCTTGTCGGGTCGGCGGTGAGCCTGGGCCCCAGGGTTCGGCTCGAGGGAACGCTCTATGAGGTGCGAGGTGCGGTCTCGCTGGGTCGGGTGCGCGTCGAGGGAGACCCCGAGGGTGTCTGGAAGCTGGTCGACGAGCTGGCCGTCGAAGTCGTGCGGGCTCTGGGGCAAGTCGGCGTCGGCGAGTTCTCGGGCTTCGACCTGGCCGCGGCGACGACCTCTTCGATCGAGGCGCTTCAGGCCTACTTGCAGGGCGAGACCTACTACCGTAGGGGCGAATTCGACGCGGCCATCCCCGCATTCGAGCTCGCCTCGGCCGAGGACACGACGTTCGCGCTCGCCGAGTACCGGCTCGGCCTGGCGCAGGGCTGGTCAACGTTCGATCCGGCGGCGCCGCGGCGTCATCTTCGGGCGGCCTTGACGGCAGGGCTGCCGCAGCGCGAGGCCCTGATCGCGCGAGCGATGGAAGGGTACCTGGACGGGTCCCTCGACGCGCTCGGAGATCTGCGCGAATACGTCCAGAATCACCCGGACGACGCGGAGGCCTGGTACATCCTGGGCGATGCCCTCCTTCACGCGGGTGTGGGTCAGGAGAGGGATTGGTATGAGGAGGGGCAGCGCGCTCTGAACCGGGCCGTCGAGCTCGATCCCGGATTCGCGCCCTTCGTGATCCACCCGCTTCAGCTCGCCCTCGTGTCCGGTGACACAGCGCGCGCCGCCCACCTGGTCGAGACCTTCGGTGCGGTTCGGCCCGGCTCACCCAACGATCGGGTCCACCGGATCATCCTGAGTCAGGAGCGCGGCGCTCCGGACTCGTCTTCGGTCTCCGCCGCCGCCGACAGCTTGAGCGCTCTCGGTGCATATCCGGCCCTGCTGGTCCAGAGCTCGCGCTCCGAGGAGCTGCTCGAGGCATACTTCCTTCGTCAGGCGGAGACTTCAGGGCAGATCGATTTGCGGCTGTGTCTCCACGTACCGCTCCGCCACGGTCACCTGCAGAAGCTGGAAGAGTACGCGACCGATCCGCGCATGGCCCCGGGTCTGGCGTTCGCTTGTCCGTACATCGCTCGGATTCTGGGACTGCCGATCTCCGACGAGATGCTGGAACAGGCCGCGGCAGGGTTGCCCGAGGCCGCGCTCGACACGCCGAACCTTTTCGCGGCCGCCTACGCGATAGATCGCGGCCAGTGGGACGAGTACGAGACGGTCCTCTCCCGGATGCGTCAGCGGCTGGAGAACGCCGAAGCAGAGGGGGATTCGGCCGCGATCAACGGGGGGCAGTTCCAGCTTCTCTCGGCCGAAGCCATCGGGCTGATGGAGAGGGGGCAGCTGGAGGAGGCCGCCGAGGCTTTCGAGGCTTTGAGGAGCCCATTTTGGCCCCACCGATGGTGGCTCAGCCAGATTTATCTCGAGCTGGGTCAGCCGCGTGATGCCATCCAGTGGCTCAATACCTTCGTGTCCATCAGTGGAGCGTACTGGCCGCTGGCCCACCTATACCTCGGACAAGCCTACGAGGAGCTCGGCGATGCGGAGCAGGCGAGGAACGCCTATGCGGCGTTCCTGGATATGTGGCGCGATGCGGATCCCGAGCTTCAGCCGCTGGTCGAAGAGGCACGAGCCGCCCTGGAGCGCCTCGGCCCGCTGGATCAGTAGCCGACTCTTCAGTCTGGACGCGCGGCTGGACCATCTGCTGAACATGCTCGACGAGAGCTGTCAGGAGACTGATCGGCTCGGCGCCGCTGCCTACGCCCGCCCGAAGCCCGCGCCGGAGTAGGCCCAGACCATCAATGGCTCGGCGGCGAAGGTCAGCGGTTCGGATCTCCCCGCCTCCACGAACGTGAGGGCGAGTGCGGGCCCGCTCATATCCATGTCCGAGGCGTACAGCCAGACGAAGACGCGGTGGGATCGGTTCGCCGCCGCCAGTGCCACGTGCTCTCCGATCGCCCTCAGCTCGGCTCGGCTCCCCGGCAGCTCGGCTCGAACCCAGACGCCGACGTCATCTCCGTTCCAGAAGGTCAGCCTGGTCGTCTCGTAGGGCGGTATTCTCATCGAGGTCTCTCGCGCTCACCGAGTCTCGCCGAAAACCTCACCGGGATTCGGTGACAGGATGCGCTTGATCGGCTTTGTCTTACGCGACCGAGGAGCGGGCCGCACAAGACCTTGCAGCTTGCCCTCCAGCGCCGGCCGGTCCAGCTTGAATGTCGTGACTGCCGGGCGAGCCTCGTGACCCGCTTCGGTCGTTCTAGAGCGCGCATCAGCTGGAGGTGTTCCATGAACGCACGCGCACCGCTGTACGTCGCATCTCTCCTTTGCTTTCTCGCCGTGGCCTGCGCCCCACCCGCCGAGCAGGCGGAGCCCTCCGGCGACGAAGCCGTGTCGACCGAAGCCGACGTCGAGGCCATCCGAGGCGTCATGGACCGCTGGACGACGGGCCTGAGCGCCGAAGACACCGACGCGATGTTGGCCCTCTTGACCGACGGCACCAACCACATGGCGCCCAACGAGCCGGCAATCAGCGGGCACGCCGCCGTAGGCGGCTGGTTCGACGCGATGTTTGCCGGAGAGGGAGCTCCCGTCTTCGCCATCGAGACGGGCGAGGTGAGGGTGGCCGGCGACTGGGCGGTCGGGCGAGGCATCTACAGCTTCACCGTGACTGCCGAGGATGGTGAGTCGGCGACGGTGCCCGGAAAGTGGATGATCATCTTCGAGCGCGGCGCTGACGGGGCCTGGAGGGCAGCCAGCACCATCTGGAACCTCGACGTGCCGGAGCCGGCAGCGGAGTAGCGGCGCCGGCCATATGGCCCGCCGACCACTCGTGGCCAAGCTGATCCTCGCCGTCTTGGCATCGGCGTGCCAGGCTCCGCCGCCCGAAGCCGAATCCGAGTCCGCGAAGGAACCGGCTGCACAGCAGCAATCCATTTTGCGTTCCACGCTCGGGGAAGCGGATACGGCGACCCCGGAGATCTCCACCGCTGAGCTGATCGCGGCGCTGGCCGAGGGAAACGCCGTCCTTCTGGATACGCGTCCTCGCCTCGAGTGGGCCATCAGCCACATCCCGGGCGCCCTCAACGTCGCGCCCAAGCCGGGCATGCCGATGTCGGAGTACACGTCGGA
>Ga0255054_10001969_pt1 | contig 11883 bp, 15 predicted proteins | sample JV7_2_23_MG_FD_188634 | JGI IMG/M metagenome (GOLD analysis project Ga0255054, IMG submission 188634) | Seawater microbial communities from Jervis Inlet, British Columbia, Canada - JV7_2_23 | ecosystem: Environmental > Aquatic > Marine > Inlet | place: Canada: British Columbia | collected... | reverse complement strand
ATATTTAAGCGAAACTTATAAAATAGAAAGGGGGGTTAATGGAACTATTAGTATTTGACCGTGTAAATTATACCTTTTAGATAGTAAAAAGGAGGAAAAAATGAAAAGGTTTTTAGCAATTTTTGCAGTAGTGGCATTGATTTTGGCAATAAGCGGGCCGGCACAGGCGACCGTATGGAAACAAATTTGGATGGACAATAATATTGACCTAGAAGATGTTGGCGGGACGTCTGATTTAGCGGGAATCAGTGGAGCGATCACGTATGTTGCTGCAGGAAATGCCTCGGACTCCGGAAAGTTCTCAGATTATCTTGACCATGAAGTAGACACAGTTAATAATGATTGGGTTGATTTGTTCAGTACCAGCGGCATATCAGGAAATTTTGCCATGTTTGGAGTGTTCAACTACTCGACTACAGCTGTTAGACCGGGCCCTGACCCACACAATGATGCGGCCGCTGACCCAGACTTTTTTACGTATTTGGCAGATAATGCAGATGAAGATCAGTACTGGTGGATAGAGTTCGATAGTCTAGCATTCAATCCAACGACAACATTGTTTGGTAGCCCCAGCCAGCTGACCCTCAAAGGACACGAGGAGGGAGTACATGCGTCATTTAACCAACTCGCGGCGCCCGGTTGGACCGATATGGGCAATGACGTTTATATGGACGTGATAGTTGACGACACTTGGTTGGCTCTAGGACTCGTGTTAAATTTTAATGCTGGTTCCAATGATTTAGATTTCGATATCACGAGCAATAGCAGCACTTATAACACAAGGATCAGATACACTTCCGTCCCCGAACCCGCCACCATGCTCCTTTTAGGTGCCGGTCTGCTCGGTCTCGGTCTTGCCGGAACAAGGAGGAAGTTTAAGAAGTAAGAGGCTATCATCCTCTTTTGGTAAGTATTACAAATGTAGCTAATACATACCGAGAGATACATAAAAAGTTCTGGTGACTCCCTGAAAATGGCTCAACCGAACAACAGGAAAAAGCAGGGTCTTTTAAGAGGCCCTGTTTTTTTTCGTTTTAACACCATATCTTGTGACAACTTTTATATTGACTCGATGCATGATACCTGCCTTGAACCTAGAATCAAGGCTATCTTATGGGAGAGAGGCCCCGGGGTCAGAGCTACACATTTGACAAAAAAGGCAGTGGGTGAAAAACAGGTTTCAGGTGCCAGGTGTCGGGTTTCAGGGGAAGGGCAATTGAGAATTAAAAATGTAAGATTGGTGTCAAACCTTGATTTGTGGCTCTGCGAGTAAAATTACAACGTATACAAGGTGCAGGGTTCAAGGCCCAAGCAACCCGGCAGATAGTTACGAGGCGGTGTGATTTCGTTTTAGCTCCTCTTGTATACGCTCTGCCAAGAATACTTTCATTAGCGATTGATAGGGAACATCGCGTTTGTTCGCTATCTGTTTCAGTTCTGATATCATTAATTCAGGCAAACGTAATGATACTTTTTTAAGTGAAGGCTTTAGATAGGGCAAGAGAGTTCTCTCAGCTTTTTTCCAGTCAAGATATTCAGTTGAATCTGCAGATTCCCAAAACTTTCGTTCTTCTTCTTCACTTTTAAATTCTGGAATTTTTTTCATCTTCATCTATCATAATCCTTTCTTTCTCTGCGATTCATATCTCGGGCTGATATGACCCTAATAAGATTATTACGAATAGTGAACACAATGAACAACCTTCTAAAGGTATCAGTCTGGCCTAATGTATAATATCGAGGTTCATTCGTTGAATGTTTTTCGTCGTGCTGCGTAATAAGCGGTCGATTAAAGAATATCTGTTCGCATTCTAAAATTGATACACCATGCTTTTCCCAGTTCTTAATAAAATTACCCTTATCCCACTCAAAACCGGTACATTGTCCCAACGGGCTATTTGGTTGCATGGGACAATGTATATATCAGGAATATGCAAATGTCAACTAGGAAAAGAGGGACATCCTTGATAAATTGGATAAACTATAAAAGGGACAAGGTGCAAGGATCAGGAAAGGCTCCCATTGCCGGCTCCAACTGATGAAACCTCTTTTTTGACTTAAACTTTTAAACCGCCGGATTATTGGTCTTTTCACGCCGCCGGTAACACCCCTTCGGGAAAGGGGACGGGGCTAAATAAATAAGCAACCTAGTTTTTCGACTGATAAATTTATCATGGAGATCGGGTGGCAGGCAAACGATTTTGGATTAACCATTGACGAGTTTTTTCTCTCACAGAGGCCATTGAGGCCACTGAGAAAAGGGCATCCCTTTGGAAAATATTTTGAGAGAAGGTTTCAATAGTTAACATGAAGATTTGAAAAGTACCTTTTGTAAAAGCCACGGTCTCTTGTCAGGAGCTGATCGGCCTGCAGTTCAGCATGAGCACCTATTAGAAAATCAGATAGGATACGGTTTCGGCTCCCACCAGCTTTTCGATACGCTTTCCAAATCTGTCCTGAATGGTATGCCGCCCTCAAATCCAAAAAGATAACACGAATCCCAAGAATTTTAAGCGCATCATCCAATGGGGAGCATTACCGATTTGTTAATGATTTGAGGTGCTGTTGCTGACAAAAAATCAATGTATGATAAAAAAAAGCAGGACATTTGATTTGATCATCTATATGGTAGGATGAAAATTCTATTCTCAGGGAGGTGGTCATATGCAACGAGTTTCATCTCATAGATTCTGTGGACGAACCTTTAAAGTCGATGAAGTTGATCAAATAAAGGAGATCGTCAGTACTTGTACTGGAATCAGTCGTACCGAACTGGCAAATACTGTCTGTGAGCTTTTTGATTGGAAAAGGCCCACAGGAAGGCTTAAGACGGTTGAATGTCGTCAGTTTCTTGAACATTTAGCGTCCCAAGGGGTCCTCGATCTGCCCGATCGCAAATCAGGTCGGCCCAAAGGCGTTAAAGTCACTGTAAAAAGGACAGATAAAGGACAATCCCCTGGGATTATTACCGGCAATGTCAATGACTTTCGTCCTCTGAGATTGCGGAAGGTAACCACCAAAGCGCAACGGGAACTATGGTATGAATATGTTGATCGATATCATTACCTGGGTTACCGATTGCCTTTTGGCGCCCAGCTGCGATATTTTATCGAAAGCGGTAAGGGGATGCTTGGATGTCTGCAATTTTCTTCACCCGCCTGGAAGATGGCAGCTCGGGACCGGTGGATCGGGTGGTCCGATGAGCAGCGGCAGCGCAATTTACAAAAAGTCGTCAATAACAGCCGGTTTCTGATATTGCCTTGGGTCAAGGTTAAAAATCTTGCCAGTTCGGTTCTTGGGTTGGCGATTCGGAGCGTTTCTAAAGACTGGCAATCCTGCTATGGGTATCGGCCGGTTGTTATGGAGACACTGGTAGATAAAAGTCTCTTTGCCGGCACCTGTTATAAGGCTGCCAATTTTATTTATGTGGGCACCACAACAGGCCGCGGGCGGATGGACCGCGATCATGCCGGCCATGGGCAGAGTCCGAAGGATATTTATGTTTACCCTCTTTCATCTCGATTTCGTCAAGAACTGTCGGGATTATAAAGGGGGTATGCCATGGGCCTTGCCGCTTACAATATCGAACCTAATTCCAAGGAGCAATTTCGTTACATGATTCATGATGAAGTGGATAAATGGGTGGATCAAATTATAGATGAAGTGTTTGAAGACAATAGACAACCCACGGTGATGGAGCTCAGCGAACTGTTTGCCAAAACAAAGCAAAAGTTTTTTGGCGCCCGGTTTTGGTAGTGGCTGCTGATGGTGCCCATGTGCCGACTCGAGTAAAGGCCAAGCGCAATGAAAAAAGAGGCACGGGCCGCTGGCAAGAGGCCAAGGGGTTCAGGATCTATTTGCTGGGCCAGGATCGTATTGTTCATCTTGCAAGCTGGCATCAGATTCAAAATGAAGAGCAGTTTGGCAAAGATCTGGCAGTTGTGGCTTCTCGTATTCCCCAACATCAGGTGCGTATCGGATTATTGGGAGACGGAGCCGAGTGGCTATGGAAACATATGACGTCTTGTTTTCCAAAGGGACGTCAGATCTTAGACTATTACCATTGCGCTGAACATATTCATAAAGTAGCAAAGGTACAATATGGGGAAAATTCACAACAAGCCTTAGAATGGGTGGAGAGCACAGTTTGCCGACTTTTCTTTGCCGAGGTCAACAGTGTAGTTGGTGGTCTTCGCCGGATGAAACCAAAAGATAGTGAAGCAGGTGAAGAAATCCGCAAACTGATTGGCTACTTGAATCATAACCATGATAGGATCCACTACCAGGGAGATCGCATAGGGGGCTATCCCATCGGAAGCGGTGGAATTGAATCCGCAAACAAATTTATATGCCATACACGGTTGAAACGCTCCGGTGCCTGGTGGGTAAAAGAAACCGGCAATGAAATGCTTCGAATCCGATGTGCAGTATACAATGGCACATATGATAAAGTTTTTGTAAGATATAAAAACGCCAATCTACCCCATGACTGACTTTTTTTTATTAACAAACCGGTAATGCTCCCATTGCCCACCATGAGAAAGTGTTTTCGATTTTTGAAGAACACACCGCGTGGATTAGCAAAGGGAAAGCCGGTATTCCTCAGGAATTGGGCTTGAGTGTTTGTATTTTAGAAGATCAATACGGATTTATACTCCATCATCATGTGATGGAAAAGGAGAAAGATGTTGACATCGCTGTTATGATGGTTTCCGAAACGAAAAGAAGATATGCTTCATTATTCAGGTGCAGCTTTGATAAAGGTTTCTATAGTCTGATAAACAAAGAAAAGCTGCAAGGGCTTTTAGATAAAGTAATACTTCCCAAGAAGGGTAAGCTTTCTCAAAAAGATAAAAAGATAGAACATTCTAAAGGATTTATTGAAGCCCGGCACAAGCACTCGGCGGTTGAATCGGCAATCAATGCACTTGAGAATCATGCTTTGGATCGATGTCCTGATCATGGCATTTCTGGTTTTAAACGTTATGTCGCGCTAGCCGTGTTGTCTCGCAATCTTCAACTGCTGGGTGCGAAGATCAGACAAAAGGAGTTAAAGCGTCAAAAAAGACGGCTCCAAGCTGAGCAAAGCAGATACCGGCTGGACGCTTAGCTTCACGAGAAAATTGATACTGAACACTGGTTCAAGTGTAGAAGTGTTTCTAAGTTGTGTTTCAAATGAGTAAAAAACTACTACTTCCGTCCTGAAGGAAAATTGAATAGGATTTGTTTGTTGAATCTAATTCATACTAGTATTTAACTTTAGAAAAATTGGGGTTTTCGTTCAGGCACTAATTAGAAGCCCCAGCAGGGCCACCAGCCACGCCACCCGACCCATCCATGCGGTCACCCAAGTTCTCTTTGCGTCTGCCATCTGCTGCTCCCCTCCCTGCGCTACTGCAGCGCATTGATGTGTCTATCATATCTCCTGCCAGGCAGCATAGCAGATCTGATCCAGCCGGGCAATGGAAAAAATGATATCAGTACCCTGCTACAGGCGCTCCAGGCTATGCATGGTCAACAGGGGCCGGTGGAAAGGGTTCTTGTTGCACACCTTCCAGGCCGAAGGGATGCAACGGGTTGCAGCCGGCCACTGATTGCTGCAAAAAAAAACATAACAATTGTGCAATCTGTGGGAAAATGGTATGTTGACTTTCGCAGACAGTTAAACAACCTGAAATAACCTAGGAGAAATCCCATGGCCGGTATTATGAGTCTCGTTATCCATCTTGCCCTTCTTCCGATTTTCATCGGGATGTTCTATGTCCTTTTCGCCCTGCGCTTGCCGCTGATGACCTTTGATTTTGGTGCCGAGGGCGCCGGCATTATGGCGGGCGTTGGGGGCTTTCTCATGTGGAGCGGGGTCTACTATCTGCGAGAAATGCGGCGCCAGTCTGCCGAACGATACCTGATCAAGGCGGGCGGCCTGCTGCACGACGGCCAGAGAACGGTGGTCTCCGGCATTGTCGAGGCGCAAGGCCCCCTGCTCTCCGCCCCGTTCAGCGGCAGAGAATGCCTGGGCTACCGGTACTCGACCCACCGGATTAGCAAAAGCTCCACCATACACTCGGACATCCATGATTACAAGGGCCATGCCCTGACGCCCTCAGCGATCCGCGCTTCGCAGGGCACAATAAAGATTCTGGCCCCATCCGATCCGGGATTCTTCAACCCGCTGGGCTGGCCCAATGTCGGCAGCCCGGAGAACCGGCAGCGGGCCAAAGCCTATGTCCGGTCCGTGGATTACGGTAAACCCATAGCTCCCCTCAAAGAGGTAAGCCGGCTGGAGACCTTCAAGGGGCCGGGTAGTTTCCGGTTTGACCAGCAATTCAGGCAGCCGCCGGAAGATCTCTTTGAAATGAATGATTCCGACCTGCTCGAAACCATCCTGCGGCCGGGGGAGCGGGTGACACTGACCGGCGTCTATTCCACAGCCCAGGGCGGTATCGGGCCGGATCCGGATTTCATCACCTATTCTTTCTGCATCAAGCCGGGCGAACCAGCCGATCTGGAGCAAAAGATTCGCGCCAACCGGATTAAAGCCATGGTCTGGGTCGCCCTTTCAGGCGTTGCAACCGCCGTCTATTTCCTGGTGATCCTGCCGCGGTTTTCCTGAGCAAGACAGGCTGGGCTTTTCCCTCCATGAAGGCAGTCACGCAGGGCAGGAAGCGATTCGTAGGTTATACACTCCGGCTCACCCTTGGCGAGTTCGCAGCCAAGATAGCTGGCGTGGTCCATCTGCGAGACAAGCCCCATGCGCAGAATGGTCGAGTAGACCGTGGGGGCGTCTTGGCCTTTGATGATGTGGGCCAGCCGACCGTCGTTGGTGTAGTGGCGGTGCATCAAGAAATCTGCAACATTGTTTTGATATCCCTCATGATTTGACGATCAGGAATAGTGCATTTCTATAGACATATTCCTGTCGTTGGTATTGAGTTCTAAATGTTCTATATTTGTTCATTCAAAAGGGTACAAATATCCCAAGTTTTGAAGAAGAGATAATGGTGGGGATATGTTTTAGAAATCTCAAATTCTGGGAGGTCAGTCACCGCTAAACGCAACCGACTGCATTTGTCTTTTTAGGACTTCTAATTTGTCACAAAGTCAAATTACACGGCCACATTCAATTCTTATTCTACTTTATTAAGCTACAATACAAATGGCCAATGCCGTTTAAAAGAATCCCTACAAATATGAATCCCCAATGATGTATCCATAGACCGTAGATAAGCGGTATGGCTCCCAGAATTTGCAATACGAGATGCACTGGATTCGCATGGTCAAGTACTCTTCTTTCTATCCAATTAGCTTTTTCTCCCTGATTATATTGTTGAATTCTTATTTCTGCCCAGCCCATATTTTTCACCTCCTGTCAAGGATTAACAAGCATAACACGAAGGTAGTGATTTATTGAGTATCTAAGTCCGGAAGAAGCCTGTGATATCCTCTAAATCCAGACCCAAATTCGAGAGTTTTCCTTGCCCGGCCGGTCCTCACCGGGTTTTTGGAGTACCTCCTCAACCTCATTTTCCTGCACATCATGGTTGTAAATATGAGGATGCTCGGTCTCTGGATCGATGTAAAAACGAATTTTCATTTATTATAACCTGAAAATCAATTTTCTGTCTATTTTGGGCAGAACGTGCCGGCATAAAGGGCGGGTGGGTTAATTGCGAAATGGTTATTACCGGTAAAAATGTTATAAAAATACAAGATGTTGAAAAGTCGCACGTTATAGCCCGTCCTTCTTCATGCCGTTGTTCGGTAAATTTTATGTCCAAAGATATGGGCGTATTTCAATAAGACGATGAAGATTTTGTTGATCCTCTTTATGAAACTTTATTTCCTGTTGTTGTTCTTTTTCTAATGCCTTGTAATACGCAGCATACTTTTTTTTGTCAGGCTCTACCATTCTTTTGCAGTCTGAGTCTGGAATATCTTCAAATATAATTGGAGGTACCTTCAAATGCTTATCGTCTAAAGGACCTCTGCGATTTGGGCGGCTTTTGGTCCACCAATCATATAAATCACAAATCTCTTTCCACGCCCTTTTGTGCGAGTCATCTGAGTTCCAATCCACAATTTCGCCAGGTTTTTCAAGTTCGACGAAATCAACCAAAATTTGGAAGGCGGCATGCAACATGATGCTATCACGATCTCGCCAACCTTTTTCTAATGTATGGATTTTAAGATATTTCATGTTTTATCGAACATTAATATTAGATGGAAAATTTTTCACCCATTGAATTATTATGATTAAAAAGTGGAAACTACCTATCCAGAGAATTTAAACTTGATCACCCTCCCAACATTCCGGTGTGACGTCAAACTGAGATACAATGAGTGTAGTCAAATTTTGGTAAAACTCCAGATATGTAAGCGATATATAATCTGCTGATACAAAAAGTCAAAGGGTTTTCGGGGTGTGGTATAGTGGGACTGCATCTTTCTTGCGTGGCGCTCTCGTCGTTTGGCGTTATGGGCATCAAGTGCTGCTTTGGCCTCTTCAGGTGTGACTTCAATCAGACTGATTTGCCCAGCCTTGAGCTGATCAGGCACCTGGATGATTAATTAACGGACGGAACTGCTTCTCCGATCAAGTCCCTCCATTCCTGCGATTTCAGAGGGTCTGAGGCCGAACAGCTTGTTTACCCCATTGCTGCATAAAAAACATGCCAAGAGAGGTTTAAACAGAATAACAGCAAAGGATTAGAGATAATTGGCTTAAGTTTCTGGAAACGACCAGTGGTGACATTCAAAAACAGTATAGAATTTGTCATATTTTTTACCCTTTCGGAAAGCTGAGGATACCACATCTCCTTCGTTACCAAGGGTTCGCGGTACTTCATTACAGCGTCACCCTTGGATGCCTTGGACCTGCAGCATCATCAACTTTTGCAACCATAAGGTTGAGAAGAAACCACCTTTGACCTTTTGGGAGGTTCCCGGATCTTTCCTCAGCCCGTTTTTCCAGTGATCGAGATTCCGTATATCTGTTTTACCGGCCAGGTGGAATACCAATTCAAAGACGAGAATAAAACCAGGGTGTTCGATGCGCTTGCAAAAGGCGGATGATATTTGGGTATTTTGTTCTTGACAAGATGGCCATTTGTAAATATTATCTATCAGTAGATAGGTCAGCTATGAGAGAAAAGATCTTAAATGAGGCAATCGATACCATTCGCAGAAAAGGCGTTCACGGATTCAGCTTTCGAACTCTTGCCGAAAGGTGCGGTATAAAATCCTCCAGCGTCCATTATTATTTTCCGAGCAAAAGAGACCTTATTCTTACGATACTCTCGGATTATGTCAGCTTAATCAAAACCGAGCTCACCGCGCTTAAAAAAAATGAGCCCGAGCCCCGCCGTAGAATCGAAAAATATATTGATATGTTCATCGAATGGATCAAGGACGGCGGCTATGATAAAGGGTGTATTGCGCTGGTGGTTGGAAATGAACTGTCAGAGTCGGATAAGGAAGTCCGTGCAACTGTGAGTGGGCTGGTGAGATATCACATCAATTGGCTGGCAGATACCATACGCGACGGGCAAAGAGCCGGCGTTTTCAGAAAAGATGCGGCACCCGATTCGTTTTCACCCTTTTTACTTTTGATGCTTGAAGGCGGCTCCACGGTTTCAAAGGCCACCTGCTCCGGTGACGTATTAAAACAGGGGGGGGGATATGCGAAGTCGCTGGTTGCGCAGATAACGGTATAAAATAATTTTTTTTCAACCAGATCTATCTAATGGTAGATAGGTCAACCCATTTATGAAAAGGAGGTAGAACTATGTCAGAAACTAAGGGACCACGTGAACTCCGTGAAGAGGCGGGCACCAAATATTACTGTACCTGTGGCAAAAGCAAGAATTTTCCTTACTGCGACGGGTCACACGAGGGAACAGGCAAAGAGCCCCGTCAAGAAGAGGTGGCAGAGAAACGGACGATTTGGGTCTGTGAGTGCGGTAAATCCGCCAACATGCCATTTTGTGACGGCTCGCACGAGGCATAAACAAAATTTCATTTTTCCAATACAGATATAAAGGAGAAACAATATGAAAAAAATATCTATTCTCATAACATCTATATTATTCTTGTATTCACTACCCGCAATCGCCGGAGTTTTTTCCATTGATTCGGACCACGCGCAGATCGGCTTTTCAGCCAGGCATATGATGATCTACAACGTAAAGGGAACCTTCAAACAATTTAAGGGCGGATTCGAATTGGATGAATCCAATACGTTGGTTTCTGCAAGCGCTGAAATCGAGGTCTCAAGTATTGATACAAAAATTGAGAAAAGAGACAATCATTTACGAAGTCCCGACTTTTTTGATGTGTCAAAGTTTCCGAAAATGACATTTCAGACAACCGCCGTTAAAAAGAACGGCGGCCAAAGCTTTACCGTTACAGGAGACCTCACCATTCGTGACGTGACCAAAACGATCACCCTCAAGGGAGAGATTTTAGGCCCGATCAAGGATCCCTGGGGAAATATAAGAGCCGGCTTTTCGGCAAAGGGCAAAATCGACAGGAAAGAGTTCGGCCTGAAATGGAACAAGGCCCTTGAGAGCGGCGGTGTCCTGGTGGGAGATGAGATCGCGCTGCAGTTGGAAGGCGAGGGTATATTGAAGAAGTAACCCCTAATCCCCTTTTGATACCCTCTTTCTGCTTTTTATTCACGCAGAGAGAGGGGGAATGCGCTCAAATTTTTCCTTATCCCGCTCGTGAGAAGAAGCCTCTTGTCAAAAAGATAAACGAATGTCACAATTACCCCTAATAATAAAATATAAACTGTAATAATTAAGGGGTAAATTATATCATTGAAGAGTGGAGAGTGACAAAATCTCAGTAAGATTGGTTTGATTGAAGAAAAATTAATGTCTTGTTTCGACAAAAAAGCCATTGAAACACCGAAAAAAATGCTTGACATCTCTATTTACTATGTTATTGATTTAAACAACTTAAAATAGAAAGAGCTTTATTCGAAAAGGGCAAAGCTGGCGAAAGCCAGGGACGCAAAGCCACGGATCTTCTGCCTGAAAGGCAATGACCGCCGGGCTGCCGAAGGTTTGGAAAAGAAGCCTCGGGAATTTTCTCGAGGCTTTTTGTTTTAAAAAGCTCTTTCACAAACCAAGGAGGTCAGCATGAGAAAATTGAGGAAAATGATGGTGATCGGTTCTGTTTTGCTTCTGGCAATGGTCTTTTCTACAGGCGTTTTTGCTGAAGAAACGGCGACGATCAACATCAATAAGGCAACTGTGGAAGAACTTTCCACCTTAAAAAATATTGGGGCAAAGTATGCCCAAAAGATCGTCGAGTATAGAGAAAAAAACGGCCCGTTCCAAAAGGTCGAGGATATCCTATTGGTCAAGGGTATCGGAACCAAAACCCTGGAGGCCAACAAGGATAAAATTACGCTAAATTAATTTAATGACACCCCGCCCACCTTCGGCGCGATCAGCAAAATCAGCCATGCGGCTTGTCCGTGTGGCTGATTTTTTTTGTCGAGCGCTTCCAGGCGGGTCCCTTTGACCACATAAGGGAACGCGCTAACTGTTTCGGTTCAGCCCGCTTGGGTAGTACCGTTATATGATTTGTGCGCCCATGTCGTAGGCTGCCAGATTGGTCTTCATCTGATCCGGAGGAAAAATCCGGAAAATGACGGTCTTGAAATCTTCACGATCCATTGGGAGTTCGCTGATTCCGGCCAATGCCCCGATCATCATGATGTTTCCAAAAACCGGATTCCCCAGCTTTATTGCTGGAGAAGTGGCATCGACAAACCACGCTTTTTCGGTCAGTTCCCTGACCGACTTTTTCAATTCACTTTCTGAAGGATATGAAGATTCACCCGAAATAACACCGATTGGATGAATGGGACGCATG
>Ga0255054_10001967_pt1 | contig 11905 bp, 7 predicted proteins | sample JV7_2_23_MG_FD_188634 | JGI IMG/M metagenome (GOLD analysis project Ga0255054, IMG submission 188634) | Seawater microbial communities from Jervis Inlet, British Columbia, Canada - JV7_2_23 | ecosystem: Environmental > Aquatic > Marine > Inlet | place: Canada: British Columbia | collected... | reverse complement strand
AAAGAGTCTCCTGTTGTAAAAACTAAAAATAAATTTGCTGAAAAATTTTCATGAAATATATAGGCTATCTGCCCAGCAATATATTGAACATAGGTTCTATAAAAAAAGAGATGACTTTACTCAGGGAATTCGTAAGAAGCAAGAAAATTATGATGATTAAGCCATATCGTTCCATACGGACATATTGAAGCCTTAAATTGACGGGCAATAATATGGCCAGCAATTTACTTCCATCCAACGGTGGGATCGGAATCATATTGAATACGGCCAAAACCGAATTAATTACCACACTGTAACCGAGCATATAATAGAGATCCATGATGAATGGTCTGAATATGGATGCATGCCAGGCCCATTGGAAATGGGCTAGGATCTGAAATAGAATGCCGGAAAGGACTGCCAAAATGAAATTGGCCAGCACACCGGCGAGTGAGACGTAAATCGTTCCTTTCCGATAATCTCTAAAATTTGCGAAATTAACCGGTACCGGCTTTGCGTATCCGAAAATAACGGGTGAGCCGGTCAATTTCAAAATAAGTGGAAGGATGAGTGACCCGACAGGATCAAGATGCCTAGCCGGGTTGAGGGATAACCTTCCCGCCAGCATGGCGGTGTTGTCTCCCATTTTGTATGCAACATAGCCGTGAGCCACTTCATGAATCGTAACCCCAAAAAGAAGTGGTACGATCATGACAACAATTTGGTTTATTTGATCGATATTACCGAACATAATCTTTTACAAAAGCAAACTCATCACTTCGTGTTTTGAGTCGACCGTTTATTTTAGCATCAAGGACGGCTTGAAGAATTTCTCGAAAAACCGGACCGGGTTTAAGTCCTATTTCTATGAGGTCCTGGCCTTTTATTGATATATCAACTTGTCTTAATTTCGTAAAATAATTAGAGATAGATCTTTTGACGTTTTCGTGTTTTGTTGATGCCATCATATATAGCGCCAACTCTATCTTAAGACCGGAAAGTAGGTGATACAGTGTACTTTTTTCCATGGGATGGTTTCGCTCCATCTTGGAAAGGCAGTGATCTGCGTTGAACCGTTCCTTGGTGAAGATGGTTTTGTATCGCGGTGCGATTTCCAATCGATTACAAACTTTTTCAACGGTTTTTTCATCGCAATGCCCGGTTAGCGCTAGAAAATAAACCGCCCATTTCATATAAGGTTCTTCCAGAAAGAGCAAATCATGCCATGACAATACCTTTTTAACGGAATTAAACAGCGAGAATAAATCTTTGTTCAATGTTATGGAAGGGTGGATAACACTAAGCAGATCATATTCATTTAGGCGAATAATTGCAGCTGTGGGGTTTTCTTCTTCAAGGATCTGGTGTAACTCTGCAAATACCCTCCTTCCGCTCAACCGCTTTAAGAAATCCATTTTCACCGCATTTTCGATCAGGCCTGAAGTCAGTTTTCCGATAGAAAAACCGAAACGCTGCTCAAACCTTATGGCCCGGAATACGCGGGTAGGGTCTTCTACAAAGCTTAAGTTATGCAAGACTCTGATCGTTTTTTCCTTGATATCTCTTTGAGCCGCGAAAAAATCGATCAACACACCGAATTGGCCAGGGTTTAGTTGAATCGCAAGGGTATTTACAGTAAAATCTCGTCGAAACAGATCCAGCTTAATAGAACTCATTTCGACCGTGGGGAGGGCGGCCGGGAATTGATAGAATTCCATTCTGGCTGAAGCAACGTCGATTTTAAACCCATCCGGGAAAATAATGACAGCTGTGCCGAACTTGTCATAGGCGTGTATACGTGCATTGACTGCTTTAGCATATTTTTTTGCAAATGTTATACCATCACCTTCAATGACAATGTCCAAATCTTCATTGGCTCGGTACAAAAAAAGGTCACGAACAAATCCACCGACAACATAAGCGTCATAGCCGAATTCTTGAGCAGTTTCGCCGATGGCATTAAGAATATTCACAAGGCGCGTAGAAAGACGTTCTTTCATAAATCGAAGTATGTTTCGGGTCCTGGCATGGCCGTGCTCCCTGAGTAGGTGAGGGGAACTTGATGAGTTATATCCGGTTCGTCGTGCCAAAATATCGAGCAAATTGGTCCGGGTAATCACACCAATGATGATATCGTTATCAATGACAGGCAGAACCCGCTGTTTGTTTTCGATTATTTTTTCTTGAATTTCCTGAACCCCTGCACCAGGTTCTACAAAAGCAAGCTCCGTTGTCGTATATTCCTTAACGGATATGTGATCCAACCCGTGGTACAGCGCTTTTTCAATAATTTGGCGTGTAATGAAACCCAATAGGTTTTCTTTTCCACTTTGCATTCGAGTGACCAGAAGTGCATTTATATTATACTGGGTAAGTAGATTTTTGGCATCTTCACAGGATACGTCGGCATCGACCTTGATGGCTGGAGATGACATAAGATCTTTGGCCCGGCTTTTCGAACTGACTTTACTGTATAGGATTTCGTTCAGTTCGTGTTCGATCTGGATCAGCGTCTTTCCTTTTATTGTAGCGGCGGCGGCATAAGTATGACCTCCACCGCCTAAAGGCGTTACAATCGCGCCCACATCGACCTCAGGTATTCTGCTGCGTGCAACAACATACATTTTGTCCGCCATGCGCGCGATGGCAAAAATGGCATCGAGGTTTTCCATTTTGACCATTTTATGGACCAGAAAAGCAAAATCAGATACGTAATTTTCGGTGGTTACCGTTGTAATGAGAATTTCGACACCGTTGATATTATACCTTGTTGCTGCTTGAATCATATCGTTTAAAAGCCTAACCTGTTCCGGGCTGATCTCCCTTGAAATAAGATTTGAAACCACATTTAAATTTGCTCCTTTTGAAAGCAAAAATGCTGCGGCCTTGAAATCTTTTTCTGTAGTCGATGGGAATGTGAAGGATCCGGTATCTTCATATATGCCAAGACACATAATCGTTGCTTCATCAGATGAAATGTCGACATTTTTTGTCTTAATGATTTCTGTTAAAATGGTAACGGTGGCGCCGGTTAAGTAATTTACCTCGTAATGTCCTTTGATATCGTTGTGCATTGGCGGGTGATGATCATAGATATGTATTTCGACATCGGATCGGTCTAATACCGTTGAAAGCTTTCCGATACGGTTAGCCTGTCTTGTGTCTACCAGAACCAATCGTTTAAGATTAGCAAAGTCGATGTCTTTAATGTCCACCATATTAAAGAGGTAAACCATAGATTTTACGAAAAAATTTCTTAAATTTTTTTCCTGGGAGCCTGGAAAAACGACAAGGGCATCGGGATATAGTTTCTGAGCCGCAAGCATGGAAGCCAATGCATCAAAGTCGGCATTGATGTGGGTGGTAATTATTGTAAGGTCTTTTTTATTGTAAATGTCTGTATCGGGCACGATAGTGTCCTGCTTGTATAGGGTTTTAATACCTAAAACTTAATGAAAAATATTCATGTCGTTTTTGGATAATAAATTTATGCATATATGGCCCGGTTTATCAAGCTGTATAACTGGTTTGCGCGAAGCTATATCAATAGAAAAAAACCCTTTCTGGAAAGATTCTTGCCGAGTGCCGTGAGGAACCGACAAACCCTTCAAAATCATCGATGTTACAATAAATTTCGCAAAGCGGTTGTTGTTTGGCTCTGTTTGTGATAATAAATAAACAATAATTTAGATAATAAAGCAATTTGTTAAATCGTTTAGGATCGAGATTTTTCTAATACCAAAGTCTATTTATAACGAAAGTAACCCTCAAGGAAAGAAATATATTGAATAAACGAATGGAAAGGTGAGATCACGATGAGAAAGATGCCAAGCGGCATTTTTTATATTAAACGAACCCAAATCGAGATCTTCATTATGAGGTAGGTCTCGTCTCCAGTTAAAAGGGAGGAAAAGTCATGCCAGTTTATGTCTGGACGGGAAAGGACAAGAAAAATAGGAAAAAAAAAGGTGAGATGGAAGCCCCAAACGAAGAAGCTGTGCGTGCTGATCTGTTGAGAAGAAACATTACGGCTTCCAAGGTTAAGTTAAAACCCAAAGACATTTTTGAGAACATATCCTTTTTACAGCCCAAAGTAACGCAGGATGATGTCATTCTTTTTTGCCGGCAATTTTCCACGATGATCGATGCCGGGCTCCCCATTATTCAATGCCTGGACATTCTCTACACACAACAAGAAAATAAAACATTTAAAAAAATACTCAAGGAAATAAAGGGAAACGTAGAAAGTGGGCAAACATTTGCGGAAGCTTTGAGAAAATACCCCAAACAATTTGATGATCTCTTTGTTAATATGATTGCCGCAGGCGAAGCCGGGGGTATACTCGATGAAATTTTAAGAAGGTTGTCGGCTTATATGGAAAAGGCGGCGAAGCTCAAAGCCCGGATAAAAGGTGGTATGGTATATCCCCTTGTAACTATTGTCATTGCGGTTGTCGTTGTAACTGTTATTATGGTTTTTGTTATACCTGTATTTGAGGAAATGTTTGAGGGTATGGGCGGTGCACTTCCCGTTCCTACCCAAATCGTTATAAAAATGAGTCGGTTTACTAAAGGAAACATCCATTTTATGATCCTCGCCCTAATTTTAGGGGGATTTGCCTTAAAAAGATCTTATAAAACCGAAAAGGGGAAGGCATTTATGGATGACTTTTTACTCAAACTGCCTATTTTTGGAAGCCTTGTTCGCAAGGCTGCTGTAGCCAAATTTACGCGAACAATGGGAACGATGCTGGGAAGTGGTGTGGCAATTTTAGATGCGCTTGATATTGTCGCCAAAACAGCGGGGAATAAAACGATAGAAGCGGCTGTATACGAGACCCGATCTGCCATTTCGGAAGGTCGGACAATGTCCGAACCGCTTTTAGAAAGCGGCGTTTTCCCAGCTATGGTATGCCAAATGATTGCGGTTGGTGAGTCGACTGGCGCCCTTGATACAATGTTGAGTAAAATTGCCGACTTTTATGATGAAGAAGTCGATCAGGCAGTGGAAAACTTAACCACACTGATGGAACCGATCATGCTTGTTTTTCTGGGTGTAATTATCGGTGGCTTGGTTGTTTCTATGTATTTGCCCATATTTAAAATGGCGTCTGTGGTGGCTGGTTAAGAAAACGAGCATATTTTGCCTTTTATACACAGCTCCTCCATCAAACCCGAAAACGATTTGTATCATAAGCTTCAGTGGCTTATGTTTTTTCGGGTCATTTTCACTTCTCTATTGCTGGGATCTACTATTATTTTCCAGCTTGGCGAGAACCCTTCTCCTCTGGCCAGTCCGTTGCTTGTTCTTTATGGACTTATTGCCGGAGTATTTCTGCTTTCATTTATCTATGCGCTAATTCTTCAGCAAATAAAGCGAGAGCTTCTCTTTGCTTATATTCAAATCGGAATCGATACGTTTGTGGTCACCTTGATAATTTTTGTGACCGGTAGTTTTTCAAGTATTTTCTCGTTTCTATATCTGGTTGTAATTATCTATTCGAGCATGCTCCTTTTCAGAAGAGGGAGCATGATCATGGCTTCACTATGCAGTATTCAGTACGGCATAATGATAGATCTAGAGTACTACGGTATTTTGAAACCTTTTGTAATGGAAGAGAGCGCTGCGGCGGCGGATCATGTATGGGGTTATGTTATTTACAAAATATTAATTACTATCGTAGCCTGTTTTGCCGTTGCTTTTCTGAGTGGGTTTTTGTCGGAACAAGTAAGAAAAACAAGAAGAGAACTTTCAACCATGGAAGGTCGTGTCAAACGGGTGGAAAAAATGGCCTATATGGGTGAAATGGCCGCTGGTATGGCCCATGAAATAAAGAACCCACTGGCATCTCTGGCAGGTTCAATACAGATAATAAAAAAAGAGATTCAACTTGATCCTGAACTCGACAAACTTATGCAAATTGTTTTGCGAGAAACCGATCGGTTAAGTTCACTTGCAAATAACTTCCTTTTTTTTGCAAAGCCGCCTATCGGAAAAATCGAAAAAATTAAACTCGACAAGACGCTGATCGATACGATTAAGCTTTTTGAAAAAGATCAAACCTGTCGTGGGAGAATTAAGATAAAAAACAATCTGGATCCAAACATTTGGATAGAGATGGATCCCGTTCACTTACGCCAAGTTCTTTGGAATTTACTTTTAAACGCTGCAGAGGCCATTGAAGGTGAAGGGCTTATCGAAATTAAAACCTATTCCTTAAAACACCATTATGTGGGAGTCGATATTGCTGACAATGGCTGTGGCATGTCGAGAGACGTCGTAAAATCAATTTTTGATCCCTTTTTCACAACAAAATCCGATGGCACAGGCCTTGGGCTTTCCATCGTTCACAGCATACTCGAATCTTATAATTTTTGGCTTGATGTTGAGAGTAAAATGGGTAAAGGAGCCACGTTTGCCTTGAAGTTAAAACGGATCAATCCTCCAGCCTGACCTGAATATTTCTATGTCCATATGGTTCATTTGCTGAAATGAGGGTTGGTCTTGACACCCTTAAATAAATACGTTAGCTATGCAAGTTTAACTATCTAAATTTGGACCATTGCCGCTTGCCGTAACGCAGTGAAAATCCTGCTGAACGGGGCAGCGAGGATGAATTCAAAGGTTTCGCCATAACCCATAACCTGTCAGGTCATATGTCTTTTGAATATTTTATAGGCGGCCGCTATCTGAGAACCAAACAGAAAGAGGCTTTTATTTCATTAATTACAATGCTTTCCATTGCCGGCGTGACGGTAGGCGTCATGGCACTTATCATTGTCATTGCGGTTATGGCGGGCTTTGAGTCTGATCTGAAGAAACGAATACTTGGGGTTGAATCTCACATAGTGGTCATGCGTCACGGCAGGTCTTTTTTCGACTACCGTGGCGTGGTTAAAAAAATAGAAACGATCAATGGAGTTAAGGCCGTTACACCGTTTATTTACACTCAGGGTATGCTGCGTTCAACATCAGGAGTGTCCGGAATCGTATTAAGAGGTATAGACCCCGAATCCGTGGGGGACGTACTTGAGATTTTAGAGAGCGACATAACGCAACGATTGGAGCGCTCGGATCCCGGAAATGATTCAGCAGTTTCTACGCCTGGAATTATTTTGGGAAAAGAGCTTGCTAGAAATTTAAGTGTTGTAGAGGGTGATATGGTTTATTTAATATCCCCCAGAGGAATTATATCGCCTATAGGCCACCTGCCGGCGATGAAGCGTTTCATGGTGATGGGTCGCTTTCAATCCGGTATGTATGAATATGATGGATCTCTTGCCTACATCCATTTGAGTGAAGCTCAAAAGGTTTTGCGAATGGGAGATTCGGTAACCGGTATTGAGGTACGGGTAGATGACATTTATGGCGCCAAAGAAATTGCTCAAAGGATTATTGAAGATATAGGATTTCCTTATTGGGCTAAAGATTGGATGCAGATGAATCGAAATCTGTTTTCTGCACTTAAACTGGAAAAAACGGTAATGTTCATCATTTTGGCTCTTATTGTTTTGGTTGCTGCCTTTAACATTGCAGGCACACTCATTATGATGGTGATGGGAAAGACAAAGGATATTGCGATATTAAAAGCTATGGGTGCCACAGACAAAAGCATAAAGCGGATTTTTATTTTCAAGGGAATGGTTATCGGTGCTGTGGGAACGACATTAGGGGTATGCTTGGGATTTATTTTGTGTAAGCTGCTGGAAAAATATAAGTTTATTGAACTTCCGGGAGACGTTTATTATATTTCAACCCTTCCTGTAAGACTTGAAATCTTGGATGTTTCTATGATTGCCGCTGCAGCAATGCTCATCTGTTTTGTTGCAACTCTCTATCCCGCACACCAAGCGTCTAAACTAAATCCTGTTGAGGCGATACGTTATGGTTAATTCAGACAGCAACGCCGAGGGACCACTCTCAAGCCTTTTAATGTCTGCAAAAAATATTTACAAAGGTTTCGACAATAATAATATCCGTGTAGATATTTTGAAGGGGATAGACTTTAATTTGGGTGCGGGAGAGACTGTGGCTATTGTCGGGGCGTCTGGAATTGGAAAGTCCACGCTACTTCACATTTTAGGTGCACTTGATCCGCCGGACAGCGGAACATTGTTATATCAAGGCGAGGATGTCTTCCTTTTTGATCAGGCCAGAATGGCAAAATTTCGAAACACATCTATTGGTTTTGTATTTCAGTTTCACCATCTTCTTCCCGAGTTTTCAGCTCTTGAAAACGCCATGATGCCGGCGCTCATTAGCGGGATGAGCAAGCAAAAGGCTATAGAAGCTGCAGAGACAATCCTGATCAGAGTAGGGCTTAAAGACAGATTGTCCTTCAGGGTAGGCAAACTTTCAGGCGGTGAACAGCAGCGGGTTGCCCTTGCTAGATCTTTAGTACTTAAACCTGTTATTCTTTTAGCTGATGAGCCAACAGGAAACCTTGACAAACGATTTAGCGAGCAAATCCATGATCTACTTTTGGAGCTGAATCAAGAGTTTTGTGTCGCCTTGGTCTTGGTAACGCACAACATGGATCTAGCGTCAAAAATGTCAACGAGAGCAACCATCATTGATGGCAAATTCGTGGCGCTGGAGGATTGATTGCGACTGGCCTCCGACCCGTAGGGCCTACCCCCCGGAGGGAAGAAAAAGCCTGAAGCCCGTATATGTAAGATTAACCCGGACTTTTTGAGAACTTACGAATTATATGACAAAACGTTTAAACCTATTAATCATTGTCATGTTATGCATTCTTCCCAACACTGTGTTTTCTATAGATAGAATTAGGGTGGTCGTATTACCTTTTGAAATTCATTCAATGAAAGATCTCTCCTATATTAAAACTGAAATTTCGGAAGTGATAAAGAGCCACCTCAAGCAAGAGGGCGCCGTTATAGTGGACGTGGAGATCACTCATGATTTAGAAGATGGCGCAATAACGAACCGCATTGATGAAATTCGAAGTTTTGGTTTGAAAAAAAACGCTGATTATGTCGTCTGGGGAAGCTTGACTTGGATCGGACAAAAATTCAGCCTGGACGCAAAGATGGTAGAATCTTTTGGCCAAAAACCTCCTGGTGTTTTTTTTTATGAAGGCCAGGGCGCCGAGAATTTGCTTGGCATAGTAAACCAGGTTGCAAAAAATATCGGGATGAAGCTCTTTAAAAGGGAAAAAGTGGCCAGTGTGCTTGTTACTGGAAATAAGCGTATTGAAACCGATGCCATCAATAAAATAATTAAAACGAAGCCTGGAGATGTCTATCTTGCCAAAAGTCTGTCAGGGGACCTAAAGGCAGTTTATGCTATGGGATATTTTGATGATATCCGAATCGAGGCCGAAAAAGGGCCGGAAGGCAAGACGATTGTCTTCATCGTCAAAGAGAAACCTACCATCCGTATTATTCGGTTTAAAGGGAATAATGCTTTTGATGATGAAGAGATCAAGGAGAGTTTAAACATAAAAACAGGTTCAATTCTGAATATATTTCAAGTTCGCAGTAACATTCAACGAATAGAAACGCTTTACAGAGAAAAAAATTACCATAATGTCAACGTTTCTTATAATACCAACCGACTCGAACATAATCAGGCCGACCTTGATTTTATTATTGAAGAAGGAGAGAAAGTTCTGGTTAGACATATAATATTTGAAGGAAACGTTGCTTATGAAGATAAAAAGTTAAAAAAAATAATAAAGACGTCGGAAAAGGGCTTCTTTTCTTGGTTAACATCGTCCGGAGATCTGAACAAGGGGGATCTGGATCAGGATATTACCATGCTATCGGCTTTTTATCACAACAACGGTTACATTCAGGCAAAGGTTGGGGACCCCAAGATTGAATATAAAGACAACTGGATTGATATTACGATTAAAATTGATGAAGGACCTCAGTATAAAGTCGGGAATGTCGACATATCCGGAGACCTTGTTTTAGACAAGGAGAAATTGCTAGAAAAACTGAAAATTACGAAAGAAACATACTATAATCGTGAGATTGTGCGTAATGATGTGTTGGTTCTTACGGATATTTATTCCGATGAAGGTTATGCTTTTGCGGAAATAAATCCTCAAATTCATGAAAATATTGATGAACTGAAGGTCAATATAAACTATACGATTGAGAAAGGTAAACAGGTCTATTTTGAAACCATCATTATCAGTGGCAACACAAAGACCAGAGACAAAGTTATCCGTCGAGAGCTCAAGGTATATGAGCAGGAACTCTATAGTGGCAGGCGATTAAAGCGTGGCGTACAAAATCTATACCGGCTGGACTATTTTGAAGACATAAAAGTGAACACGGTAAAGGGAAGTGACGATGATAAGATGATATACAAAATCGAGGTCACTGAAAAGTCAACCGGTGCTTTTAGCTTCGGGGCAGGTTACAGCAGTGTTGAAAACCTTTTTGGCATGGCCTCAATTTCTCAAAGAAACCTTTTTGGAAGAGCACAAACCCTTGAGCTAAAAGCAGAGATAGGAGGAGAGACAACGCGTTATAGCTTGAGCTTCACAGAGCCTTGGCTGTTCGATATTCCGTTATCGGCAGGATTTGATGTGTATAATTGGGAGACCGATTATGATGATTATGATAGGCACAGTATCGGGGGAGGGGTAAGATTCGGTTATCTTATTTATGATTTTACCCGTGCCTATCTTAAATATAATTACGACATCGCCGATATAACAAATATTTTTGAAGATGCTGCAAAGTCGATCAAAGACTTAGAAGGAACAAATACCACAAGCAGTATATCACCATCCATAAGATATGACTCAACGGACCACCCTTTTAATCCGACAAAAGGATCAGAACATAGTATAACCATGAAATATGCCGGACTGGGTGGAGACATCGCCTTTACCAAATATATTGTGGAAACCGGATGGTTTATACCACTTTTTTGGGATACTGTAGGACTTTTACATGGTAAAGCAGGGTATGTTACAGAAAATAGTGGGGGAATACTTCCTGATTACGAACGTTTTTATATGGGTGGTATGAATTCATTGCGCGGTTTTGAGTGGCAGGACATCCATGCCCTAGATGAAGATGGAAATGAGATCGGAGGAGACAAATTTGTCCAGTTTAATGTTGAATATCGAATCCCCGTGTATAAGAAATTAGGACTTTTTGGCGTCATCTTTTTTGATACAGGTGATGTTTATAATGACGATGTGAGTGTCGATTTGGGCAACTTAAAACAAAGCGCTGGATTCGGTTTTAGATGGTACTCTCCCATGGGGCCAATCCGCATAGAATATGGCCACATACTCGATGCTGGTGATCTCGATGCAGAGGGCGGGCGTTGGGACTTTTCGATGGGTGGGGCGTTTTAATTTGAATATTTCATGAAAGTTTATCAATAAATTAAGTTCTATTAAGTAACGCATCAGGCGCGTGATAAATCCAGATTGGGCGGTGTAATAATCATTGATTTGCTGAACATTTCAGGAGGGCTACATGAGAACTTTAATAATTGCTTTAATGGCGGTAACGATTTCTTTTTCTTTTTTTAATGTTTCTTCATATGGGGCTGACGTTGCCAAGATTGGGGTTGTCGATTTCCAAAGAATTTTAGGGACATCAATCGCCGGCAAACAGGCAAAGGCTGAAATCCAAGAACAGGGAAAAAAGATGGAGGCCGACCTTAAAAGTAAATATGTGGAAATAGAGGAGATCAAACAAAAGCTTGAGCGTGAGGCTTTGGTGATGAGCAAGGAGATGCGGGATGAAAAAGAACGCAACCTCAGAATAAGAATTAACGATTTTAAATCTCTTCAGAAAAGATACGAGAGCAATATGAGAGATGTTGAAAAGAAATTTGTAACACGCATAAAAAAAGAACTTTTCGGGATCGTCCAGGAGATCGGGAAAAATGAAGGATATCTTCTTATTATAGAACGTGTTGGTGTGTTGT
>Ga0255054_10001965_pt1 | contig 11909 bp, 10 predicted proteins | sample JV7_2_23_MG_FD_188634 | JGI IMG/M metagenome (GOLD analysis project Ga0255054, IMG submission 188634) | Seawater microbial communities from Jervis Inlet, British Columbia, Canada - JV7_2_23 | ecosystem: Environmental > Aquatic > Marine > Inlet | place: Canada: British Columbia | collected... | reverse complement strand
GGCGAGCTGTCCCTGCCTCGGCCCCGACGAGGCCGAACGCTCGTCGTCGAAGAGCGCGAGGACGTGGCGCTGGAAGCCGTAGAACATCGGTGCCCTGAACACGAAGCCCGCCACCACGTCCTTCCCAGTGGCGGGGATGACACCGGGAAGCGCCTGCTCCGGGTGGAGGGCCGCGTAGTGATTGAAGCCGGCGGCGTGAGCCTCGGCGATGGCGCGGGTTTCGGGCGCGAGATCGGTCTCGTAGCGGGCCTCGACCAGCTTCCAGATACCCATCAGCCGGGCCATGTAGTCGATGGGAGCAGACGCCAGTCCCTTCACGCTGGCGAGGCGTCCGCGAGTGGCCAGAATCACCGTCTGGATGGTGGCGAAGTCGTCCTCGGAGTGGGCGAAGCCCAGGCCGTAGGCGACATCGGCGTCGGTTTCACCGTAGATGTGCGGAACGCCGAACTCGTCGCGCAGGATGCGGACATCGTAGCGCTGCGCGGCATCGAGAAGAGGAGCTGGATCGAACTCCGCGCGCTCGGGCATCACGGCAAAGAGCGCCACCGCGCCACCCAGTGCGGCGAGGGCGAGAAACACCCCCGCGACCACCCGCTTCCACCACGTCATCTTCGGCAGCGACCTCGGTTCTGCTCTGGTCTCTGAGCTCCGGTGCCAGGTAACTCTGGCCTCTTGTCTCTGGCCTCTTGTGACAGGAAGCTCAGGCTTCGGTGATTTCCTTGATCCGCTTCTGGAAGGCACGCGCCTGCTGGCCGGGCGGTCCCGCCCCCTGCATCTGCATCAATACCGCCATGTCGCCTTCGACCTTGACCTCTCCGGACATGAAGGCCTGCATGCCGGCCTGCTGGTCGCCGTCGAAGATCGCCTTGGCCACCGGGAAGGGGACGGTGAGCTTGGTGGGAGCGTCATCGAGCAGGCCCTGCTGGAAGTCGCCGGCCACCATGTGCATCTGCTTCTCGCCCTCGGGATGCTCGGTCACCACGATGTTGAGCTTGATGCTCTTGATCGCCTCGGGAACGGGGATGTCTCCCACTTCCGCGCGGATCTTCTCGACCTCCGAGAACCAACTCTCCGAAAGGAACTGCGGCACTCCTCGACTCCTCTTCTGTCTTTGGCCCGGAGGGGATTCCGAGCTTTCACGGACCCGCCGTCCGCCGCTGATTAAACCACCGATCGCGGGCCCGTGCATCCACCGAGGGAGGCGGCGCGACGCAGTCGGTTGACCTCCTGGTGGGCAGCGCGAACCGGCTCCGGGAGGCGGTAGCGCGATGCCAGTCGCAGCACGGTGCGACGGGCGGTCTCGAGGGAGATCCGGTGGCCCACCGAGACGAAGACCGGCTTCACTCCCAATCGAGTGCGCACCACTTCGCCGATCACCTCGCCGCCGTCGCGGAGCTGGGTATGGGCCCCGCGACGAGGCCCGGGTTCCCGATACTCGCCGATCAGACGTGTCTTGGCGCAGCCGAGCGTCGGCAGATCGAAGAGCACACCGAGGTGGCAGGCCAGGCCGAAGCGCCGCGGATGAGCTCTCCCCTGCCCGTCGCAGACGATCAGGTCCGGCGCCGTCTCGAGCTTCGCGAAGGCCTCCAGCAGCGGGGGGATCTCCCGGAAGGACAGATATCCCGGAACGTACGGGAAGCGGGTCCTGGCCCGGACACCGGCCACCTCCACCACCTGGAGGCTCTCCGCATCGAGCACCACCACCGCGGCGTGCAGATCAGGGCTGCGGCGGTCGAAGGAGACATCGGCGCCGGCCACCCGTCGCGGCACCCGCCGCGAGTCTCGCTCGATCACCCGACCGCGCAGATGCTCCTGGAGTGCCCGGGCCTCGGAAATGGCGAGATCCCAGTCGTGGCAGATTTCGGGCTGCAAAGGTGGACTTCTGGCTGGCCCTTCGCTGCAGGTTTGGGCCGCAGACCTCTTAGCTTAGCAGCGAGTGCGCGATCCGAGAGAGGATCGAGCGGACCTCGGCGGTGCTCTGGAAGCGGTCTTAAGGGCAAAACCCGACCGTGGGGTATTCTGGCCGGATGGATGCCCCCGTCCGCTCGGACAGCGCCCTGTGCGAACGCATCCGCCGTCACCTGGAAACCCACGACCGCGAGCGGGTGGATCTCGAGGGCCGCGGGCACGCGGCCGTCGCCGTGGCGCTGGTGGCTGACCCTCTGGACCGGCCCTGCTTCGTGCTCACCCGCCGCAATGCGAAGCTTCGCCACCACGCGGGCCAGTGGGCGCTTCCCGGCGGACGCATCGACCCGGGGGAGTCAGCGGAGGAGGCAGCGCTACGCGAACTCGACGAGGAGGTCGGACTCGCTCTCCCTGGCCCCTCGGTGCTCGGCTGCCTCGACGATTACCCGACCCGATCGGGCTTCGTGATCACGCCGGTGGTGATCTGGGGCGGCTCCGGGGCCGAACTCGACCCCAACCCCGAGGAGGTAGCGGAAGCCTATCGGGTACCCATCGCGGAGCTCGACCGCCCAGGAGTCCCGCAGCTGCGAAGCATCCCCGAGAGCGACCGCCCGGTGATCTCGATCCCCTTGATGGGCTCGAACATCCACGCTCCCACCGCGGCGATCCTCTACCAGCTCCGGGAGGTGGCGCTCTGGGGACGCGGCACCCGGGTGGCGCACTTCGAGCAGCCGGTATTCGCCTGGCGATAGCGGGGACGTTGTTGAACGTTCAATTTTTCGACCTCGTCGAAAAATTGAACGTTCAACAACGTCCCCACTCACGGGACCTCACTGCGGGCGAAGGCGGAGAGTTGCCGGCCCGCGATCTCCTCGGCGATGCGGCGGAAGCGCTCGCTGCTGACCACGCCGCGCTCGGCGCAGAGCCGGCGCACCAGCTCGTCCAGGCCCGACTCACCGCCGGTGGCCGCCTCGATCTGCTCGTCGATCTCGTGGAGGACGACGACGGCCCGAGCCGTGACCGCGCCGCTCGAGCCCTCCGCCGCGAGGCTCGCCACGCCCCGACCCTTCTCCTTCAGGCGAAGCATGGCCTTGGCGTAGCGGCGCCGACTCACGGTCTTCGAGCGCACCAGGAGTTCGAGGGAGTAGAGCTCCGCGAGACCCTCCACCACCCAATCGCCGTCGGCGCCGGAGCTCACGCCCATCACCGTGTGCATGAGCTCGTGGAGGACCGGGCTGCTGAGATCCGTGGAGATCAAGGGACGGTCCGCGTGGACGAAGACCGACTTCGGTCCGGAGAGCCCGCCTCGCCACATCGGATCGCCGGCGCTCACCACCAGCATGCGGTCGGGAAGCTCGCCGACGATCTTCCGCAGGGTGGGAAGGGTCCAGCGCAGCAGGGCGAGGATGTCGTGGCGGCGCAGGTGCTGTCCCACCGGACCGGCCACCGCCACGTGGGTCCCGGATATGCGCTCGCGCAGCACGCCGATCTTTCCCGCCACCATCCAGCCCTTGGGACGATCGAAGCGGCGATGGGGATCGTCGATGGCGAAGGTGCCGTCGGAGATGCGCTCGTAGGGCAGGGCCGCCGACCAGCCGTCGGGCACCCGGAGCCGGAGCGTCGAGATCGAGTGGGCGCCCACCACGGTGCGCACGCGCACCGGCGGGACCATGTCGTCTCCGCGAAACAGCGCCCAGTTCTCCGCACAGCGCGCGTCGTAGCTCGAGCTGTTGCGCAGGTGATCGATCCAGAAGGAGTAGCTCAGGCGGCCCCCGCTGCGGGGTGGCTCCCAAAGAACCGACTCCCCATCGACCTCGACCCTGCCTTCTCCACGAAACGCAAAGTGCCGCTCGGGATCGATGAAGAAGCGCAGCCAGCGTACCCGGGAGGCTTCCCCGCCGAGGCGAATCGATACCTTGGCGAGGCGCTCGGTCGGCACGATCCGCGCGTCGAAGCGAACCGAGTAGCTCTTGTCCGCCGCCTCGTCCTCACCCGATGCAGAGGGGATCCCCAGCGCCGCGGCCGCGAAGGCGACCAGCCAGACGGGGACTCTCCGGGCGCTCACGACGGCCCCGAGCCCCGCAGAGACTGCCGGATCCTCCGGTCCCGCGCGACGCCTCGCATCATCGAACCGGCGAGCTCCCGGCCCAAGGCGACCCGCTGCGCCACCGTGAAGCGCTGCTGGCCGTCCGCTCGAGACCGGCCCAGACGCGCGTCCACGGCGTCGAGGCGCGGTCGCAGGCCCGCGCCGTTGGCCAACTGGATCACCAGGCCGGGCCGGGCGTTGAGCTCCAGGAGTACCGGGCCTCTCCGAGCATCGACGACCACGTCGGCACCCACGTAGCCGAGCCCCGTTTCGCCCGCCGCGGCGACGGCGATCTCCAGGACCCTCCCGAAACCGGGGATCTTCCTCCCGATCACTTCTTCCCCGCTGTCGGGGTGTTCCCGGACGGGCGCTGCGCGCGCCACGGCGTGGTTCGTCATCCCCGTGGCCAGGTCGACCCCCGCTCCGACGCCACCCTGGTGGAGATTCGCCCGCCCGCCGGAGCGGCGGGTCGGCAGCCGCATCATCGCCATCACCGGAATCCCCCGATAGACGATCACCCGGATGTCGGGAACGCCGGCGGATGCCAGATTGGCGAGGGACAGCTCGATCTGCAGGCGCTCCTCCACCATCGCCGCGTCCGCATGACCGGCCAGAGAATAGAGGCCGGAGATGATGCTCAAGGCGTGATAGACGAATTCGTCTTTGGAGTACCCGCGGTGGCCGGCACACAGGAAGCGGTCCCTCTCGCGTCCGATGACCGCCAGGATCCCGTTGCCCATGGCCCCGCGGGCCGGCTTGAGCACGAAGGAGTCCCGGTCGGCCAGCGCCGGCAGCAGGCTGCGCACCTCGAAGTGGTGGCGGGCGACGGCCAGCAGGCGCGGGACGGGAATGCCCGCCTTCTCGCAGAGGTACTTGGTGGCGAGCTTGTCGTCGACCAGGGGGTAGTGGCGCCTGTCGTTACACCGCAAAGTGTAATCGATGTTGCGGCGGTTGATCCCGAGGATCCCGAGGCGGCGAAGACCGTCGAGCATCATCTGCCCCCGACGCCCAGCGTCTGCTGGGCGAAGGCGCGGAAGCGAATCAGGTCGGAGACGCGGAACCCCGTGTAGCCGCCGATCAGCACCAGAACACCCATCACCGCGATCACCAGCTCGGGGAAGGAGAACATCAGGTACTCGGCGCGCTCACTGCGGAAGACCGGGTAGATGACCCCCGCCACCAGGACCGAGAAGCCGGCCCGCACCAGCGCCTCGCGGAGCCCCTCCTCGGCGATGGTGATCGAGAAGCGCTCGACGAGCATGGTGAGGATCACGATCGGGAAGACCAGGCCGGCGAAGAACTCGCGGCTTCCGGTGTCCCGGCCGACCAGGGCGAGTCCCACCACGGTCAGAACCACGAGGCAGAGCAGGATCGAGAGCCGGGGCACCATCAGCAGCCGCAGCCGCTCCAGGGCGAGGCGCGCCAACACTCCCAGGAAGAGCACGAAGGCGACCAGCGCGAGCCCGATTCCCAGGGAGAAGCCACGCAGGGCCAGGGCGATCAGGACGGGCATGAACGTCCCGTAGGTGGGGATTCCGATCACGTTGCGGAAGAGAGCGACGAACAGGGCCCCGATGGGAAGCAGCAACAGCACGCGCAGCGCCGACTGGGAGGGCACGGGCAGCCGGTAGAGAGAGAGCCAGGCGAGGATCGGATTGGAGGGCGCGAGCATGTCCGCGACCTCCTCGGGGCGCAGATGCTCGCGGATGCAGCGGTAGCGGTGCCCAACGGCCCGGACACCGGTCGCCTCCACCAGTGGACGAACGCCGTCGCCGAGCACGATCAGGTTCGCCGGGCGCACCGCGAAGAAGTCGTCGACGCTCGACATCGGGAGCCAGCTGCCCGCCAGGTAGGCCTCGCTCCAGATTCGCATCTCGGGATCGGTGCCCTCGCGGAGCTCGAGGCCGCGGATGTTGCGGGCCGGGACCCCCGAGGCGCGGAGCAGAGTCACGAGCAGCCGCTCCTTGCCCTCGGGGCTGCCCTCCCGCTGAGCCAGGGTGAGCAGGGCGTCCTTCCCGGCGCTGGGGACCGTGGCGATCTCGTGGCTCACGAAGGAGTAGACGGTGCGAATCCGCGCGGCCACGTCCGCGGAGCCGGGCAGGCGGAGTCCCTCGAGGAGAGCGATCACCTCCGGGGCGCCGGAGGGAAAGTCCGGTGTCGGCCGGCCGTACCTACGTTCCACCGATGCGGGCGGATCGGGAATCTCGTCGGTGGGAAAGGAGGTGTTCACGCCGTAGGTCTGGACGCGGAAGTCGTAGACGATCTCGTGGATGTCCTCGAGCCAGCCGGTCCACACGCCGATCCGGGCCTCCTCGGTGCTGCGGATCGAGAAGTCGAGCCGACCCGAGGAGGAGCGCTCGTCGAAGACCGCCTGCCCGTCGACGGATGCGGGGAGCAGCGCCCGGATGCTTCCCCGCCGACCTTCGCCGCGGACGTTGATGCGAAGCTCCACCTGCCAGGACCCGAGACTCTCGGTCGGCTCCAGCGGGAGCCCGTAGACCAGGATCTTGGTGAGAAAGACCCCCAGCCCGAGTGCGATGAGGATGGCCCCTGTGCCCGCTACGGAACGGCTCATCGCCGGCTTCCCACGCTACTCGGGATGCTCTTCGGCGTCGAGCTCGTCGGGGGTGAGGATCGCGCCCGAATTCAGGCGCGGCGCGATGGGCTCCACCCCCTCCGCCCACTCACCCGGAGGCGAAGCACTCACCTCCCCGGGCGGCTCGGCATCGATGCCGATGTGAAATGCCGCGAACCCGGGAATCACCACTTGGGAGACGGCCATGCCGAGGATGCGCCCGGAGACGGGCGCGATCAACCGGGTGCGCTCGTTGGAGACCGGGTCGGTCACCGTTCCCAGCAGGTCACCGAACGCGATGCTCTCGCCGAGCTCGCGCCGGGTGATGAAGATCCCCCCATCGTTCACCCGCACCCAGCGAGAGCGGTAATAGATGCGCTGCTGGTTCGGAGCGGGGACGCCGCCCTCCAGCACGCCCATCGTGCGCAGCATGTCGCGCATCCCCTCCACGCCGCGCTCGATCTCATGGGCCTGGAAGCGCTTGGGCTCTCCGGCCTCGTAGGTGATGGCGGGAACCCCGGCGTCGGTGCTGGCGCGCCGGAGGGTCCCGACCATCCCCTCGCTGTGGACCACCACCCCGACGGCGAACGCCCGAGCCAGCTCCATCACCTGCGCATCCTTCAGGTTCGCCCGCAGCTGGGGGAGATTCGTCCGGTAGAAGGAGCCGGTGTGGAAATCGACCAGCGCATCGCAGCGGCGAACCACGCCCTCGAAGAGCGCGTTGGCGATCCGCGATGCGGAGCTCCCCGCCGGATGGCCGGGGAAGTAGCGGTTCAGGTCGCGACGGTCCGGCAGGTAGCGGGAGCCGCGCCGAAATCCGTGAAGGTTCGCGACGGGAACACCGAGCAGCATCCCCGAGATGTGCTTTGGGCTCACGTGTTCGAAGATCTGCCGCACGATCTCGATCCCGTTCAGCTCATCGCCGTGAATCCCGGCGGTCACGCAGACGACCGGACCGGCTCGCTCGCTGCGGACGGCCAGCACCGGGATCTCCACGGAATCTCCGGCGAAGGACTCGCTCGCCCGCAGAAAGAGCCGACGCCTCTCTCCGGGGGCCACCTCGTAACCCAGGATCTCCGTGACGCCCCAGGGACGCGAGAGTAGGGCCGGACCGGGCTCCTGATCGGTGACCGTCGTCACTTCGGGGGGGCCTTTCACCAGAGGCTCGAGCTCCTCTTCCGCGCGAGCCGGTCCCGAGCCGGCGCCCAGGAGCAGCAGGGCGATCCCCAGTGCCAGACCCAGCTCTCGGCCATGGAGGGTGGTCTTCCACACGGTGGGGAGGTTAGCCCGCATTTCTCAGCATCTCGCTACTGCGGCCGCCGACAGCACCGCATCAGGATCAGGAGCCCAGGATCCGCTCGACGACGGCGAGCAACTGGATACGAGCCAAGGGGCTACTCCGAAGCGGCGGCGATGGCCGCCAGCAGGATCCGCACCTTGTCCTCGGTCTCCCGCCACTCCGCGGCGGGGCGCGAGTCCGCCACGATGCCGCCGCCGCTGTGGACGTAGGCGCGACCGTCCTTCAAGAAGAGCGACCGGATCACCACGCTGAGCCCCGCCCCTCCGCGCAGATCGAGAAAGCCGAGGGCGCCGGAGTAGATGGCGCGGCGCACCGGCTCGAGGCGATCGAGGATCGCCATGGCCGCGAGCTTGGGCGCGCCGGTCATCGATCCGGGGGGAAAGGCGGCCCGCACCAGATCGAACACGTCGCGGTCGCTCCGCAGCCGACCCCGCACCGTCGAGACCATCTGGAAGACCGTCGCGTAGGGCTCGATCCCCATCAGCTCGGGCACCTGCACGCTCCCGGTCTCGCAGACGCGCCCGAGGTCGTTCCGGACCAGATCGACGATCATCAGGTTCTCGGCGCGATCCTTCTCGGATGTCCGCAGCGCCTCCCGCTCGGCGCGATCGGAGACCGGGTCGTCGCCGCGGGGCCGGGTGCCCTTGATCGGACGGCTCTCGACCCAGCGGTCGCTCGAGAGCGAGAGGAAGCGCTCCGGGGAGCAGCTGAGCAATGTCACGTCGCCGAGGGCGAGGTACGCCGCGAAGGGAGCGGGGTTGCGCTCCCGAAGCTGCCGATAGAGGCGCCAGGGGTCGCCGGCGAAGGGGACGTCGCAGCGACGAGTGAGGCACACCTGGTAGGCGTCGCCGGCTTCGATGTGCTCCTTGGCGCGAACGATCGCCTTCCCGTAGCTGGCCTCGTCGAAGTCCGAGCTCCCGTCCCCGGGAGCGGCGCATCCTCTAGAAGTCTGACCCAAGAGTGGGACAACTCGTCGCCCATCTTGGGTGAGACTCCTCAGGGGACGGGGTACCGCGCGGGGCAGGGGCCGGGCCGCCGCGCGCTCCGCCCTCTCCCGGGCGGCATCCGCATCGGAAGCGAAGCCGAGTCCGATCGAGCGGATCCGCCCCTCCAGGTGATCGAAGGCGAGGAGCCGGTCGACGAAGAGCCAGCAAAGATCGGGAAGTCCCAGGTCGTCGAGGGCGCGAAGCGCGACGGGCTCGAAGCCCGCCGCCAGCTCGTATCCGAAGTAGCCGACGGCACCGCCCAGGAATGGGAAGTGCGGATCGTCGCCAGCCGAGGGTGGAGGGGGAAGGAGACCCTGGAGCGCGTCGAGGGGCCGGTCGAGGAGAACCGATCTCCCCGGCTGCAGGTCCGGACGCACCGAGCGCCGCACGTCGAGCTCGATGCGATCCCCGAAGCCGCGCACCACCAGGTAGGGATCGGCTCCCGCGTAGGAGTAGCGGCCCAGGCGGGGGCTCAGCTGGGCGCTGTCGAGCCACCAGAAAAGCGGCGCTTCGCGCAGCCTTTCGATCCACTCGCACCAGTCTCTACCGTGGCTCGCTTGCTGGACGGCGCACGCCGTGTGCATGGGGGCGACCTCGAAGCGCGGGAAGCTAACCCAGCCCCCGCTCCGGGGCCCGTGTATACTCGCCGGCCGCACACGCCGGCAGGCCCGCCCGACGCGACCTGCGCACCGGCGACACCCGCAGCGGAGAAGCCATGACCGCCTTCCCCCCCGCCACACCTGTCACCCTCGCGCCGCGACGCACGCGCGACGGCGCCCGCATCCCGGAGATCACCCTCTCCGTCCACGAGGCCGGAAGCGGCCCGGCGGTGGTGCTCTGCCACGGATTCCCCGAGCTCGCCTACTCGTGGCGCCATCAGCTCACGGCTCTGGGCGAAGCGGGCTTCCGGGCCATCGCGCCGGACCAGAGGGGCTACGGCGCGAGCGATCGGCCCGAGGCGATCGCCGACTACGACATCCACCACCTGTGCGGCGACATGGCCGGCCTTCTCGACGCACTCGGCATCGAGAAGGCGGTCTTCTGCGGCCACGACTGGGGCGGGTTCGTGGTCTGGGCGATGCCGATCCTGCATCCCGAGCGGACCGCGGGCGTGATCGGCGTGAACACGCCCTACTCCCCGCGCGGGGCCGAGCCCCCCACCGCGGTGATGCGCAGGATGGTCGGAGGCCGGGACGAGAAGCTGTACATCCTCTGGTTCCAGGAGCTGGGAGTGGCGGATCCGATGCTCGCGGCGAACACGCGCGCCGTCTTCGAGAAGCTGATGCGCGGCGGCGTGGAGCCGGGCGCAGCCGTCGCCGCCTTCTCCGGGCAGAAGGCCCCCGACGAGGAACGAGACGGACAGGGGGGGTTCGAATTGAATCCCTTCCTCCGCATCCGGGAGATCGACCCCCCGGGAGAGCCGATCATGTCCGACGAGGAAGTCGAGGTCTTCATCGCGACCTTCGAGAAGACCGGCTTCACGGGCGGCGTAAACTGGTACCGCAACTTCGATCGGAACTGGGAGACGGCGCCCGAGGTCGGCACCGAGAAGATCGAGGTGCCGAGCCTGATGGTGACCGCCGAGTGGGACCCGGTGCTGCGACCGGAGATGGCGGGGGGGATGTCCTCCCTGGTGACGGATCTAGAGACCGCGATGATCGAGAAGTGCGGTCACTGGACCCAGCAGGAAAAGCCCGACGAGCTGAACCACATCCTGCTGGACTGGCTCGGCAGAAGGTTCGCCTGATGGCGAGGGAGGCTCGCGGCCTCGCCTTCGAGGGATGACCGCGACGGAGGCTAGGACCTCCGCCGCGCGAGCCTCGCAGCCGTCATCGAGGGATCCGAGGTCACGTCGCGCCAGGCCTTCACCCATCCGGGGCGGCGCGCCTCCATCCAGGCGCTGCAAGCTTCGCGATCGCGGAGCGGGGGCCCGGCGCCCTCGGAGAGCTCGCACTCGACGACCACCAGGCCCGGGGGCCAGGTGTACTGGTCGATCTCGAGATCCCCGTCCACGGCCCGGAGCTTCTCCACCTGCGGCAGGCGAAGGGCCAGCAGCCAGCGCGCGAGCCACACCGGCACACGGCGTTCCCATTCACGGCGCCCCTCGCGGCTGGGCACCTTCAGCGTCAGCCAGGCCTCGTGCCCCTCGATCAGCCGTACCCGGGCACTGAGGCGCCCGCGCAGCAAGTACCCCTGGACCATCTCGCGACCGCGGCGGGGCGGCGTCCCCTCGGTCACCAGGAAACGGATCTCGCGTTCGACGGCCACGACCGGGAGATTACCGCAGTGATCGCAGCGGCAGGTGGCGACGGAGACGGACCCGGGAGCGGCACGTGGCCAGGCCCGATCGGCTACTCTGGTGCCGTGCGTCAGGTGTGCATCTATCACGCGGGGTGTCCCGACGGCTTTGGTGCCGCATGGGCGACGTGGAAGGCCTGGGGAAGCGAGGCGTTCTACATCGCCAGGGGTCACGAAGACCCGCTGCGCGCCCGCGACTTCGAGGGGAACCAGGTCGTCTTCGTCGACATCGCGCCGCCGCTGGAACCGCTCCGACGACTCGCCGAAAGCGCGGTCCAGATCACCATCCTCGATCACCACGTATCGGCTCGGGATCGCTTCGAGTCGGACCCCGGCCTCTGCAACAGCTTCGAGCGGGACGGGCACGTGGTCCACTTCGACCTCGGCCACTCCGGCGCCATTCTCGCCTGGCGGCACTTCCACCCGGACGCGGAGATCCCCGCGCTTCTGCGCTACGTCGAGGATCAGGACCTCTGGACCTGGGAGCTTCCGAATTCGAAAGAGGTCAATGCGGCGATCGGCTCACATCCTCGGAGCTTCGAGGTCTGGGACCAACTCGCCGCGACCCCGGTCGGGCAACTGGCCGGCGAGGGGGTGCCGATCGTCCGGGCGCAGAGAATCGAAGTCGACCAGGCTCTCCACCACGCGCACCCCATCTCGCTGGGAACGATTCGCGTCGAGGCGGTGGACGCCCGCTCCCATCGCAGCCAGATCGGCCACGAGCTGGCCAGCCGTGCCAGATACGGCACGCCGTGCGGC
>Ga0255054_10001964_pt1 | contig 11912 bp, 10 predicted proteins | sample JV7_2_23_MG_FD_188634 | JGI IMG/M metagenome (GOLD analysis project Ga0255054, IMG submission 188634) | Seawater microbial communities from Jervis Inlet, British Columbia, Canada - JV7_2_23 | ecosystem: Environmental > Aquatic > Marine > Inlet | place: Canada: British Columbia | collected... | reverse complement strand
ATCATGATCCGACAGACCCTCGGCGCGCAATGGATCGAGATCGCTTTCAGTCATTGCCGAGGGCGCCGAAGTTAGCTTCTCGGCGTGTATGACGATATTGCCGAGGCGCGGTTCCAGTACCTCGAGGCCATCCGCGCTCGCGAGTGTTTGCAGGAGGTCTTCGTCCTTGATGTACCGCCCAAGCGCTTGCACGTGATGAGTCACACAGTATTCGCAGTCGTTTGTCGCAGACACGACGATGGCAATTGCCTCCCGTTCCGCGCGACTGAGGCCTGACTTGCCAAACATGATCTTCATGTACAGATCGAGATGGCTGGCCATCGCATCCGGGTTCAGACTGTGTACCTGCAGTATGTTTGAAATCGCCCCGCGCTTCTCCAGAAGTTCGGCATAAACTTGTGCGAGTTTTCCTTCGGCCTCGGTAACTTCGATTTCTTTAATCCACGACATGGTTCTGTCCTTTCAGTTTATTCCTGTTCCAGCCAATCCCGGGGCCTGAGGTATTCCGTATAGAGCTTTTCTTCCGGGGAACCTGGTTCCGGTTGCCAGTCGTATTCCCAGCGTACCCTCGGCGGCAGTGACATCAGAATGGATTCTGTTCTTCCGCCGGACTGAAGCCCGAAAAGCGTGCCTCGGTCGTAAATCAGGTTGAACTCGACGTAACGGCCACGACGGTAAAGTTGAAACTCGCGCTGCCGCTTACCGTACGGGTGGTGCTTATGCGCATCGACAATCGGCAAATATGCCGGCAAGAACAGGTCACCGATGGCCCGTGTGAATTCGAAGCATCGGTCAAACCCCCATTCGTTCAGGTCGTCAAAGAACAAGCCGCCGACACCGCGTGTTTCATTCCGGTGCTTCACGAAGAAATACTCGTCGCACCACTTCTTGTACTTGCCATAAATGTCATCACCGAATTCGCTACAGGCTTTCCGCGCTGTGCGGTGCCAATCCAGCACATCGTCACGAAAGGGGTAGTACGGGGTCAGGTCAAAGCCACCACCAAACCACCAGACCGGCTCGCCTTTGTCAGCTTCAGTACAAAAAAACCGAAAATTGGCGTGTGTGGTCGGTACGTACGGATTTCTCGGGTGCAGTACGAGTGAAACGCCCAGCGCTTGAAAGCCGCGACCGGCCAGTTCGGGCCGTGTCGCGGTTGCCGACGGCGGCATCTCGTCACCATGCACATGCGAAAAACCGACGCCCGCCTGCTCGAACACAGCGCCATCCACGAGAACCCGGCTTTGTCCTCCACCCCCGGCTGCACGCTGCCAGTCATCGTGGCGAAATTTTTCCTTGCCGTCGACGCCTTCGAGCGCATGAATAATTCGCTGTTGCAACGATTTCAGGTATTCGTCGACTTGCCGAATTGAAGCATCAAAAGCGCTCATGTTTTTCCTGCTCTCAAGACCTTACCGCTCGTCAAGTCGCGAATTTCCGAGGGGCCGGCAGCCGGGCCGCAATGACCTGGAACAATGCAGTCTACTAAACTACCGAAGCGGCGGCGGAGAACATAAGCGGTTCGGGCAGGTGGGCTGCCGGCAATATTGGCGCTTGTGGAGACGAGCGCTGAATCGGCAGCTTCGCAAAGGGCCGCGGCGACCCGGTGCGTCGTGATCCGAACGGCGAGACCACGATGCTCGCCCGTGATCCAGTAAGGGACATTTCTCCAGGCCGGTACTATCCAGGTGACGGGTCGCTCGGGACTTGATTTCAGAGTGGTCGTCCCTGGCAGGTCTGCCCAATCTTCAAGTTGCTCGATTTCCGATGCGATGAGAACCAGCCCCAGGGCCGGGTCGCGTTTCTTGATGGACAAAATTCGTATAACGGCTTCAGCGTAATCAGGAATACAACCGAGTCCGAAGACGCCCTCGGTCGGATATGCAACGACGCCGCCCGATCTCAGTATCCTGCCGGCACGATGAATTGGAAAGGACAGGGTCATAGCCCTAGCTTACTCAGGTTTGTCGCCCGCCGTTTTCCTTTTTTTCCTGGTTTTCTTGCGGGTCTTTTTCTTTGCCGGTTTCTTATTCGTGGTTTTTTTTGCCGCAGCGCTTTTAGCATTCGTTTTCTTCTTCTTGCCACGCCGGCCCCTGACAGGCGCCGCGGCGAGCAATTCCCTGCATTCCTCCAGCGTCAGCGATTTCGGTTCGCGATCCTTGGGCACGCGCGCATTCTTGGTCTTGTCCGTAACGTACGGGCCATAACGACCATTCAACACCTGAATGCCCTCGTCTTCGAAATCCTGAATGATGCGATTGGCATCCTCGATCTTCTTGGCTTCAATCAATTCGAGGGCTCGCGGCAACTTAATCGTATAAGGGTCGTCGTCACCGCGGAGTGAAACGTATTTGTCGCCGTAACGAAGGTACGGACCAAACCGGCCAACGCTCGCCGATACCGGAAGACCATCCGCCGTCTGCCCCAGGTCGCGCGGAAGCTTGAAGAGTTCAAAGGCCTCTTCCAGCGTAATGTCGTTCATTTTCTGACCGGGACGCAGGCCCGCAAACTTCGGTTTCTCCTCGTCGTCCTTTGTGCCGATCTGAACGAATGGGCCATAGCGTCCCATGCGTACCGTGACCGGTTTGCCGGACTTTGGGTCGACGCCCAGATCGCGTGCCTGCGCTACCTGCTCGCGGGTTACGCTCTGTTCTTTATCTTCGACGAGTTCGGAAAACGGTTTCCAGAAAGTCTCGAGTAACGGGAGCATCTTTTTCTCGCCGAGCGATATTGCGTCGAGGTCGTCTTCGAGCTTTGCCGTAAAGTCGTAATCGACGTATTGCGTGAAATGTTCGGTCAGGAAACCGATAACGATTCGGCCGATGTCGGTCGGAATAAACCGCTTGCCATCCATTTCGACATACTCGCGATTCTTGAGTGTCACGATGATGCTTGCGTATGTTGAGGGTCTGCCGATTCCGTATTCCTCAAGCGTCTTGACAAGACTTGCTTCAGTAAATCGCGGCGGCGGTTCCGTGAAATGCTGTTCGGGACGTAATTCATCGAGGCTGATGACGTCACCTTCGGCGACTTCCGGCAACAAGCGATCGCTTTCGTCGTTGTTGATGTCATCCTTGCCTTCCTGATAGACGGCCATGAATCCGGGCTCGATAAGAACGGAACCGTTCGCACGGAAACGATGCCCGTCGTCGCTGTCCGCACCGGCCGCCATTTCGAGCGTGACCGTGTCGAATACTGCAGGAACCATCTGACATGCCATGGTTCGTTGCCAGATCAGTGTGTACAGCTTCAGCTGATCCTTGTCCAACTTGCCTTTGAGCGAGTCCGGTGTGCGCGCGGCCGATGTCGGCCGGATTGCTTCGTGTGCCTCCTGGGCATTCTTCGCTGTCGTCTTGAATTGGCGGGGAGATTCGGGAACATTCTCGGGACCGTAACGGTCGGCGATGACATTGCGTATTTCGTCCACGGCGACACTCGCAAGTGTGACGGAATCCGTGCGCATATAGCTGATCAGGCCGACGTTGCCTTCATCGGCAAGCTCGATGCCCTCGTACAGGCGCTGAGCGACACGCATCGTCCACTGTGTATTAAAACCGAGTTTGCGTGAGGCTTCCTGCTGCAGCGTAGAGGTAGTGAACGGCGCCGCAGGATTTCGTCTGCGCTTCTTCTTCTCGACACTGGCGGCCATCAGTTTTCCATCGGCAGCATCGAGAATCGTTTTTTCGACTTCCCTGGCTGAAGCCTCGGTTTCGAAACTGAATTGTTCGACTTTCTCACCACGATATCGAACGAGCCGCGATACAAATGACTGGCCTTTCTTGCTCACGTCCGCCTCGATGGTCCAGTACTCGCGAGCTTTGAAAGCTTCGATTTCCAGCTCTCTTTCGACAATCATTCTTAACGCCGGGCTCTGTACGCGCCCGGCAGACAACCCCCGCTGGACTTTTTTCCACAGCAGCGGGGAAAGATTGAAACCGACGAGGTAGTCGAGAGCCCGACGCGCTTGCTGCGCGCTGACGAGATCGTCGGAAATGCCGCGGGGATGCTCAATCGCTTCCTTGATTGCGTTTTTTGTTATCTCGTGAAACACGACCCGATGGACGGGTTTGTCATTCAGCGCATTTTTTTCCTTGAGAAGCTCTGTCAAATGCCAGGATATTGCTTCTCCCTCTCTATCCGGGTCAGTCGCGAGGTACAGCGCGTCTGCTTTCTTTAGGGCACTTATGATAGCGTTGACATGTTTTTCGTTTCGCTCGATGATTTGATACTTCATCGTAAAACCATCAGCAGTATTCACCGCGCCTTCTTTGGGCACAAGGTCGCGGACATGGCCGTACGAGGCCATGACGTCAAAGTCTTTACCCAGATATTTGCTAATTGTCTTCGCCTTGGCAGGCGACTCAACTATGACAAGATTCTTGGACATTCCTTAGAACTTTCTCAACTCAAAAAACAAAAACCGCAGACATTGCCGCGGTTGAATTACATGCTTGGCTTCTCGGTGTCAAGAAATATTATTAATGTACCGCTCCTGCGCTTTCGTCGAAAACCAGATCTTCCATGCGGGCATAAGCAAGTTCCTGGCCGGGTTGACTGAACAAAACCATGAGTACGACCCACTTGATTTGCTCAACATCGATGTCCGGCGTTTCGAGCGCCAGAAGGCGGTCAATCAATATTTCGCGCTGAGGTGGTGACAGAATTCCAATCTGTTCGAGATAGGTTATGAAACCGCGAGAGCCCGCATCGAGACGGGCCAGCTCGAGTTCGTTGTATATCCGCGTTCCGCGTGCTGTCTGCGGGTTGTACGTCGGGCCGCCCTGGTTTTCTGCGAGCCCGTCGAGCCAGTCCAGTGCATGATCGATTTCAATATCGCCAAAACCGGCCCTGGAAAGCTCGTCGCGAAGTTCGTTCTGATCCGGTTCTGGTTCTTCTTCCGCGTCGACATAGGTCTCGAAAAGATACATCAGCACATCGAGTACATTTTCTTTCATGCCTGGAGTCGCTCCCTATTTGTTCCGTATTAAGTATTTACCACCAGATAGCACGTCGATTTTTTCCTCGAGCTCCAGGATCAGAAGCATGGAGGAAACTTGATCGATCGTCAATCCGGACTCTTCCGCAAGCTCATCGGCGCTGGCGGGATCGTAGGTCAGGACATTCAGCAGAATGTCATAGTCGGCGTCATGGTCGATACTCGGGGATTCGTGGTGCTCTGCGTCGGAATCGTTTTGCATAATATGCCCGGCGAGGGCGCCTAACTCGCTGACGATGTCTTCCGCACTTTCGACAAGTTTGGCGCCCTGCTTAATCAATTGATGGCAGCCACGGGACAGCGGGCTATGGATAGAGCCGGGAATTGCAAACACTTCGCGGCCCTGTTCTCCGGCCAGCCGGGCTGTGATAAGAGAGCCGCTGCGCCTTGCGGCCTCGACGACAAGCGTACCCAGACTCAGGCCGCTGATGAGCCTGTTGCGCTGCGGAAAATGCTCACGGCGAGGCGGACTGCCGAGAGAGTATTCGGACACCAACGCGCCATTTTGTGAAATTCGATGCGCGAGATCCCGATTGCCTGCCGGGTACACGCGGTCGATTCCATGGCCCAGGAATGCCACGGTCATCGCATCGGCATCGAGAGCGCCCTTGTGCGCCGATGTGTCGATGCCCTGCGCCAGCCCGCTGACAATGCAGAAGCCGCATCGCCCGAGGTGTTTCGCAAACTCGTAAGCAATTTCTCTGCCACCGCGGGTCGGGTTTCGGCTGCCTACAATCGACAGGGCCGGCAGGTGCAGAGCGTCGGTGTTACCGATGATATATAGGAGAGTGGGTGGGCCCGGAATTTGCTGCAATAGCTCCGGATAGTCATCAGAATCACAGGGAATTATCCGGTTCTCCGGTTTTTCCAGCCAGGCAAGGGATTTGGCAATCGCACCTTCGTCGGGATTCAGGATCGCCGCGCGGACTTCATCATTGACACCGGATTTCGATAAAGCGGCAGTGCTCAGGCGTACCACTTTTTCTACGGCGCCATATGCATCCAGAAGCGCGGCGAGTTTGTCGATGCCGATTCGTGCATTGGCCAGAATCAGCCAGGCTCGGTCCCTATCGCTCATAAAATCCCCTGACAGCAAATTATCCGCCCAAAAAAAAACGGGCCGGCACCCCGTAAAGAGTACCGGCCCGTTTTCAGGCTTTAATCAGTCGGGGTTGCGTACGACGTCGAGTACGTGAATCGGCGTAAATGCCTCCATCACGAGCCCAAACCCAATACGGTCATATACCTTAAATACCATGAGCGTGCCGGCTTTCTCATCCGGCAACTTGACCTTTTCGTTGCGAAACATCGAACCGCTTGCATAATGGTCCCGCACAACTTCGCCCGCCTGGAAGATCGTCAGGACGTCTCCCGGCGCCAGACCGTCCCGTGCGCCACGGTTCAAGACCACTACCTGGTACTGACCGATCATAGACACGCCACCCACTACCGAGATGATGCGACCATCAATCTCCGTATCGGGGGCTTTTGGGAAGAAATTCAGCGGAATATCAATGGCTTCCGGGATGAGGCGGTCGCCACCGAGCGCCTCACGGTTGGTATCCGTCAGTGCGACAGTAGCCGGGTCGCCACCGCGAGCCAGCGAACCTTCACCGACATAGATTCCCCCGTAGCCGATAAGCTTGTCGTCGTCCGGGTCCCGTAACTCCTCGCCGACGTGAACAACACTGTATTGCGTGCCTGGCTCGGCCGCCGGGAGGCCGCGTACGTAAACTTCGTTGCCGGCAGCAGCCATCATGTGATCGCCACGTGTCGCAACGATATACGGTAATTTTTCCACCTGTCCTTTCTCGAGAACGAGCCCTTTGGACAGGAACGCAGCTACTTTCTCATACGGAATGCTGGTGATTGCTTCGCTTAAGGGTGTCGATGTGGCCTGTGGCGATAAGCGGTATACGGCCCCCCTGCTAACCGTGGTGACACGCTGCCTACCGTCGACATGAACCAGGGCGAGTACATCGCCCGGAAAAATAAGGTGCGGGTTTTCAATCTGCGGATTGACATACCAGACTTCGGGCCAATACCACGGATCTTTTAGAAAGGATGCGGCGATATCCCAAAGCGTGTCACCGACCTGGACGGTATATTCGTCGGGATGGCCTTCGGCAAGCGGGGTTCGGGACTCCGTTTGCTCAACCAGTTGCGGCTGATAGGTCGGCTGGCTTGTGGGGGCCTCAGAGGCCATAGATGATGAGCGACTGGGCGCGGTCGTCGTTCGCTGGACAGGAGCCGGGGCTTCGTCGTCATCTGCAAACGGATTCAGACCGCAGCCCGCCACTGATGCGGCCAGTGCGATAACGATCAGTCGTAGACTGAGAGTCGGTCGTAGACCGAGATTCATGCAATTTTTGCTGAGTGACATGATCGACGGGTGCTCCATCAAAGTGGTCTGAACCTGCCAGCAGGCAGGCGTTGCTATAATATGTCGTGTCGACGCCTTGCAGACTGCCAAACGCGTCACAATTCCGGCCCATTTAGGGCCTCGCAAGCTGATTTTCTGGCGATATTGTCCGTCATCTTATTCAATAAAGTCAAAAATTTAGGCGCATTTCATAGATATTCACACGAATTGACTCGAGGATTTATGGCAATACTCAACATTTTGGAGTTTCCGGATCCGAGACTGCGCAAGACGGCCGTTCCCGTCTCCACTGTGGATGATGATCTGCACCGCTTGATCGACGACATGTTCGAGACAATGTACGCAGCACCGGGCATTGGACTGGCAGCAACCCAGGTGGATGTACACAAATGCCTGCTCGTCGCGGACGTCTCAACAGAGAAAAACGACCCGCAGGTCCTGATCAATCCGGAAATCCTGGCGAAGGACGGTGTCACCGTAACAGAGGAAGGTTGCCTGTCTGTGCCTGGTTACTACGACGAAGTCGAGCGTGCCGAGCATATTCGGACCCGCTATCTCGATCGCGACGGAAAACCTGTCGAAAGGGATGCGGAAGGCCTGCTGGCCGTATGTATTCAGCATGAAATAGATCATCTGAACGGCAAGCTGTTTGTCGATTATCTGTCCGAGGCCAAGCGGCAGAGTATTCGCAGGAAGCTGATGAAAGAACGGAGACAACAGCCGGCACAGGCCGCGATACTCTAACCCGATTAATTCACCACGACTAAAACATTCGGGCTGACACAGCACATTAAAGTTTCGAACCAGCTTATGAGCGGCAGAAGAATCTTGTTCGCCGGCACGCCGGAATTCGCACTTGCTTCACTACGTGCGCTTTGCGATTCAGGCGTCACGCCGCTCGCGGTCTTTACGCAACCCGACCGGCCTGCGGGCAGGGGAAGGAAACTCAAAGCAAGTCCCGTCAAGGAATTTGCGCTAAGCAAAAAAATTCCGGTGCACCAGCCCGAATCACTTAAAGACACCGATGTTGTAAAGGAAATTTTCGAATTAAAGGCAGACCTGATGATCGTTGCGGCGTACGGGCTCATACTGCCGCAAGCGATTCTCGATCTGCCCAAGCACGGCTGCCTCAATGTTCACGCATCGCTGTTGCCTCGCTGGCGCGGCGCCGCACCGATACAGGCAGCAATTCTTGCCGGAGATGAGGAAACGGGCATAAGTTTGATGCAAATGACCGCAGGGCTCGACAGCGGGCCCGTGTTCGCACAGGAATCTGTTCGAATTGGCGATACGGAAAGTGCAGGCGAGTTGCTTGAACGGCTGGCACTGTTGGGCGGTGAAATGCTTTGCGAGCAATTGCCGGACATCCTCGATGGCAAACTGAAGGCAGAGCCGCAAGACGAGAATTCGGTGACCTATGCTGGCAAGATCAGGAAAAGCGATGCGGCGATGAACTGGCGTAAGTCCGCCACGGAGTTGCTGCGGGAGGTGCGGGCGTACAAGCCGGTACCCGGAGCATTCTTCGATTTCGACGGCGAGCAGGTCAAGTGTTGGTCGGCGGAGATTGCCGACGGACAAAGCGGAACGGTTGGTACCGTGATATCTGCAGGGTGTGACGGCATAGACGTCAGCTGCGGGGATGGCGTGCTGCGAATGCTTGAATTGCAGCGGCCAGGACGGGGAAGAATCAGTGCAGGCGAGTTTACGGATCAAACGTCGATAATGGGCAGGCGACTGGACTGATACCCTATGGATGAAAAGAAGACAGGCGCGCGGACCCGGGCGCGGGCGGCGGAAGCTGTCGATGCAGTCGTCAAACACGGCCGGTCACTCGATGTAGCGTTGGCTCAGGCGGAAGCAGGCATAAACCCGTCGGAGCGAGGTCTGGCAAGGGCTCTCTGTTACGGTACGTTGCGGTTTCACTGGCGTCTGCGGTCGCAGGTCAGTGCTTTGCTGGACCGGCCGCTCAAGGCAAAGGACAGCGTCATCGAGTCTTTGATCGCTGTTGGCATCTATCAGCTAACCGACACCCGAATACCCGATCATGCTGCGGTGTCGATGACGGTCGAAGCCTCAAGGGTGCTACGACGGCCGAAGTATGCATCGTTGATCAACGCGGTTCTCAGAAACTTTCTGCGTAAGAACATGCAGGCAGTGGAGCCTGCGGATGATGAGGCCCGCTACTCGCACCCAGCCTGGCTGCTCGAGCGTTTGCGGTGTGATTGGCCGGATCACTGGCTTGAGATAATGGAAGCGGGGAACAGACAGGCACCGATGTGGCTTCGCGTAAACATTAATCGCCAGTCTCAGGCCGGGTATATCGACGAACTCAAGAAATCCGGGCAATCTGTAGACGACGCTGCGTCGCATCAGGTAATCGCCGGGTTCGACCAGGCCGTCAAGCTGGCGAGCCCGCGGCCTGTCAGCGACCTGCCCGGTTTCAGTGGAGGGCAGGTATCGGTACAGGATGCCGCCGCGCAGCTGGCCGGGCCGTGGTTGCTCCGAGGTGGCTGTAAACGCATCCTCGATGCCTGCGCGGCGCCCGGCGGGAAAACCGGGCAGCTGCTGGAACTTGCGGGGCCGGATGCCGATCTAACGGCAATTGACCTCGATGAGGACCGACTCGACAAAATTCGCGAGAACCTGGCGCGGCTGGGCCTGTTCGCAACCGTTTTTGCGGCCGACGCATCAACACCAGATGAGTGGTGGGACGGTGCGCAGTTCGACAGGATCCTGCTGGATGCACCGTGTTCGGCCAGCGGCGTCATTCGCCGCCATCCGGACATCAAGTTGCTGAGACGGGCCGAGGACATCGCAACCCTGGCCAGATCACAGCTGGCCCTCCTGCAGGCGCTCTGGCCGCTCCTCAAGGCAAACGGGCGGCTGCTCTACGTGACCTGCTCGGTCCTGGAAGAGGAAAATGACGCGGTGGTGAGGGAATTTCTGAATACGCACGCAGACGCCAGCGAAAACGATGCGTTGCCAAATAACAACATCCGCGATTTAATGCAGCGTAAGACATGTGGATATCAGATCCTGCCCGGCAGCCAGGATCTGGATGGCTTTTATTACTCATGTCTGGAGAGGGTTGGCTGACAACAATATGACTGGAAGATCGACAAGCAGCCTCACTGCGATTCTCGTATGCGGCTTGATGACAACACTGTTCCTGATAACCGCGAAGGCACAGGAAAGGCCCGATCGTGCAGGCTACTTTGAAGTGCGATCGGCATCGACGACCGTGGTCGACGGCGTGCACGAACTTGAATCCCGCCTTCAACTCGTTCTGAGTGACGAAGCACTCGACGCGCTCGACAGTGGTGTTGCGCTCCGGATTGCACTCAATCTCGAATTTATCCGGGTCCGCCGCTTTATCCCCGACGCAACAGATGCCGAGCTCGTCGTTAACTACGAGCTCGAGTACCGGCCACTGAGCCAGCGGTACCTTGTCAGCAACCTGAACAGCGGCGATCAGGATTCATTCGCAACACTTTACTCGGCACTGAATAACCTTGGCCGAATTCAGGGCCTGCCGGTCATCGATGACTCGATTCTAGAGGCCGGCAAGACTTACCGGATACGTTTGCGCGCCAGGTTGAGCACGGAACAATATCCTGCTCCTTTGCGGATTTTGTTTTTCTGGCGCGACCAATGGCAGCTGGAAAGTGATTGGTTCGAATGGATACTCGAAAGATAAAAAACCAGGTCTATGCGGCGCTCGGCGCGATAGGCGTCGGGCTTGCCCTGACGGCGCTTTTCCTTCTCAGCCGTACCGCCCAGAACGCCGAGGACTTTGACCGGCTGCATATTCTGATTCTGTTGATTAACGTGGCCGGCGTTGTCGTGCTGTTTGCATTGCTCGTCGGCAACCTCGTCCGGTTGCTGCGTGATTACCGGACAGACGTGCCCGGGGCAAGGCTCAAAGCTCGCATGGTCGTCATGTCAGTGTCGCTTGCTGTTGTGCCGCTACTGGTGGTCTTTTACTTTTCGATGCAGTTCATAAATCGTGGCATCGATACCTGGTTCAATGTCGAAGTCGAGAAGGGCCTTGATGACGCACTTGCCCTTAGCCGCGCCGCGCTCGAAACGCAAATGCGCGATCATCTGGGGACGACCGTACAAATCGCGGAGCGCTTGGGGAACGTCAGCAGGCGTCAGCTGATTTTCGAGTTGAGCATGCTGCGGCGGGAAAGTGGTGCGAGCGAGATCAGCGTGTTCGGGCGCAACAGACGGATTCTGGCGACCAGTTCTGATTTCGCCGCGAACCGCCTTCCACAAGCGCCGAGAGACGAGGTGCTCTTGCAGATCCGCCAGAACAGGCCGTTCGTCAGTCTCGATCCACTGGAGCGCGGCAGCTTCCAGATTCGGACGGCTGTTGCGTTCGGCGACCGCAACCGGCCGGAGACCCTGGGTGTCATTCAGGCGTATTTTCCAGTGTCGGAGAGAATCGGCCGCATGGCCAACAGCGTCGATTCATCTTACAGCGAGTACAAGCGGCTTCTCTATCTCCGTGAACCCCTCAAGAGAACTTTT
>Ga0255054_10001963_pt1 | contig 11927 bp, 9 predicted proteins | sample JV7_2_23_MG_FD_188634 | JGI IMG/M metagenome (GOLD analysis project Ga0255054, IMG submission 188634) | Seawater microbial communities from Jervis Inlet, British Columbia, Canada - JV7_2_23 | ecosystem: Environmental > Aquatic > Marine > Inlet | place: Canada: British Columbia | collected... | reverse complement strand
CTGAGTACAATATGGGATCCCCTGCTCCCGTGTACCCTTGGTGAACCCAGTGTAAAATTCAGGCCGGATAGCCAATTATCAAACATTTCTAAAAGAAATGCTGATTGCCTGATGCTTTTTTCCCGAAGGGCAGTGATCCCAGCCTCTAGGTGCAGGTCAAGGGCCGGCTCGATAGCTGACATTGACAGTATCGGCGGGGTCCCCACAAGGAAACGACTGATGCCTTCCGCAGGTTCATACTGCGTTCCGAACTGAAAAGGATCTTTGGATCCGAGCCAGCCCCAGATGGGTTGTTGCAGCTTTTCCTGCAAGTCCTTTCGTACAAACAAAAAGGCTGTTGATCCTGGTCCCCCGTTCAGGTACTTATACGTACAACCAATGGCCAGGTCTGCCTGGCATGCCTTGAGGTCTACCGGTACAGAACCGACCGAATGGCTCAGGTCCCATAGTACCATTGCACCCTTCCTGTGAGCCAGGGACGTGATGCCCGCCATATCCTGGACAAATGAACTCTTATAATAAGTATGGGTGAAGGTCAGTAGAGCTGTGTTTTCATCGATGGCAGACATGACTGAGTCATGATCTATGCACATACCATCTTCCGACCGGATCAGATCCAGCTCATATCCGGAGCCCAGCTGGCTAATGATCCCTTGCAAAATATAAAGATCAGACGGAAAATTCAATTCATCACTCAGTATCCTGTGCCTGCCCTTCTGATAAGCCATTGCTGCCATAACCAGCTTATAGAGATTAATGGAAGTGGCATCGCATACCAGCACTTCACCCGGATCCGCACCGATCATGCGGGCGATTTTATCCCCTAGCCGGACCGGTAATTCCAACCATCCTTTATTCCAGCCGCGTATCAGGGATCTGCCCCATTGTCTGGAAATCACCTCGTTCAACCAGTCAGCTGTATGAGCCGGAAGGCGCCCCAGGGAATTCCCGTCAAGGTATATGAGTCCGGGTTCAGGAGCTGTGAATCTCTCCCTGAATGAGGCCAGGGGATCCTCCCTGTCGAGTTGTTCGGCTTTCGATAAATACTTCGAATCAGCAAACATTCATTCCTGCTTTTTACTACAATGCTGAAAGAACCTCCAATTTAAAGATAAATCGGATATCCAGGCATGAATACCTGGAATTGTTAATAGAAAGCCCCACCTTGTTAATAATCCAGCTGTTAGCGGGTCAAAACCGACATTGAAACAGCATAATTTTGGCTCTATATAAATTAACCCTTCGTGATGAAAACCTTATCTCTCACCATAATTAGTGTGCTGTTTCTGACAAGTTTCAATCTGGGGGTCAATTCAAAACCCTTCAAACGGTCCTTTGTTGAAGCCCAGTACCTCTACCTGACTGAGGACTATGAGGCAGCCCTTAAAACTTACGACAAGTTGCTGGAGATGGAACCCGGAAACCGGAATGTCCAATATCTGATCGGTTTATGCTACCAGAATATCCCGGGGAAAAAGCATGAATCCATACCTTACCTTGAAGATGCCATTCAGTCCATGACAAAGAAATACAAAGATGGTTCATACAGGGAAAAGGAAGCACCTTATGAAGCATTGTTTTACCTGGGAAAGGCACATCACCTTAATTTTGATTTCATGGATGCCATCGACTATTATGTCCATTATAAGTTTGAAATGGACGAAGGTAACTTTGCTAACCAGGAATACGTCGATAAACAGATCGAGGCATGTGAATTGGCCGAAGAGATGACCTCCCGTCCATTGCAGATTAAATTTATCAAAATGGAGACGGGTGATAGATTCATCGATAATGCATTATTCGGTGTACGATCGGCCGACAACTCCACCTTGGTTTGCATGACAAAATCAGCTGAGGAGAGAACCATCATGATGGCCAAAAACATTGATGGTACCTGGACTCAGCCATCGACCATACATACCCAGCTCGGGAATTACCTTGATTGCGAGATCAGTTCTCTTTCCCACGATGGAACCACCATGTTGCTCACCCGGTCTGATCCGTTCAATTCCGATCTGTATATCAGTCATTTTGATGGCAATCGGTGGTCAGGTATGGAGGAATTGCCCAGACAGATCAATTCGGCATATTATGAATCTTCAGCAAGCCTTTCCGGTGACGGACAAAAACTTTATTTCACCAGCAATAAGAAAGGGGGGTATGGGGCGCTTGACATATATGTATCTGAAATACAGGGAGATGGAAAGTGGGGGAAGCCCAGTAATGTGGGACCAAAACTGAATACCATGTACAATGAGAATACCCCGTTTGTAACAGATGAAGGGGAATTGCTCTATTTCAGTTCACAGGGACATACCACCATTGGAGGTTATGACGTATTTCTGACCAGCAGACAGCCTGACGGATCATGGACCCTGCCCAAAAACCTGGGGTATCCGATCAATACACCCGATGATGATTTGAACTATATCCCGGAATACCGCGGGAGAAATGCTTATTTTGCCTCCGCAGCCAGGGGTGAAAACGGCGAAACCGGTATCTATACCTTGGAATCGCTTGAACTCGGGGATCCCGACTTTCTGGCAAGCACGGAAAGCTATACGGCCCTCAACCGGGAGGCAACCCCCCTGGAATCTGAATTGTCAGAAAAATCTGAAACTGAGATCCACGGAGTTAATACCGGGGAATTCCTTGTCATCAAAAACATCATGTTTGAATTTGACAATTTTATGCTCGATGATGGAGCCATACAGGATGTCGACAGGCTATCAATGATCATGGAACAGTTCCCTGAATTATCTGTAGAAGTGATCGGGCATGCCGATGCCTTGGGAGAGGAAGTTTACAACCTGGAGCTCTCCAGGAAAAGGGCCAGGTCAGTAGTGGATTTTCTGACCTCAAAAGGGATAGCAAATAACCGCTTCATAACCAAAGGTGTAGGTGAACAGGAGAGCATTGCCATCAACTACAATCGGGATGGAACCGATAACCCGGCAGGGCGGCAACTCAACAGGCATGTTGAGGTAAAATTGATGAATTTTGAGGATGAACGGATCACCGTTGAAGAGATCTTCGTACCCGAGCATTTAAGGCCGAAGGTGGATCTCAATTATTCTGTGCTACTGAGTACAACAATGGAAAGAGATTATAATATCCCGAAGATCCTGAATAAGGAACTGATCCATGAAATCTCGACCAACAGTTCATTTATTTATACGACCGGGAGATATAATAAGAAGGCAGATGCATTAGACCTTGTGAATACTGCAGTGGATAACGGATTTCCCAGCGCCAAGCTAATCGAAAAACGTGAACTTGACCGCATCATCCGGGTGGAAAGCACCATGCATGATTTATCTAACAATATCTACACCATACAGATCATCGCGATGTCAAGTCCCCTGGATATGGATTATTTCATCGCCATACACGGGATCAAAAGAATCATTGGCAAAGATGGAATATACCGGTATGTGCTAGGTGAATTTGAAACTCCGGAGGAAGCACTCTCTGCTTTACCGGGTATTAAAATCATCGGCTATCCCGATGCATTCGTAATGAACCTTGCCCGTTACAAGGACCTGGTCGACGCCAGGGACTGGAATCAGCCTTGATGCATTGATCCCCGTTATACCAGGGTGTTATTTTCTGAAACTGCGTTCCTTTTTCTCAGGATCCCACCAGGGGGTGAGAACTTCTCAAACCAGATCACCCAGAGGATAAACACAATGCCATAGATAATATAGTCATATAGATCGTGGTAGTCCACCAAACCAACATAGGTCCCATGTTCCTGGATATGCATGAAAAGTAAAACCAGCCTTATGATGTTGGCAATATTCAGGATGACCAGTCCAGATAAAATATAGATCCAGCTTTTCAGGCTATTCCCACCCATTATGAATACGAGGGAGGCAAACAACAACATTGTATTTAGACCCAGACAGCTTTTAAGCATGGAAAGGGATCCCTTATCCCCGATCAGCAATTGCGATTCAACCACTGAATCAATATTAAACCAGGAGAGAATTTTGTGGGATGAATTGAAAAGGAAATTGACCCAGGGTGTAAATTCAAAGCAACCCAGGATGAAATAGCCCAGGATCAGATATACATAGCTCACTATAACTATAGAAGTGGATTTCCGCTCTATCAGTTCACTGTCAATCCTGATCCGCGAAAGGAATTTCCAAAGAGTCTGCCGGTAATTCCTCAACCAGACAAACAGCAGGGTTATATTCATCAGATGGGCTGCTGTCCTCGATATCCTGGTATGGGAATACAGATCTGTTCCCTGTGCACTTAAATGTGCCTGTATGGATATGGTTACTGGGGACAGAATGAAATTCAGCACCAGGATGATCCCGCTGAACAGTAGTTTATTTTTAAGGCTGGCGGGGGTTAGCCAGGTAATCAGCAGCAGCAGCAGGATCCACTTTCTCATCAAGGTCCCGCTTCTCACCGTATCATAACCAGCCCCATCAAGCATTACCAGATGATGCTGCACATGCACCCCGGAACCTGCCCGGTGAAGGTATTGATTGGCTATCCCCTCCTGGAATAACAAGTACGTATCTGTCACCCTTCCTAAAAAGCTTAAAAACGGGTCTGCATCGAAAATGAACAAACTGAGCGCTGTGTAAATAAAAACAAGCGAAAGCACAATGATAAAAGGGATTATCAATGCTTTCCGCTTGATCGTATCTCTAATGTTCATCCTTGCGTTTGGCGAAGGAGAAAGGGAGTAAAAAATTGCGAAAGAACAGCGAAATTTAATTATCCGCGTTCTTTTTCTTCCTGCGGGCTACAAAATAAGCTACACCGGCTGCACCAAGAATAGTTAAAAGGCCACCGTCCAGGGGCACCCCTGTGGTTTCTCCTCCTCTGTGCACAACTGCAAAGGCGTTAATTGATACAATTGCCAGAAGCAGAATGATTAATATGACTTTTGTTTTCATGTCCTGATAATTTAAAACAATCGGTTTTGCAGTTTAACGCAAATCCAATGATTTTGTTTCCTAGATATAAAGGTAATTCATTAAATATATAAGTACCAAGTATTTTATCAACGAAGGAGGTGTGTTAATCAAAAAAATGGGATAAATACCTATCTTGGGCATCAAATTAAGCTATTATGACACAAAAAGATATTCAAGACCTCTTCGCAGCCATAGATAAGTTTGATACAAAAGTTTTTGCAAGCTACCTGGATGACGAGGCCAGATTTAAATTTGCTAACATCCCGGTAATCACGGGAAAGAATAATATTTTTGAATTTGTAGCCGGGTTTTTTCAATCGATAAAAGCCATCAGGCATAAAAACCTTGAAATTTATGAGCTGGAAGGGATCCGGTTTGTAATGGGGAATGTTACCTATACCCGCCTGGATGATTCCAAGCTCTCAGTGGATTTCTCAAATACTTTCAGGCTGAATGGCAATAAAATCAAGGATTACCTGATTTTTATCGATAATTCAGACCTGTTTAAGTAAAATACTCCCACGTGAAAAGTAAAATTATCCCTGATACTGCTGGGTTCCCTGATCTTCAACTGTATTATCGCAATTGATGTGCCTGTGAATGAGTGGCTTGGCTCCGGGCCCATGCAGGTGCATGCACCCTGGTTTATCAAAGGACCTGATATCCAGACCTAGGAATTTGGTCCCAGGTATATTTTATCAAATACTTACCAGGACCTGGCCACCCTGGTTCCGGTGGACGGGGAAGACCACCATATAATGACTTACTCCAAACGTATTGAGTGGCATAATACCATTATGGCGTGGTTCGATAAGTGGTTGATGGAGGAGACAGGGGACTGGAAACGGCTTTTCCCGCGGAGCAAATTATGATCCAAGGCAGATCTGTTGGAATTTATAGGGCAATGCTATTGACTTGGGGATCATTATTTACTACATTTATTGCAAATTAGATCATCATGAAAAAACTATACTATTCACTGCTTTTTGTTGTATCAGCCTTATTTTTAAGCATTTCAATAAGCCATGCACAATGTGAGCCTGATACGGTTACCTGCAAGGACACCCTGCAACCGGGTGAGTTCTGTCCCAGGTCACTCCCTGATGGCTACGTAGGCCAACCTTACAGTGAAGTGATTACCATCCTTCCGCCAAGCGAATATAATTACCTTGGCAATGTGGTGACAGTTTTAGAAATAGTTGTACAGGCTGTCAAGAACATGCCGCCCGGTCTCACCTATGAAGCCAGTGCCGATACGCTATTACCGGATAGTGCCTATTGCGTATTATTGAGTGGGACACCGGAAACTGCCGGGATTTATGATCTTGGAATAACCGTGTCAGCTCTGGTAAATATTCCAAGCCTGGGTGAGATAAAAATTGATAGCATCACCGATGATACATCCGTAAGCATTGTTATCCAGTCCGGATCCGGACTGGATGACCCGACCTGGAATGACCAGCTGGTAATATGCGGACCGAATCCTTTCAATAATACCACCACGATCAGGCTGAGATCACAGGGCATTGAAGATGCTGAACTGCGTGTTTACAATTTACTGGGCGGTATTGTTTACCGTGAGCAAATGAGGACCTCCCCCGGGATTAACCACTTCGGTTTTGATGGACAGGATCTCCGGCACGGTACCTATATTTATCATATCACAACAAAGGGGGAAATATACACTAACCGCCTGTTGAAACTGAAGGATTGAACCCTTTAAAATCTGAAAGTTAACTGAAAGGTAATATTCCTGGGCGGCCTTATATCCCCTGGCCTGCCCATGTATTCCTTATTGGTCAGGTTCCGCAGTATCAGTCCCACATTCATAAAAGCAGCAACATCATACAATATCCTGGCATTCATGATGGTATAGCCATTATTATGCTGGGCCCAGTAATCCGGGAACCCGGGCAGGATCAGTTCTCCTATTATGGGACTTAGAAACACTTCATCGATATTCTCCATGCGGCTATTGTATATGACGGTATAACCCAGTGTAAATCTGCCCGGAGATAGTTCAATATCCCCTTTAACGGAATGTTTGTACCGGTATTTGAGGTATTGGTTCTCCGTTGTATCCCCGGATTCCGCCACATTTAAATCTGTGGGATTGATATAGGTATAGCCGGCCATAATGGTAAGCGGTACGATGAAAAATTTTCCCGCTCCCACCAGGGTAGTCTCAAACCCGGTGATCCGGGCATTCCCAACATTCAACGCCTTGAAGCCAACATGTTCCAGGGTAGGCACATCTATACTGTCAGGTTTGTAAACCCCAAAATTAAATTCTATCATTTCATGGTACTGCGTCCAGAAAGCTGCCAGGTCTATATAACCATTCCATTCACCCAGCCTGACACCCTGTTTAACTCCCAGTTCAGCACTCCATCCCCTTTCTGACTGAAGCTCAGGATTGGGGAATATATTCATAGCTCCCACACTGGTGGCCGTAAATTTCTCTGCCACCGAGGGGAAACGGTAACCCTGTCCGAATGACGCCCTCAGGTAAGTATATTTTAACGCCTGGTAGTTCAGTCCCGCTCTCACTACCGGATTGGAATATTCAACCTGCCCGTCCAGTTTATATCTTTCAAAACGGACCCCCAGAGACAAGTTCAGCTTCTCCAGAGGTTTGGCATCCAATTGGGCAAAAATGGCATTGTTGAAACTGTTATGGTTCCCGTACAGCTCTGCCACCGTTTCCGACCAGGTAGCGGATAATCCACCCGTAAGATCAAACCTGTCCCCGAACTTCCTGTAATACTGGTATTCCCCGAACATAAGGTTTGAACGGTTGTTCTTATCGGTGGCATCCGGAAAATCATTCTTAACATGAAAAAACCTTGTTTTCAGGCTGTGCCGGGCACCATTATTCCCACGATATGTGATATAAGGATCAACATTTACCCGGCTGCCGTTCAAAGCAGAGATGGCTTCGGGATTTTGCCTCAGGGCACCAGAATCCGCATCCTGCCACATCAGAAAATCTATCTTCTCAATAAGCATGCTGTTCATATTGGCCCCATAAGACAATCCCTTGATTTTTTTGCTCCTGTAATTAAGTTTCAGGTTCAGGCGTCCCCTTTGCTGGTTTTCATTTTCCCTGTACCCCTGGTCCTTGAATATATTTCCACCCACCACCAGATCCAGTTGCCCGATCTTCCTGGTATGTGAAAAATGGGCTCCTGCCCATACCCGCTGTTTATCCCACCAGATGGTTTCACTTCGTCCCGGATCAAGATATACCCCCAGAAAGGTACTCAGGCTGGTCTTGGGCTCCGATGCCGGATAAGCGGTCCGGATATTAAATACCCCGTTCAATGCTGATGAACCGTACAGTACGGATGATGCTCCCTTGATGATCTCGATCTGGGCAATATTCTCCACCGGCAGGTAATCCCATTTAACATCCCCGGCATCACCCGTTAAGATGGGCAGGTCATCCATCAGCACAAGGACGCGGCTCCCTGCCCCGTAACTGTACCCGGCCCCTCCGCGGATTCCTGGTTGTCCGTCCAGGATCTCAACACCGGGAGTCTGTACAATGATATTGTCGAGTGATGTTATGCTGTTATGGCTGATCCGTTCAGGTTTAATGATATCCATTGATACCATGACTTCTGACAATTTCTGTTCATACCGGCTGGCGCTTACCACAATCTCATCCAACATAGTGACGGAACGGGTCATCCTAACACTCAGGGTGATGGTATCCCTGGAGCCTGCATATACCGTTTTCCTGAAGGGTTGATATCCTACGTACCGGCAGATTACACTGATCACCTCCCCTTCTGTAAGCAGGATATAATGTCCGCCGGCATCGGAGATGGTCCCTCTCTTTTCATCCACGCTTATGCTGGCACCGATAAGCGGTTCCCCACTCACAGAATCGTTTATCATCCCCTTGATCACCAACGGTTTCTGGCTATATAAAGCAGAGAAGATAGCCAGTAGGAAAAGGATGAAGATGGATTTTTTCATTGGGAGTCTCCCCTCAGCTACAAATTTAAAAAACGTACATGAAAACTTGGACCAATTAATCAGAATACTTCTAAATACCTCATTAATATTGCAAGAGATTTTCAAATCATAAGAAAGCTTGGCTTTTTTCTTAATAATTGTAATATATTGCAGTGATATACTAATAGATAACCATGGTACCTGCAAAAAAACCAGAAGCCTGCGAGAATATTCAGGATATCAGGAATGCCATAGATGAGATCGACCAGGAAATCATCAAACTGCATGCATTAAGGGATTCCTATGTCCGGGAGATTGTGAAATTTAAAGCCGGTGATGAGGGGATCGTTGCCAGGGAGAGGAAAGCACTTGTGCTGCAGCAGAGAAAGGCATGGGCGGCTGAAATGGGACTGGATCCGGAACTATTTGAGAAGCTCTTCGGGCTCATCATCGAGAAAAATATACAGATCCAGTTTGATATTTATAACTCCAATAACAAACCATAAAACAAAGGACATGTACAGGAAAGAAATAAAAGTAATGGATTGCACCGTACGAGATGGTGGCTTAATGAATAACTGGCAGTTCAGTGATGATTTTGTACGTGCTGTATACCAGGCTTGCGTAAAGGCAGGGATTGATTATATGGAAATTGGCTATAAAAGCAGTGAAAGTGCTTTTTCACGCGACGAGGTAGGTCCATGGAAATTTTGTGATGATAAGGATCTGCGCAGGGTCGTTGGCAGCAATAAAACGACCCTTAAACTATCTGCCATGGCGGACATTGGAAGGATAGACCCGGGAGACATACCACCTGCCAAAGACAGTGTGATCGATATGCTCAGGGTCGCCTGTTATGTTCACCAGATTGACAAGGGCATATCACTGGCAGAACATTGTATAGACAAGGGATACGAAGTCTGTATTAACCTCATGGCTGTATCAAAGGTGAATGAAATGGACCTGGATCAAGCACTGCTGGACATTTCCAAATCCAGGGTTCCCATATTTTATCTCGTGGATAGTTTCGGGAGCATGTATTGTGAAAATATCCAGCACCTGGTCCAGAAATACAAGAAAGCCCTTCCCGATAAAACCCTTGGTATCCATGCCCACAATAATATGCAGTTGGCCATGTCCAATACCATTACGGGCATCATTGAAAATTGCAATATGCTGGATGCCACCTTGCTGGGAATGGGCCGGGGTGCGGGCAACTGCCCGATCGAGATCCTGATCGCCTTCCTGAAAAATCCAAAATACCGGCTGTTGCCCCTGCTGGATGTTATACAGAATCAAATACATCCCCTGCAACAGGAGATCCAATGGGGTTATCATATTCCCTACCTGATCACCGGGGCCCTGAATGAACATCCACGCAGCGCCATGAAATGGATGGCCTCAGAGAACAAAGACGACTTTGTCACCTTCATGAAGGAAATGCATGATTATGAGTTACTGGAATGATAATGGTTGATCTCTTTCCAGTTGATCTTTTCAAGTTCGGCCTTTTTTTCACCTGAAAAGTATAATTTCCGTGCATTTTCATGCATCAGGGGATCTGTCATCCAGAGAGCCTCATCCAGGGATATCCAGTTTTCATCCACCAGCTCTGCCAGGGCCAGGGAGATTCCCTGCCTGGCGATCCTTGCATGGCCGGGAACCAGTTCCACCGGGATGTAATCACCCCCGAAACAGGTGATCTTATTCAATGGGACAGTTAGTATGAATTTCTTAAGAAAATCCTTGGAAGCCAGGGGATTGACTATCCATGCCCAGCACATATCCATGATTGCGTTCGGATACTGCTTTGCGACAGCCAGCATGTCCTCATAATAGGGATAAGCGATATGGAAAAAGACAAATTTCGTATCCGGTGATTCCCTGCACAGGTCACAGGCGGCCCCAGGATTCCCTCCTAACCGGTTCAAGGGCATGTACCCGGCCCCGGCGTAATATCCGGTATGGATCTTGACGGGCAGGCTCATCTCTGTCGCTTTATCAACAGCATACCAGAACAGATGGTCCTCCAGCTTTTTCTTCTCCCCCGGTTCAAGCTCCTTCCCGGATACTTTCTTGCTGAAGTACGGGACAACCTCTTCCCTGGAAGTTCGGATAAAATCAATATTCCGGCTATAGGCAGAACTGACTTTAATGGCTATGGAACGGGGACCGTACCATTCAAACCACCAGTCGATGACCCGGTGCCAGTCGTCGAGGTCACGTACTTTTATGCCGGCCTTTTCACCATAGGGATCCGAGATGTTTTCGATAAACCCGTTGACCCATAGATCGGACATCAGGAGATCGGGCATCTCTGATTCGAGAAAAGGCCAGCGGTTGACCTGACAGGACTCTATATTGGAAATCTCCTGCAGAACCTTGCGGTAAAATCCAGGTTTGATCAGTTCCATATACTTTTCCTGTAATATCCCGACATTGTCACGGTTCAGATCATCTATCCCGTACAACTCCTGCAGGCTTATCCGCACATTCTGACCATAAGCTGTGTACTTGAGATAGGGCCACCAGGGCTCGAACAGATCCCACTTCTCTATCGGATCAAGGCCGGAAGAGTAAAATTTCTGGTGATCATCCCAGGGGATGCCGGCTACCAGGAAATCGGAATCGAAATAATGGCTCAGTAAAAAAGACCAGTCATTGGCCTTGTCGCCGATCATATCCCCGGCAGACAACCGCACAGATTCATTCTCCATGTGCTCGTGGGTATCAATGAAAACAGTGTTGCATACCTTTTCATAGATTGCCTTGAAGGTCTTGGATGCCGATGCGTGTGACAGTCCATTTCCACATCCCATGGCCAGTCCGGGAATGGCCATCCCTGTGAGGCCAAAACCTGTATACTTCATAAAATCTCTACGGTGAATTTCAGGTTTGTCCATAATGTTAGTGTTTTGGTAATTGTTAAAATATAGTTATTCTAATTTTATCAATGTATGTATCCGGGATAAAATATGTATTGTTGTCAACTCAAAAAAGCAGTATATTGCACATCTCATAATT
>Ga0255054_10001956_pt1 | contig 11961 bp, 10 predicted proteins | sample JV7_2_23_MG_FD_188634 | JGI IMG/M metagenome (GOLD analysis project Ga0255054, IMG submission 188634) | Seawater microbial communities from Jervis Inlet, British Columbia, Canada - JV7_2_23 | ecosystem: Environmental > Aquatic > Marine > Inlet | place: Canada: British Columbia | collected... | reverse complement strand
CCTCGACCCCCGTCGTATTGAACAGCAGAACAAGCGTCACGCGAGCATCGACCATTCGCACCAGGACGCTACGGAATCCGGGGCCACCGCCCGTGTGCCAGACAAGCTTGTGCCTCTCACCCTGGATCCGCACGTGGTCGAGGATCCAGCCCATCCCATAGACACTGACGCCGGGGGTAAAGGCCTCTTCCAGGGTCTCCTGTGAGAGTACCCGCTCGCCGTAGAGCGCCTGGTCCCATTTCAGGAGGTTGCGAGCCGTCGACAAAATGCCTCCGGCGGCGTAGGCCAGCGACGGATGGAAGTAGCGAGCCTCAGTCGGCGGATCCAGGCTGATGTCATCGTAGCCAACCGCCCGATCGTGGGCGAAGGCGAGGTCAGGGGGATCGAATCGGGACCGCCTCATCTTGAGCGGCTTGAAGATATTCCTCTTGAGGAAGCGGCCATAGGATCTGCCTGTGACCCGTTCGATGATGAGGCCCAGGAGAACGTAGTTGGAGTTGGAGTAGTCGAAGCGGCTGCCCGGCTCGAAGATGAGGGGTCGGTCGACGAAGTACTCGAGAAGCTCCTCTGGGTAGTGGAACCGATCGATGTTCTCCAGCGCCTCCGGGGTGATGAAATCGGGGATGCCCGACTCCATGCGCAGCAGATGGCGAACGGTGACCCCTTCGCCTTCTCGCAGCTCGGGCACGTAGTCCACCACCCTGTCGTCCAGGGACAGCCGCCCGCGCTCGAACAGCATCAGGGTTGCCATCGCGGTGAAGGTCTTCGACAGCGACTGGATTCGGAAGACCGTCTTGGGCCCGTTCGGCTTCGCCTGGCGATGGTCGGACCAGCCGTAGCTCCTCTCGAAGAGTACCTGGCCGTCCCTGGCGACGAGGGCGCCTCCCCAGGCAGGCTCGGAATCGAACAGGTCATCGATGTAGGCGGCCAGCTCAGCCTGAATGGCCGACTGGCTGCGCCCGGCGCCAGAGGCCGGGTGTGAAACCGCCCCCACGAGGAGCGCCAATATCACAGCCAGTGCTACATGGGTGGGCCGTCGCTTTACGTGCTGCATCTTCTGCTTTCCTCTCCCTTTCGCGTGGGGCGATTCACTCGCCGCGCTTCGACCTCTAGACCTCCCCTCTCAGTGTGTAACGCGACATCCAGGCGTGGGATCCGCAACGGCCCCTGTCCCTATCGGAAACCTCATCCGCGCCGTAGTTGGCGGGCTGTGCGCCGGCCCAGGAGTATCCTCCGCCAGTAGATGCTGTCTACAGGACGGATGAGAAAACGACAGGGACAACGGCAAATTGAATAAGTTACATGGACCCTCGTGCTCTTCACTCACACAACTGTCCTAGCCGAGCAGGATAGTGGGTCAGACGCTGGTATAGGATTCAAGGAAGTACCAATTACAGAGTCCGACGCTCAAAGGAGGAAAGCCCATGATGGACAGAAGAATCGTGATCTGTCTTGTCGCCTGCAGCCTGATTCTCGTCGCCGGTGCTGGCCAAGCCCCGGCGCAAGAGGACATGCCCGAGATGACCCCGGAGATGCAGGCCGAAATGGAGGCCTGGATGAAGCTGGCACAGCCCGGTGAGCATCACGAGCACCTGGCGCCGTTCGTGGGCAAATGGAAGGGCGCGGTGGAGATGTGGATGGAGCCCGCCGGCGAGCCGATAAGGAACGAGAATATGGCCGAGGTCTCCTGGATCATGAGCGGTCGCTTCCTCGTCTGGGAGCAAACCGGTGACTTCGGCGGCATGCCGTGGGAAGGAATGGCAATCGAAGGCTACAACAACGGCGACCAGCGCTACGAGTCGACCTGGATCGACAATTTCGGCACCTTGATGGTCTCGTTCGAAGGCACGTGCTCCAACAATGGCAAGAGCCGAGTGATGGACTCCGAGTTCAACGATGTCGTCGCCGGTGGCACGGTCCAATACAAAGGTGTCTACACTTGGATCGACGAGGACCACTTCACCTACGAGGCGTTCATGGACAAGGGGAAGGGTGAATTCAAGAACCTGAAGATCACCTACGAACGACAGTAGGTCGACGGCTGATCCGAGCAACACCCCAGAAGGCGAATCATCACGCGGTGAGGCTATCCGCCACCGGCACGAAGACTACTGTCTACAGTACGGATGAGAAGACGACAGGGACACGCTAGAAGCTCCAAAACCGTGGGATGAAGATGACCGACAGGATCCAGAACAGGATGCTGAGTGGTACCCCGGTGCGCAGGAAGTCCGTGTACTTGTAGCCGCCCGGGTTGTAGATCATTGTGTTCGTCTGGTAGCCAACCGGCGTCGAGAATCCGGTCGAGGCGGCGAAGGTGATCGCCATGAGAAAGGGCCGGGGGTCGACGCCGATCTGCTCAGCCGTCGAAATGGCGATCGGTGCGAGCAGCACCGCCGCTGCATTGTTGCTCATGGTGTCGGTCATCACCGACGTCATCAGGTAGACGACGGCGAGCACGGCGACGGGGCCCATATCGCCGACCATCCCCACCGCTTTTCCCGCGATGAAGCCGGCTGCACCGCTCTTTTGCATGGCAATGCCGAGTGGCAGGATGCCGGCGAGCAGGAAGATAACCTGCCAGTTGATGGCGTTATACGCCTCATCGAGGCGGAGGCAACGGGTCAGCACCATGGCCAGGCAGCCGAGCAGTGCGGTGACCAGGATCGGCAGGACGTCGAATGCCGCAAGCCCGACAACGGCGGCGAGGATGCCCAGGACGAGTGGGGCCTTGTGCCGCAACTCCACCCCCTGTACCTCATCGAGCACGATGAAATTGGCGTCGCTTCTCATTACCCTGATCTGTGCTTCGTGTGCCTGGATCAGGAGCGCGTCTCCAAGGCCGAGCTCGACGGAGTTGAGCTTTTCTCGAACCGTCTCGCCCCGCCGCTGGATCGCCAGAACCAGCGCCTTGTAGCGGTTGCGAAAGTCCAGATCCTTGAGGGTCTGGCCGACGACCTCCGATCCCGGCGCGACCAAAGCCTGGACCAGCCGTAGATCCTCGCTCTGAAGCGTCTCGTCGCGCAGCTTGAACTCCACATTGAGCTCCAGCCTCGCTGAGTCACGCAGACGCATCAACTCGCTAATCTTGCCGCGGACGAGCAGCACGTCGCCCCCCTGTAGCGCTTGTCGGAGGGGCGCCCAGACAGCCTTCTTCATGTGCAGAAGGCGCAGGACTGTGATGTCGTGGTCCTCTCCCAGCCGGCTTTCCAGCACGGACTTGCCAATCAGGGGCGAACGCTCGCCGATCCGCAGCTCGGTGATGTACTCGCCCAGCTGATAGGTGACAGCAAGCTCCTGTGCTTGTCTCTCGGGCAGCAGCCAGCGTCCCAGGAGCAGGAAGAAGAGGACGCCCGCGACGAAGAGAATCAGCCCCATCCGGCTGAACTCGAACATGCTGAATGATCCATAGCCGGCCTCGTCGGAGATCGAGCTGACCAGCAGATTGGTCGACGTGCCGATGAGTGTGCAGACGCCGCCGAATTGCGAGGCGTAGGAGAGCGGGATGAGCAGCCTCGAGGCGGCAATCTTGCGCCGGTTGGCGACGATCATCACCAGCGGAATGAAGACGGCGACTGCCGCCGTGTTGTTGACGAATGCCGACATGACGGTGATCGTCCCCATGATCACCACCAGGGCCGTGAAATAGTTGCGCCCAAAGCGCACCATCAGGCGTCCGATGGCCGCCGTGCCGCCGGTCTTCTGCAAGCCTGCGCTCAGAATGAACATCGCGCCGACCGTCACTGTCGCCGGATTGCTGAAGCCGGAGATTCCTTCCAACGGTGTCACCAGCCCGAGAACCAGAAGTGCTCCCAGGACGAGCAGCGCGACGAAATCGATCGGATACTTCTCCGAGACGAACAAGGCGACCGCGCCAATGAGGATCGCCAGCACGAGGATGGCTTCAATGGACATTGCAGAGAGTCTAATCCATGCTTCTGCAAAATGGTTACGCGGCGGTCCGCAATGCTCAAACGAGCTTGCCGATGAAGGCCAATACACCGAGCTACCGCGGATAAGAGTCCCCGCCAGAGATCATCAGCCACGCCGTCTGGCTCTACTGCCGATTCTGTCCGAGCTTCCGAGTGTGCCGGCATCTGCTGCGGCCAGCCAACCACCGGAGCCTGCGAGAGCGCTCCCAGAGCTATGGCGTGTACCAGATCGGTGAGGTGTAGGCTCGCTCCTGGCCATGGGTGCAATAGTGACCCTGAAATGGTGGCTCGAGATCTACGCAAATGGTTTGAGCGGATGGACTAGAAGTGGGCAGCGATTTGACGGTTCCGTCGAGCCTGGACATGCGGCGGAGAAGGGTATATACGCAGATCCGTGCGCGTCTGCCCTAGCAACTTGCAACGACTTCCCTCGGCTCTAGAGACCTCCGCGATAGACATTCCTGCGATGCCCGACCCTCACCACATAGACAACCAATCGATTGTCTTCGATGGCGTATATGATTCGGTAGGGACCCTGCCGTATCCGGTAGCGATCGCGCCCAGACAACTTCTGGCAACCGGGTGGTCTGGGATCCTCGGCCAACTGACCAATCCTCCGCACGACGCGTTGCCGGTCTTTCTTGCGGGAGATCGCCACGATCTCTTTGGCCGCGGATCGCTTGATCAGGATCTCAAATCTTGCCACGTCGCTTGAGGTCTTTGACCACCGATTCGAACGGCAGATCTGGCTCGGCCGCTCTTTCCTCGAATGCTGCCAGATCCTCGGCGTCCTCGGCCAACGTGAACTTGACGGCTTCGTTGACCAGGTCAGAGAGGCTCCGCTCCGTCTCGACAGCCTTCAGACGCAGTGCACGGTGCAGCTCGGGATCGAAGTAGACGGTCGCTCGCTTCTGTGGGCTCGGCATGATGGCAACATTATGACGTTATAACGTCATAACGTCAATTGAAGCCGGACAATCACGCGGCTTGGGCGTGTGTCCCTGTCGTTGTCTCATCCGTCCAGTAGATAGCAGTCTTCGCGCCGGCGGCAGTAGGCAATACGAGTCCTATGAGTCAGGGCCGCAAGTTGACCAGGGCCAGGTAGCGTCCGTCGGGACTGACAGCGCATCGGCCACCCTTGTTGAGTCCAGGTGCCTCCAGTGCGACCAGGTCCTGCCACCCTTCGTCTTCTCCGGGCCTTGATCTCAGCAGCTTGCTGCCGGCGGCGGTGATCATGAATCCTTCCGGATGCCAGCAATAGTCCTCGTCGTCGGAGGAGATCGACACCAGCGGAGTCAGGGTCTTGCTGCCGGGGTCGAAACGCTTGATCACCCAACTCCAGTCGCTCTGCTTGTGCACAAAGCTGAAGTGATCGCTGCCAGGGATGGCGTGGATGCTGCGTCCCGCCTGGTCGATGACATACAAGGACTCTCCGGCGCCGGGGCCAACATCGACACCTGCGGGCTCGAAGAATAGCGAGTAGGTATACCGCCCCCAAAACAAAACACCTTTGTCGTTGCGAGCGTAGTAGCCCACCGGTATATAGCTGGTCAGTAGGCGTTGGGCCTCTCCGCCTTCGTAGGCCCGATGCCATGCGTGCTGATACGGGTTGCCCTCTTGCAGCACATAGCTGAAACCGTCTTTGCCATAGGGCTGCGGGGAGAACTCGTTCTCGTCGGGTGTACTGGTGAGATTGGTCACTTGGCCATCGGCAATTCGGTACCGGAAAAGATCGGTCTGCTCACCGGCGCGATCGGAAGAGAACATCAGAGATTGGCTGTCGAGGGTGAATGCCGGCTGATTGTCATAGCCCTCGCGGTCGGTTACCTGTTGGACCAGGGCGTAGTCCCGGGTGATGTCGAACAGATAGATATCGAAGCCCTGGGCGAACAGGACAGCAGGCAAGAGTAGGGTGGAAACCAACAGGATTCTCATGCGTGCGTCCTTTCTTCTTTGGAACTCAGGCGGTGCATCTTCGTGCGCCGGGTGGGAGAACGTTCGGACAGCAGCCAAGCCGCGTTTAGCTCCTCGCACTGGGGAGATACGTAGGCACGGTTCTTGCTCACCTTGTAGAGACATGATGACACACCGATTCGCATACGCCACACTTCCTTTGCTCGCGCTCGTCACCACTGCAGGCACCGGCTTCGCGATGGAGGGTCGAGCGTGGGGCGACATCCACGTCCAAACCATGGACGGCGCGACCTACGACTATCAAGCGGCCGGCGAGTATGTAGCGAGTCGCTCGACGGCTGGAGATCTCGAGGTTCAGCTGCGCCTCGAGTCGTCGGGTTTCTCGCCGCATGTGTCGGTGACCACGGCAGTGGCGGTGCTTGTCGATTCGACCCGAGCTTCGGTGGCCCTGGGCCGTGAACCCATGCTCTTTGTCGACGAGCAACCCACGACTCTTGCCGACGGTTTCCTCGAGTTGCCCGACGGGGGTCGGATCGAGCGCTCGAAGCGCGGGTACGAGATCTACTGGAGCGACGGCTCGATCTTGTCCATCGACGCGCGCAAGAACCACCTGAATGCCTTCTTGAGGCCTGCCGGGAAGCGTCGGAGCACGCTCTCAGGCCTTTTCGGCAACTTCAACGGCATCGCCGCGGATGATGTCGAAGCCTCGATCGCTACCCTCGGCTCGGACTCGCATTCGAGGCTCAATTCTGGTCTCGCAGACCTGGCGAGGATTCTGCTCACTGACGAGGCTGATGGCCGGATCGTGGAACAGGAGGAGTCGCTCTTCGAGTACGAACCGGGTCAGAGCACCTGGACTTTCCGAAATCCGACGCCCACGCGCGAAGCCACCCCGGCGGCTCTACCTGCCAGCTGGCGGCGACGAGCGCAGGAGGCGTGCAAGAAAGCGGGCGTCACCGCTCCTGATCTGTTGAAGGCTTGTATCGTTGATGTCGGCTACACGCGTGACGAGAGCTTCGCCGATACTGCCGCGGCAGTGCAGGCGCGAGACGCCTCCAACTGGGACTCGGAGGTGGCAAGGCGAGTCGACGCGGGTTTCTAGTCCTGTCCTTGTCGTAAACCCCGTCTGGCAGATTGTGTGCGGGATTGGGCTCCGGTTCTAGATCGCAGAGTAGAGACTGGTGAAGGTCGTGATGATGACCCAAGCCACATAGACTGCGGCAGCCAGATAGACCAAGATCGGCACCACCGTGAGCAGCAGCTCGGCGCGTCGATCGGCTTCCTGACGCAGACCTCTAGCTACCCCCGCCAGCGTCTCTTCGAGCTTGCCGGCGGCCTCACCGGTGCGGATCGCCTCGATCAGCAACCGTGGCCAGGCCCGAGGCTCGCCGTGAAAGGCGGTGCTCAACCCTTCTCCACGACTGACGACCCGCTCGATGATCCGCAGTCCGCTGGCTTCGAGCTCGGCGTTGCCGCAGCACCGCGCTGAGTCCTTCAACGCCGCAGCCAGCGGGACCCCCGCCGCCAGCAGCATGGAGAGCAGATAGGCGTAGGAACCGGCCCCAGAGCTCTGGATCAGCCCGCCGACAACCGGCAGCCCTCTCAGCACGGCGGCAAAGCCGGGGCTCTTGCGAAGCAACGTGCGGCACCAGACCAGCGCCACCGCCACGCTCGCACCAAGCCCCCAGAGCACCACGAGTGCCGGCACGACACGCCCAAGAAAGTCGTCCAGATCACCGAGGATCAGCCACCTCAGGTTGGGCAGGACCACGGCGGCATGCAGCAACAGAACAGGATAGAGCAGCCGAACGGCGAGCTTGCGTAGGGCCACGGCCCGCATCTCCAGGAACTCCGCCAGCTGTCTCAGCACCCTGGGGAGGACACCGGCGGTCTCGGCCGCGCTCAGCACGCGGGCTTCCAGCTCGGGGATACGATTCTCACGACGCAGGACATCGGACAGTCGATCGACTGGCGCGCGCTGGGGCCGCTCGCTCGCCAGCTCGAGCGCCTGCTCGATCCCCAGGCCGGCGTCGAGCGCCGTCGCCAGTGTTTGATAGAGCCTGGCTCGCCGATTCAGGGTCTTCCCGGGCCACATGGAGTGAGTTTCATCTCCCTTCGCTTCACAGGACCACCGCCTCCGGCCACGGCATCTGCCTCGAGGCCCCCCAGAGCCTGCTGATGTACTCGATCGAGAACAGATCCTCGAAGGCGTGCAGCCAGTAGGTGCCCTTGTCCGACAGCACGATCTCCCCTCCATCGTCCTCGAGGAATCCGATCGAGGCCAGCGGCTTTATATACCCTCCATAGACGCTGTCGAAGTCCTTGCCGAACCTCTCCTCGAAGTCCGCTTTGTCGAACCTCGTTTCGTAGACCCTCCAGTAGAGCCAACCCGCCATCTGCATCTTCTTCGACAGATCGAGAGACAACGCGATGGCCATGCCGCTCTTTCTGAGGGTATCGATGTACTCCGCCACATTGAAGGTATTGAGATAGAAGATGTCCTTCAGGTAGGTGCCCCCACTAGCACCCAGGCCCAGGTAGAGAGGCACGGTCACCGAGCAGTACTTCGGGACGCCCTTCCTGGTAAACGCCCAGACCGAGGATCTCTCGAATCCGGCACCGTAGAAGATCGACTCCAGGACACGAAGCATCTTCCGTCGTCGGAAGACTCGCGGGATCCTGCTGCCGTTTTCCCCCTGCCTCCCTCCCATCCTGGTGTACGGGAAGCTGAACAAGGGGTACGCGGCCACCTGGTCGACACCCATCTCCATCAGTGCGTGGCCCGTCTCCTCGATCTCCTGGTATGTCTGGTGCGGCAGCGCGAACATGACATCCACATTGACGCACTCGAAGCCCCAGCTGACAGCGCGATCGACGGCCGTCCTCACTTCCGAGGTCGTATAGGTCCGGCCGAGAGTCTCCAGGTGCCGATCCTGCAGGGCCTCGACGCCGACGCTCAGATGCCGCACTCCAAGGGAGCTGATCTTCCTGAGATTGTCGGGACATAGGTCGTTCGGGTGGCTCTCCATATGGAGGTCGCACTGCATATCGAAGGTGGCGAAGAGGTGCTCCAGGATGTTCTCGATCCCGCTATGCAGCATGGTCGTGGGTGTGCCACCGCCGATGTAGAGGGAGGTGATCGGTGTCTTGCCGACGACATCGGCATAGAGGTCGATCTCCCTCTTGACGGCAGAGGCGTATTCCCACGCCACCTCGGAGCGATAGAGCTCCCTGTTGTAGGGGCAGTAACGACACATCTGATCACAGAAGGGGATGTGGAGGTAGATCCCCAGCTCATCGATCTCTCGGAGCTTCTCGCCGAGCTCCGCCACCGACGGAACCCTGTTCACCAAGGCGATCTCGGCCTCTCCCGTGAGCAGCTTACTCAGACGCTTCCTCGCAAAACCCCTGATCATCTGGACCGCTCCCCTGCCGACGCCTGCAGCTCACTCTCTGGACGAGCGCTCTCAGGAAGCGGCCTTGCCACAGGTGCTCTCCACATAGCCTTTGAATTCCCCGAGGAATGCCTCCGCCTCTCTCTTGGCTCTTTCCATGTAGGTGCCTCTCAAAATCCCACCCTCCAGTTGGCACTCCTGGAAGTACTCCAGGCGGTACCTCTCTCCCTCTCCATCAATCCGGTATTGGCCGTGGGATGACAACACCCGGGGCAGGATCCGCAGGTTGTTCCTGCTGGTCAGCATCTCGAACACGACCCTCTGCCCTTGCCGGTCCAGAGTCCTCCGCCAAGTGGACTGGTTCTCGAGGATCAGCAATCTACGGTAGGTGTAGGCCACGACGTGCCAGTCCTCCCCCTCCTCAACCAGCTGGACCGATTCGGCCCCGGAGGCGAACCTGGATATGTGCTCGAACCCGTACACCACGTCCATCAAGCAACCGAGCTCGGCCTTCACCTGAAAGCGCCCCCAGAAGGAGTATGAATCTCCGTTCTTGGAGAATTCGAAGTCCAAGCCCTGGACCTGGCCGCCATGAAGAGCCAGAGGCAGAACCACCAGCGCTGGGAGAATCCTTCTCCGCAATCGCTTCATCCTGACCGACATGAGCACCCCCCGTTCGCAAGGACCACGATGATTGGCGGGGTCAGAAGTACTGCAAAGCCTTCCTGACCGCTGACGGTCTCAACCTCAGCGTCTGGTGTGTCTCCGCATAGCTCAGGTACCCGCAGTTCCGGCACAATTCGGGGTTGCCCGAGAATCTGCAGCATTCGTACATCTTGCCCTTCTCGTAGACCCGGCAAATGTCCAGCGGTCGGTGCCAGTCGTTTCTCAGGGCGCATTCCAGACCCGCGTGCGAATTCAGGATGCTGTGCTTCTTGGACAAGCCCATCAGCTTCTGCAGGATCCGCTCCCGCTCGTCAGGTCCGATATACAGCTCGTCGTAGCCGTAGTACGGCGTGTGGAAATAGAAGAACACGTCCCGTATCTCGTCTACCTCATCGACGAAGCCACAGAACTCCTCGATCTCGTCCTTGTTGTGGTTGTTGATGGTGTAGTTCACGTGAATGGACGGATGCTGAGACGCTCGGATGTTCTCCATGATTCGGTCGAAGGACGGTCCTCGCAAGTAGTCGTTCGTCCTGCGAAGACCATCGATGCTGACGAATACGGTGTCGGCTGAGGTTTCGATCGGAAACATGCCGTTGGTGTAGACCACGACGGTTTGATACCCCCTGCCGTGCGCATACGCGACGATGTCGTCGAGACGGTGGTGCCTGTCGCGCCACAGGAAGGGCTCACCACCTTCCAAGTACAGATTGCGTCCCCCCTCTTCGTAGAATGAGTCGATCACCGTCACACTTTCCTCGAACGAGAGCCTCTTCCTGCCCCGACTGGCCACCCTGCAATGACGGCAGCTCAGATTGCAGTCGTTCGTCAGCACCAGCCCGCAGATCAGAGGGGTGCGCCGTCGGAGGACGTGGTGACCGAGGAGGTACCCGATCCCGTAGAGCAGTGGCTTCAGAACGGATCCTGCGTCGGGGAAGCCGCGCTGCTCGCCGTCTCGCTGTAACTGTCGGTCTGATTCCATCTCAGCTGCTCTCGCATTCGATCTCGAAGCGTACGGGAACCTACCTCCTGAGAGAATCCGAATCTATGAGAGCGAGGGTATCGCGTCCCCCGGCCCGCGTCGAGCTTCCGAGGTCAGGGACGTACGCGCAGCACGATCTGCCACGGTCGTGCGAGGTAACCGAGTGGCAGCGAGAGGATATGCACCAGCCGAGAGAAGGGAACCAATGCCAGCAACACGAAGAACCCAAAGGCGTGCAGACGAAGAACCCATGGCAGAGCGGCGACCAGGTCGGATCTCGGCTGCAGAGAGAGCAGCGACCTGATGTACGGAACGAAAACAGCGGGCGCCCACTGCGAGCCGAAACGGTAGCCCAGCGCGATCCATAGACCGGTCACGACCTGGAGAGCCAGGACAGCCAGTAGTACCACATCCATGCTGGAGGTGACCGCCTTCACCTTGGGCTCGGACAGCCGCCGGAAGATGAGGATGCCCAGCCCGACCAACGTCCACAGACCCAATGCCAGGCCGGTAATCTCGAGCGCGTAGAGCCGCGCCGGCACCTGGTTCCAACGCTCGACGCCGCGGGGCAAGATCAAGACCGCGAGGTGCGCCAGCAGCAGGATGGTGATCCCCCAGTGGAAGGCGACTGAGCCCCAATACAGCTGGCGACGCTCCAGCAGCTGCGACGACAACGACGACACCGTGGAAGGCCGGTCTCGCCATCGCCATACTGTGCCGACAACGGCCAGGGTCAGGGCCACGTAGGGGAAGACGTCAAAGAGTATGAGCATCAACTCCCCCTCCGAGGCGGCCGCAGGTACCCGACCCCCACTTCGCCCTTGTGCGCTAACGGATCTTGCAGGGATTCTATGCTGACCTCGCGGTTGTACGGGGGCAGCACGAAGCGCTCCGCCAGGTTGGCCAGGGTGGTGAGCTGATACATGGCCTCGATCTCGGTGGCACTCGTGCCGGCCTCCTCGACCAGCTGCAGCGTGGTCTCATCCACTTCGCCGGTGACGCTCTGGCGGCGCTTGTAAAGTCGCACCGCCAGCATCTTGCGCAGGATCTGCCGGATGACCTGCTCGTTCCC
>Ga0255054_10001955_pt1 | contig 11961 bp, 7 predicted proteins | sample JV7_2_23_MG_FD_188634 | JGI IMG/M metagenome (GOLD analysis project Ga0255054, IMG submission 188634) | Seawater microbial communities from Jervis Inlet, British Columbia, Canada - JV7_2_23 | ecosystem: Environmental > Aquatic > Marine > Inlet | place: Canada: British Columbia | collected... | reverse complement strand
TATCTTTGTTGGTGCCTCGCTTCAAATCCTCGACATACAACAGTATGCCTGCGGTTTTAAGCTCGGCCCCGCCGCGATCTTGAACCAAAATCCTATTTTTGAGATGGGTTCTAGTGATTCTTTGTGTTCTTTGTGGTTTTATTTTTAACAGGAATTGGTGAATATGGATTCGTCGGATCAATTAAGAATGATGGTGTATGCATCGTTATTTGCGGCACTGACCGCGGTCGGCGCATTTTTAGCGATTCCGATCGGCCCGGTTCCGATCGTTTTGCAAAATATGTTTGTTTATCTGGCCGGTCTGCTGCTGGGCGGTCGTTGGGGGCTTGCCAGTGTGGGTGTTTATCTTCTGGCCGGTGCCTGTGGATTACCGGTATTTGCCGGCGGGCTAGGCGGCATTAGCCGTTTCATCGGGCCGACCGGCGGCTACCTGATCGGTTATCTGCCGACCGTTTTTCTAATCGGCAAAATGTCTCAAAAAGCCAATCCGAGGATAGTTTCCGATGTGCTGGCGATGATTTGCGGGACCTTGGTGCTGTATGCCTGTGGCGTTTCATGGCTGAAAATCGTCACCGGCATGTCACCGGCAAAAGCGCTGGCGCTGGGGATGTATCCGTTTCTTATCGGGGATGCTCTAAAAATAGCTGCTGCGGCCGCCATCGCCAAATCTCTGCGGCCGGTCATTCGTGTTCCGGGTTACGCGTCCCGGGATACGTGAAACCATCTCAAAAATGCTGTTATCGATCGAGGACGAGGAGGAGCACGAGTACGAGTACGACGTTATGCAACGTTCCTCCTCGTTCTCGTTATCTAACGCACAGTGGTTGAACTCCTTGTCTCGTTGCCGCCTTGTTCTGTTTGCCAGTTAAATAAAATCAGACATAATCCCTTTTTGAACGGGCATAATCCGCACGGGGGTCGGCTAAACCCGCAACCCGCAACGCGCAACACGGAACTGCAAAATGTACATCATCGAAATCGAAAATCTCAGGCACCGTTTTTCTGACGGCCGCCTGGGGCTTGACCGCATTAACCTGAAGATTAGAGCCGGTGCTTTTGTGGTTGTTGCCGGGTCTAATGGCTCCGGCAAAACAACCCTTATTCGACATTTAAACGGCTTGCTTTTGCCGACGGATGGATGCGTTAAAGTGGCCGGTGTTTCGGTTAAAAAAGATCTGCTGCGGGCCCGACGTCTGGTGGGAATGATGTTTCAAGACGCCGACAGCCAAATCGTCGGTGAGACGGTTTACGAGGATGTGGCTTTTGGACCTGAAAATCTGCGGCTCGATCACAATCAAATCCGTGAACGCGTGGTGCTTGCGTTGGATGCCGTCGGTCTGAAAGATTTTGCCGAACAGCGACCACATTTACTATCCGGCGGCGAAAAGCGCAGACTGGCCATTGCCGGTATCCTGGCAATGGAACCCAAGGTGATCGCTTTTGATGAACCGTTTGCCAGTCTGGATTATCCGGGAGTCAAACAGGTACTCAAACAAATTCTATGCCTGCATCAGGCCGGACATACGATTTTAGTGATTACCCACGATCTGGAAAAAGTGCTCGCGCATGCAGATCGTTTAATCATTATGCAGAAAGGAAAAATCATACGGGATGGTGTGCCCGATGCAATTGTCGGCGATATTGAAACCTTCGGGGTGAGGGCACCCTGCGCGTCTCATCTGGGCATGGAGGTCCGTTCATGGCTGAACTGACAACCTTTAGCTTCCAACCCGGCACTTCACTGCTTCATAAGCTGGATGTTCGGTTTAAACTCATTTTTTTGATTCTCATCAGTCTGATCAGTCTGGGTGGCGGTTTCCAGGGACTCGGCATTCTCACCGGTCTGGTGACAGCGTTGATCATTCATTCCCGTTTGCCGCTCAAATCCGGGTTCAAAGAGCTTCGGTTTTTTCTAGTTTTCCTTTTGCTGATTCTGGGAGCACGAATGCTCACCACACCCGGGGCTGCGTTAATCGAAATCAAATCTATTGTGATTACCCGGCCGGGGCTGATGTCCGGCGTGCTCATTTGCTGGCGGCTGGTTATCATCGCACTATCGGGATTCCTTTTTGTATTTACAACGCCATCTTCAGAGATTAAAGCGGCTGTGGAATGGTTTCTGAAGCCCGCTGCTTTTATCCCGGGGAAACGAATTGCAGTCATGATGGGTTTGATCGCGCGATTTGTTCCCGTTATTCTCAACCAGGCCAAAGAAACCGCTGAAGCCCAGCGGGCCCGCTGTGTGGAAAACAGGAAAAATCCATTATATCGACTTATCCGGCTTGGCATACCGCTTATCCGCAGACTCTTTGAGCAGGCTGATAAGTTGATTGTTGCCATGGAGGCCAGATGCTATTCTGAAAATCGCACCGACCCGGCCTTATCCGCGACTCGAATAGACTGGATTGCACTTTTAATTTTCATCCTCATTTGCGGTTGGATCTTGAGCAACTAATTGACACGCGGTGATCTCTATAGTAAGGCCTATGCCGGATAATTGCAGGTCGGGTGCAGAAATTAACGTCTAGAAGTGGTTTCAAAACCTCAGATTAGGCCCGAGGGCAAGGCGCAAGCCGATGAAAAAGCGCAGCATACACGGTAGTATGTGAGCATTTTGAAGAGGTTTGCAACGCAGCCATTGGGGGTTAGATGGGGTTTTGAAACCGCTTTTAATCTTTTTTACGAACCTTATTGACGGGGGGTATTTTTTGAAAATTATTATTGTCGGAGCAGGGGAGGTCGGCTTCCACATTGCCAGTCACCTGGCGCTGGAAAACAAGGATGTGGTGGTCCTTGACAAAGACCCTGATGCAATTCGCCGGGTTTCAGATAATCTAGATGTTCAGGTTATCACCGGCTCGGGGAGCAGCCCTGTGGTCCTGGAAGAAGCGGGTATAAAGAACGCGGAAATCATTCTGGCAGTAACCAACAGCGACGAAACCAATCTGGTGGCCTGCCTGGTGGCCAATATCATCTCGCCTTCAACCAAGAAACTGGCCCGAATTCGCGATGCCGATTATGATGAGTATCATACGAATTTCCGTGAACAGGCACCGCACATTGACACCATTATCAATCCCGAGATCGAAGTCGTAAAGACCATCTATCGCATGATGAGTGTACCCGGCGCTGTGGATATTGCTGAATTTGCCGATGGCGGTCTTAAATTAGTCGGGGTCAATTTGGAAGATGACTCACGTCTGGCCGGTGCGCGGCTTTCGGATCTGCCGGCCATTACCGGCGAAGCCGGGCCGCTGATTGCTGCGATGGTTCGCGAAAATGAGCTCATCATCCCCAGGGGAAACGACCGTCTCAAGTCCGGGGATCTCGTTTATTTCATCAGTGAAGAAGACAAATTGCTGGATACCCTTTCGCTGTTTAATAAATATGACCAGCCGGTGAAGCGGGCCTTAATTATCGGCGGCGGACGCATTGGTTTCAGACTGGCCAGCCTGCTGGAAGAACATTCGATTTACTGTAAAATTATCGAAAAGAAGCCGGATCGATGCACCTACCTGGCTGAACGCTTGAATAAAGCGATCGTGCTTTGCGGAGATGGCTCTGATCAGAGTTTGCTGGCCGAAGAGAATATTCAGGATATGGATATTGTCATTACGCTGACCAAAGATGAGGAAACCAATATTTTGGCCTCCCTTTTGGCCAAACGAATGGGAGCCCGCAAGTCGATTACACGCATCAGCAAATTCAGTTATTTTCCGTTAATGGATGCCATCGGTATTGAACAGGTCGTCAGCCCAAGGCATTCAGCGATAAACACCATCTTGCAGCACATTCGCAGGGGTAAGGTCCTTTCCGCTATATCCATTAAAGGCGAGCAGGCCGAGGTTATCGAAGCCGTTGCTCTGGAAACATCAGAAATCGTGGCGAAACCCCTTCACAAGGTATCTTTCCCAAAAGGGGCGATGGTTGCAGGCATTATCCGTAAAGAGACAATTATCATTCCTACGGGCGAAAGTGTAATCCAACCGGATGACCGGGTAATTATATTTGCCAGGCGGGAAGTGATTCCGAAAATTGAAAAGATTCTTGCGGTAAAACTGGAGTATTTCTAGATGCGCTGGCGCTATATCCTTAATATCATCGGGATATTGACCTTTTTCTTCGGGCTGACCATGATTATTCCCATGTTTGTCGGTCTGTATTACCGCGACCAGAGCGTTACTCCTATGTTAACGTCCATGGGGATAACTGTTTTTAGCGGTCTATTCCTTCACCTTATTTTCAAAAGTGGCAAAGCCGAGGTGATCAGCCAGCGGGAAGGCATGGCCATCGTTGCGATCGGGTGGACCGCCGTGGGTTTGTTCGGGGCGTTTCCGTTTTATTTTGCAAGCGGATTTGAGAGCTTTGTCGATGCGGCTTTTGAATCCGTGTCGGGCTTTACCACCACGGGTGCATCGATTTTAACCAATATCGAAGCGGTTTCAAAAGGTCTTTTATTCTGGCGCAGCTTTATCCAGTGGCTCGGCGGAATGGGGATCATTGTGCTGTCGGTGGCCATTCTTCCATTTTTGGGTGTCGGCGGTATGCAGCTTTACAAAGCCGAAGTCCCCAGCCCGGTTCCGGATAAACTCAAGCCCCGGATTCGGGATACGGCCATGATTCTCTGGAAAGTTTATGCCCTGATCTCGCTGGCAGAGACCGTTTTACTTCTGTTGGGAGGCATGAGTTTATATGATGCATTATGCCACACCTTTACCACCATGCCCACCGGCGGATTTTCCACCAAAAACGCTTCCATCGCCCATTATGACAGTGTCTATTTTGACTGTGTTTTTATTTTTTTTATGCTGATGGCCGGCATTAATTTTTCTTTGCACTATAAATTGTTAAAGGGAAAGCCGCTTGTTTTCTGGCAGGACTCTGAGTGCCGTTTTTTTCTGGGTACGGTCTTGCTGCTGACTGTCGTGGTCAGCTTCGACGTTTACGGTTCTGTATACGAAACCATCGGCAACGCTTTACGTTATGGTGCCTTCCAGGTAGTTTCCATCATCTCCACCACCGGATATGCAACCGCCGACTATGAAAAATGGCCGGCCATGTCCCAGCTGATTCTTCTGATGTGTATGTTTTTCGGAGCATCAGCCGGGTCTACCGGCGGCGGCATGAAGTGCCTGCGCATCATGCTGTGCTTCAAGTATTGTTATCGGGAGCTGTTTTCTCTGATTCATCCCCGGGCCGTTTCCCCGATAAAAATCGGCGGCAAAGCAGTCTCGGATGATGTCATGCGCAGCGTGGTCGGGTTCCTGGCCCTGTATATGGGGTTATTTGCTTTGAGCACCGTTGTATTAGCGGGACTGGGCGTGGATTTTAGAACTTCATTTGCCGCTATCGCCGCCAGCATCGGCAACATCGGCCCCGGCTTCGGCCTGGTGGGTCCGGTGGAAAACTATGCCCAGATCCCTTATCTGGGTAAATGGCTGCTCATCTGGTGTATGCTTTTAGGGCGGCTGGAAATTTTCACGGTGATTATACTTGTAGTCCCTGAATTCTGGAGAAAATAATTTTAACCACAAGCATACATGAAGTATTCTGAGGATTAAAATTTTAGTCTAACGCCGAAATAGGGCAAAAGGGGATGTTTCTCGAAGGCCTCAGTTTTTAGTTGACAAGTTTGGACGAGATGGTTAGATATGATGGTTTTAACGGGCCGTTAACTCAGTCGGTAGAGTATCTGCCTTTTAAGCAGAGAGTCGCTGGTTCGAGCCCAGCACGGCCCACCACATATAAAATCGTTTCACGATTTTATCTTGCGTCCCCATCGTCTAGCCTGGTCCAGGACATCCCGCATTTGCTGCGGGACAACACGGGCTTCATAATTCCCTTGGGGACGCTGACATACAAGAAGGCGCTAAAAATTAATTGCGTCCCCATCGTCTAGCCTGGTCCAGGACACCCCGCATTCCATGCGGGACAACACGGGCTGATAATCCGTTTGGGGGCGCCGAATCATAAAATTTAATTGCGTCCCCATCGTCTAGCCTGGTCCAGGACACCGGCCTTTCACGCCGGCAACACCGGTTCAAATCCGGTTGGGGACGCCAAATAATTTCAAGGGGTTATCTAATTTTAATAGCCTCTTTTTTTATTTATATAAATCATTCCCCACAGTATTCCCCACAAACTTTACCAAAAATACATCCGAACTAACGACTTACCGCAAGGCATGTCACGCCGGAGGTCGCGAGTTCGAGTCTCGTCGCTCCCGCCACTTTAAAATAAAGGGTTTAGGAGAAATTCTAAACCCTTTATTCATTTGTAAAATTAGTAGTTCCCAACACTATTCCCAACAAACCCCCGACAATTTGAAAAACTATACTTTAAATATATGTAATAAAATCATAAGCCGTAATCTCTTCGAATGGAGATTACGTTTGCTAATCCCAAATATTTTGTATGCCGATAAAGATTCGATGTAGGCACGTATGTCACAATTTGAGATAGGCTGAAATTTTGTATATTTGCCCGCCTAATCTACAATATTCACATCAGTTTTCCAATACATCGTCCTTCTCTAATTTGACACTTAGGCATATTTACGATATTTCAATCTTACCATTCAGAGTGACTTCAGCCTCTTTCAAACTGCATAATGATTAATGGAAGGCACAAATATGTATTGCCCGAATTGTCAGTTTGAGAATCCAGCAGGTATTAATTATTGTGGTGAATGCGGTGCCAAGTTAGAAAACCGTTGCCCAAGTTGTAATTCCACCAACCCGCTAAGCTTTAAATTTTGCGGTGAGTGCGGTCATAGTCTAATTCCTGCTAAAGAAATTTCCGAGCAAAAGTCAGAGGCTGAAAGCCTATCTACTCGTCCTACTTCAAAAAAAACTACAAGCAGTGTTACCCCTCTTGAAGGTGAACGAAAACATGTAACTGTCCTTTTCTCCGATCTCACCGGCTACACCGTAATGTCCGAAAGGTTGGACCCAGAAGAGGTTAAAGATATAACAATCCAAATTTTTGATGAAATTTCAAAAATCATTAGCAAATATGAAGGTTTCATCGAAAAATTTGCCGGTGACGCTGTTATGGCCCTTTTTGGTGCAACCACTGCGCATGAGGATGACCCGGTAAGAGCAATAAGCGCAGCGAGGGAAATCCATAATTTAGTTAATTCCCTGAGCCCTAAATACGAAGAAAGGATCGAACAACCATTGTCGATGCACACAGGCATCAATACAGGGCTGGTGGTAACAGGTGAGGTTAACCTGGAGAAAGGAATCCATGGTGTTGCAGGAGATGCAATCAATGTGGCTGCCCGATTGAGCGATTTAGGTAAGGCCGGAGAAATTATTGTTGCCCCTGAAACCTATTATCAAGCTCAAGGTTACTTTGATTTTAAAGAGTTAGAACCAGCGGTTATCAAAGGCAAGTCTAAACCCATCCGAATTTTTAAAGTCTTATCGGTAAAAGAGCAGCCTGTTAAGGTCCACGGTCTTGATGGTCTTAAGGCTGAATTAATTGGCCGTAAGGTGGAGATGAAGCAGCTGAAAGATGCTGTTCATTCGTTAAAAGCAGGCAAAGGCTCTGCAATCTCTATCTGCGGTGCAGCAGGAACAGGTAAAAGCAGACTGGTTGGGGATTTTAAAGACTCTTTAAATCTGGAAGAAGTTCAGTGGTTGGAAGGCCATGCTCATCCTTATTCTCAAAACATACCATATTATCCGTTAATAAACCTTTTGACTAAGGCGCTGCTAATCGAAGAAGGCGATCCTCCTGAAAAAATAAAGGAAAAAGTTGAATCTGAAATTTCTTCTTTAGTTGGCAAAAGGGATGATGTGATTCCATATATTGGAAGCCTGTTTTCATTAGACTATCCCGAAATAAAAAATGTAAGTCCAGAATTTTGGAAAGCACAATTGCAAAAGACAGTTCAAACAATTCTCTCCGAGTTGGCACAACGTGCTCCAACGGTCATATGTTTGGAGGATATACACTGGGCAGATCCCTCGTTTCTTGAACTTATCCGTATGATTTTATCTGATTATAGGAAACCAATCTTTTTCCTTTGCATCTACCGACCGATTATTTCTCTGTTTACAAGCCATCAAATCAATGCCCTGGCCAATCCCTACCAGGAAATCCGGTTAAAGGATCTGTCAACATCTGAATCCCAGCTAATGGTAGAATCCTTGCTGAAAACAAAGGCGATACCTGCGGATTTACAAGCATTTATTCATGATAAAGTTGAAGGAAATCCCTTTTATATCGAGGAGGTCATTAATTCCTTGATAGAATCGAAAACCCTTGTACCTGATAACGGAGCCTGGAAAACTACCCGACCCATCGGTGAATCAGATATATCGTCGACAATCCATGGAGTTATTTCAGGCAGGCTTGATCGTCTGGAGAAAGAGACCAAGCGTATCCTTCAAGAGGCTTCGGTGATCGGCAGAGCTTTTCTTTACGAAATTCTCAAAAGAATCACTCAGATAAAAGAGCATATAGACACACACTTAAGCAGCCTTGAAAGGCTTGATCTTGTGAAAACAAAAACAATTCAGCCAGATTTGGAATACATATTTAAGCACGCTTTAACTCAGGAGGTGGTATATAACGGATTGCTTAAAAAAGAACGAAAGGAAATCCATGAGCATATTGGTCGAGTTATAGAGAAGCTTTTTAATATGAGGCTTCCTGAGTTTTACGAGACACTTGCTTTTCATTACAAACGCGGCCAGTCTGTACTTAAGGCTGTTGATTATCTGGTGAAGTCAGGGGAAAAAAGCCTGAGAAGATATGCTGTTGAAGAGGCGCACCAATACTACGAAGAGGCTTTTAGACTTCTCAGCAACAAAGCTGATAAGTCGGGTGCAGAGAGCGCCCTTCTCATCGATACGGTGCTGCAATGGTGCCAAGTCTTTTACTACCGCGGAGATGCCGTAGGACTGGTGGAGTTACTGCGAGATCACATGGATCTTGCAGAATCCTTGAATGATAAAGATAGGCTGGGAATGTTATATGCCTGGTTCGGCTATGTGCTATTTTGGAGAGAAAAATATAGAGATTCATACAATTATCTGAGTAAGGCTCTTCAGCTTGGTGAGCAAATCGACAACAAGCAGGTCATCGGCTACGCTTGCACTTGGTTTCCGTACACATGCGCTGAATTAGGACTCTTTGATGAAGGCATAAATCATGGGAAAAGAGCCCAAGAGATATCAAAGTCCATTAGAGAGGATAGGTACCTCTTTATTAAATCTCTCAGCGGGATCGGATATGTTAATTTTTTTCAAGGAGAGCGCAAAGGGCTGCTCGAAAAAGGACTATATGCCTTAGAGTATGGCAAACTACACTCCGATCTGAGAAGCCTCGGTATGGGCCACACAGGAGTGGGGCTCAGCTATTTAATCACTGGCAATTACACGTCAGCTATTGAAAACTGTAAGAAAGCGGTGCAGGTTTCTGAAGATCCCCTCTATTCTATGGCTTTCAGAACACTGCTCAGTTTCAGTTATCTTGCTGGCGGTCAATTCCAAGAGGCTGAAGATACAGCCCAGAAGGTTCTCACTTTTGTTCAGAAATATGGTGTTTACTGGTTGGGAACGATGGCCAATATGATTCTTAGCGTTGTTTTGATTGCAAAAGGACGCATGAGTGAGGGATTAAGAAAGCTAAAGGAAGTACAACAGGCATTAATTTCAAATGAGAGTAGATGGCTTTATGCTCAATCAGAGTACATTCTTGGGAGTGTCTATTTGCAGATTGTTGAAGGAACGGGGCCAAGAAGCTTCTCAGTTTTGATCAAAAACATCGGATTTTTTCTGAAGAACGTCCCCCTTGCTAGTAAGAAGGCTGAAGATCACTTTCAAAAAGCTATTGAAGTTGCCAAAGAGATCGGGGCAAAAGGTATTTTGAGCCAAGCCTATTTTGGTCTAGGACTCCTTCATAAAGCAAAGAAGAAAGAAGATCGCGCCAGAGAATGCATCTCTCATGCAATTCAAGTTTTCGAACAATGTGAGGCTGAAATTTATGTGAAACAAGCAAATGAGGCACTTGAGTCTTTGCGATAAAAATCACTATCTTATATAAAAATATTAATATATCGTGGTTCTGGCCTTTAATCTAAAATTGAAGATACTGTTATAAAACACAGGCCTCTTAGCAATTCTAATACCTTGGCTATCTCCAACTAATCGAAGATTTTTGAAGTCATAAAATTGTTGTGATATTTTGGCATATCACAGGTTTCCGGTTTTGGTGATATTCTCATCTGACATTTTTTACCTTTAACTCCAGCCACAATATGTTAATGTCTACGGCAAATAATTTTCGATAAAACTATGAAATGTCATTATAGTAAACTCTAAAGAATCAGGAGATAAAGCCATGTATAAAGTCGGTCTTGTAAATTACACAACACCATATGAGTCACTGAAAAGAGCTATTAATTTAGCTGGTGGAATAAACGAAATATCTGAAAATTCAAAAGTTTTTATTAAACCAAATTTTGTAGTTTGGTTTGATGGAGTCCCTTTCCCAAAATTTGGTGTTTTAACAACCGCCAGAATAATTGAAGACCTCGTCATTTTGCTCAATGAGCATGGTGTAACCAACTTAACTCTTATTGAAGGTATTACAAAAACTGATGAAAATTCAAATTCATTATTAAACCTTGCTACTAAAGCAATGGGACTGAATAGTTTATCAAAAAAATATGGTTTAAAAATAATTGATGTACATGATTCCGATTTTACTGATATCGAGGTAGATGATATTACGCTATCCGTTAATTCAGATATTCTTAATGCAGATCACATCATAAATATGGCTGTATTGAAAACGCATACCCAATGCAAAGTCTCACTTGGAATTAAAAACTTAAAAGGCTTAATTAATATTAAATCGAGGAAAAAATGTCATAGTCCTGATCAAGAAATGAACCTCGATTATCATGTTTCAAAATTTGCAAAGATGCTTTCTCCTACGCTAAATATCATCGACGGCATCTACTCTCTTGAATACGGTCCCACTATCTATGGTCGGGCTTATCGATCTAATTTAATCATAACATCAAAAGATTTGATTTCTGCTGATAAAGTTGGCGCAACGCTTTTAGGTTATCCTCCGGAAAGTGTCCCCCATATTTCTTTAGCAATGTCCTCGCAAAAGAGGGTGGCTGATTTAACTGATCTTAATATACTCGGGGATGTTGCGGTTGATGAAGCGATAAAACCGCTTAAATATTTACAAGAACATAGCGAAACAGAAGATATGCCACAATTATTTGAGGCTTTTGGTGTCAAAGGAATTCGATTGCCTGAAGTTGATAGTACTTTGTGTACATATTGCGTTCCATTCTTTGCTTATGCAACGGCTGGAATCGTTATGTCTCAAGATGAAAGTAAAGTTTTTGATGATATTGAAATCTTATCGGGGAAAAAACTTAAACCGTCAGGGAAACATAAACATACCTTACTGCTTGGGCAATGTCAGGTGAAACTCAACAAGAAAAACCCCAAAATAAAAGATTGTGTTATGGTTAAAGGCTGTCCACCTCAAAAAGATGAGTTTATAGACGCATTCACAAAATTAGGGATCAAGCTTCCCGACAATCCCATTGAATGGATGAATAATCTGCCCAGTTTTTTTATGGCCCAATATAATGACAAACCAGAGTTTGAAGAGAGTTTTTATAAAATATGATTTTTATGGTGTTATTTGTATTCATAGTACTCTTTCTTGGTGGATGGGCCTATCGCATGAGGTTTGATTAATTATCCTGTGCATAATTTTGAGGTGTCTGTGAAAGTCAACAATACTGATAGGAAACATTAAAATCTTTTCTAACATGCCCGCTATACTATATATTGTGGTCGCAATGTTGTTGCTAAAACCTGCAATATCTCCAACTAATCGCAACTGAGCCACAATTACAGATATCAACTATAAAAACCAAATATCCTGCGTCTTCATATTTGCTGATACTGTAAACGT
>Ga0255054_10001954_pt1 | contig 11961 bp, 7 predicted proteins | sample JV7_2_23_MG_FD_188634 | JGI IMG/M metagenome (GOLD analysis project Ga0255054, IMG submission 188634) | Seawater microbial communities from Jervis Inlet, British Columbia, Canada - JV7_2_23 | ecosystem: Environmental > Aquatic > Marine > Inlet | place: Canada: British Columbia | collected... | reverse complement strand
TCGCCTTGTCCACCTGCTCGAAATGGTCGCTCTTCCTGAATCCTTCGAGGATGTCGTCGTGGCAGGTTCCGCAGGTATCCACGACGTTCTTGTAGTAGACGCCGCTGCTCGGATCCGCTTCGCTGATCCCGTCGGCGTGTGATGCGGCCTTGTCGGCGGCCGTCGCATCACCCCCGTGGCAGTCGTCGCAGGTGACGTCCTCCTGGCGATGCACCGACTCGCTCCACTCCTGGTAGTACTCGTAGAGCTTCTTGTTCGTCACGAGGAAGTCGGGGTTCTGGTGGCAGCTCTCGCATGAGTTCTCCTGCTCGGACGCGTCTGCCCCCTGGGCCGTCGACGCAAGCAGCGTGTGCGATACGAGCACCGCAGTGAGCAGGAGAGCCGCTCGCCTGGTAGCTCCGCGCAATGCGGGCTTGAGACCGTGCTGCTCGCAGCGGCGCTCCCAGCCGTCTGCCACCCCCGGCGTCACGGTGTGCCGGGTCATGGGAGGGTCGGAGGGCGTCACGACCCTGCCAATCCCAGCGAGCGCGGGGGCTCGATCCACATACGGCCGCACTCTAGCCCTCAAGGACACGTAGTCCATCCTGGAGCCGGTGTCGGGCCCGGAAGGCGAGGTCGTGGGTGTCGGAAACCACAAGCCTCGCCGCTGCGATCAGCAACGTCCGCCGAAATCGTTCGGGGTTGCAGCGGGTTTTCGCGCGGGTGAACGACCAGGAATACCGCGGTCGGTTGGCTCTGCAATCTTCGCGTGAGTACCGCAGTTCCAGCGGTCCAGTGAGCGGCGCATGCTCAGCGAGCCTGCCGATCGAAACCTCACGCGGTCGTGCAAATGCCGTCGCCTTCGCGCGACCCGCCGGCGTCGAGAGCGGGAAGTTGTCGCCATTCAGTGTCGTGCCGACGCTCGACAGCGTCGGGTTGGCGTCGCGCGACGAACGGATCGAGCGCGTGTGGTGGCGGATGGGCAGCGGCCTCTACTTGCCGCCTTGGGCGGCCGGCCGGATCCAGGGCTTCATCGAGCGGGGCTTCGCTGTCTCTGGCAAGCGGGATGACGGTGCGGCTGGCGCGGCTGGAGAAGCCCGGTCCGGCCCACAGATCGGTTCCGCGACCGCGCCATACCAGTGTGGCAAAGTGGCACACTGAATCAGCGGCTCCCCACGCAAAAGATCCGTTTTTTTCCAAGCCCATAGCCTGTGGACTTGCCGTTGCCAGCTGCTCAGGGATTGCGGCATCAGGCCACACTTGAGTCCTCGGCTCTCGGACCGGGGCGGCTGCGCCGCGCCGCCGTTGCCGTGCAGAGGAGCGTGTGGATTGGCCGTTTCGCGCAGCCTGAGCCGCTCTCGTGCCGCGAGAGCCGAGAATCGCGCTGTGGCGCGTGCTCTAAAGGCATGGGGATTTACCCCCGCTGCGCCGGATCCTGCCCCGGCCCGCAATTTGCACGACTCCCGAGCGAGCAGCCCCGCCCGGCGAGACCAGGTGCCCTCGGGGGCCCGGGTTGTCGAAGGCAGAAGGTTCGTTCACGAGCAACCGATAGGCATCCAAGGAGAACGAGACGCGCATCCGGGAACCGCTCGCGGACCAGGCCCCGAAGCGCCATGACCTCGTGGGAGTCTCACCCGCAGACGGCCGGGTCCGGGGTCCGGCCGGGGCCCGGATCCAATGCCAGCGCCCCGTCGAATCGCCGGTATGAAGCATGTCCATTCGCGTTGATCGTTGGTGGCTGATCGTGCCGGCCCTGTTCACGGCAACCGCGCTGGCTCCCCTGGCCGTCCGGGCCCAGGAGGGGCAGCTGCGCATCCAGGCCGACATCGAGTACCTGCTCTCCAACATCGAGACCGAGGACAATGAGTCCGGAGAGACGAGGACATCCGACTTCTCGTTCCTCCGGCAGAAGTACTTCATCGTGGCCCAGAAGCAGGTCTACCCGTTCCTCTCCTTCCGTGGCGGGGGCTTCTTCGAGTTCATCGACTCCGAGACGAAGAGCGACCTCCCCACGACCGGTTTGAAGCAGCGCAACAACCGCCTCTTCGGCGAGATGAACCTGACCAATCCCCTCTACACGGGCGGGCTCGCCTACCGCCGCCGGGTGTTCGAGACCACCCCTCGGAACTTGTCGAGCACGCGGCTCACCCGCGACGAGTACACCGGGCTCTGGCGCTGGAAGCCCGTGGGATTCCCCTCGCTCGACATCGATTTCAGCCGCTTCAATACCCACGACGACGACGAGACCCGCGATACGACGCTCGACCTCTTTGTCCTCAAGAGCCGCTACAACTACGAGGACTTCCAAGCCGACTACACCTACACCCGGAGCGACCGGACCGACAACCTCGACGACACGGGAGACCTGATCCAGGTCCACAACGGGGGCCTGCGCTACTCCACCTACGTCATCCCGGGTCGGCTCGAGCTGACCGGCGCCGCGCGCCTCAACTACGACTCCCTCGAGCCCAAGGGCGTCGAGGACCTCGGGGAGGTACAGCTTCCCACCTCGTCGCCGGGCGCCCCCTTCTTCAACCTGAACGACTCGGATCCGGACTCCATCACGCCTGTCGACGCCGACAATCCGCTCAGCACCGTGAACATCGGCCAGGGTGCGCCGCCGACCACCGTCGCCGTGGGCCTGGAATTCGAGAGCGCCGTGGAGGTGGACACGATCTACGTCTTCCCCGTGGAGAACGCCGGTGACCCCACACTGGCCTCCCCGGGCGAGATTGCTGCCGTGGCCGGGTCCTTCACGTGGCGGGTCTTCTCCAGCGACGACCAGCGCAGCTGGATGGAGCAGCCCGGGGTCTTCGACACCTACAACGTCTTCGAGAACCGCTTCGAGATCTCCTTCTCTCCAGACGGAGACACGCGTTTCGTCAAGGTGACTACGACTCCGGTGACCAGCGCCACCGGAGAGATCCGGATCTCGCGGCTCTCGAGCTTCGCGACGGTGGATGCAGGGGACGAGCTGAAGATCGAAACCCTCACGCAGCTCTACAACTTCAGCGCGCGCTGGACGGTCTCCGATCGGACCCGCACGACCTACGAGTCGATCATCCGGATCCTCGAGAGGCAGCCGATGGACAGTGAGAAGACGACGTGGCTCAACAGCGTCAGCATCGAGCACGAATTCAGCCCGATGTTCTACGGAGACGTCCGGGTGCTGCGCAACGACACCACCGAGACGGACCGCGACGACACCACGCGCCACACCTACAACGCCTCGCTGACGGGGGACTACCTCCCCACGCTGAGCCAGACGCTCACCTACAACGGCTACTACGACCAGATGGGCGACCTGACCGGCTACGGAAACTCGCTCTTGCTCCGCACCAATGCCGATCCCTACCGGGACTGGAGCCTCAATCTGGATCTCGGGTTCACGGCCAAGACTCCCGTCGACGGACCGGAAACCACGAGCACATTCTTCCGACTGGCCACCAACATCGCGCCGAATCCGAGGCTGACCTTCACGCTGGACTACTTCGGCTCCTGGGTCACCGATACGGAGCGCGGCGCATCCTTCAACCAGATCCTCCGCTTCCGAGGCTTCTGGCTCCCCTTCCCGACCCTCAGCCTGTTCGCCGCCATCAACCTCCGAAACTTCGAGAGGGACGTTCGGGGCTTGCGAATCTTTCAGAATTACTCCATCAACTGGTCACCCTTCCCCGACGGCCTCCTCAACTTCACGCTCGCCTACAATCAGACCATCGACGCCAACGACAACGAGAGCCGGATCTTCTCACCGGCCATTCGCTATCAGGTGACGCGAACGAGTCTGCTGACCGTGAGCTTCGACATCGGGACCATCGAGACCCAAACGGACAGCCGTGACGTGAAGGCGCTTCGCGTCAACATCAGAACCTTCTACTGAGCGAGACGCGTGCAGAACAGGCATCCGATGAAGACACGAGACAGCGCGCAGCGCAGATTCGTTGCTCCCCTGCTCGTCCTTCTCCTCGCGGGCTGCGCTTCGGACGACGTCTACTTCGAGCCGAACATGGATTTCGGCTCGCTCCAGACGGTTGCCATCCTGCCCTTCCAGAATCTCAGCGGCAAGGAAGAAGCCGGCGAACGCCTGCGGAACACCTTCATGAGCATGCTGCTCGCCACCGGCGCGGTGTACGTGCTGCCGCCGGGCGAGGTCGCGCGCGGCCTCGGCAAGATCTCGAGGATGCCGCCCTCGGGCCCCTCCACCGAGCAGATCAAGGAGCTCGGGGGCATTCTCGGCGTCGACGCCCTGATCACCGGCGTCGTGAAGGAGTACGGAACCGTCCGCTCGGGCGCCACCTCGGCCAACGTCATCTCGCTCAGTCTCCAGATGGTGGAGGTGGGCGACGGTATGGTGGTCTGGTCGGCGTCGTCCACCAAGGGGGGCGTCACGATGCGGGATCGCCTCATCGGGGGAGGCGGAGAGCCCATGGACACCGTCGCGGTGAAGGCCGTCAATGAGCTGCTCGACAAACTCTTCCGGTAGGGCGGGTTTCGCCTGGGCTCTCCTGGCCCTGCTACTGCTGTCGGGTTGCGCCCCGACGGGCCGGCAGCGCACCGTCGTCCTGGAGACGCGCCCACGGACCGACATCATCGCGGTCCTGCCCGTCCAGAACCTCACCGGTGGCAGGGCCCCGCTGGCTCGGGTTGCCGGCCTCGTCCGGTCGAGCCTGGAATTGAGCGGATTCTCGCTCGTGGGGGACGATGCGCTAGAAGATTTCATGCGGAAGCACCGGGTTCGCCACACCGGCGGACTGAACGCGTTCGTCTCCAGGGCCATCCGCGAGGAGACGGGAGCCACCGCCTATCTGGTGACCTCGCTGGAGGCTTACGACACCCAGACCCCACCGCGGCTCTCCCTGTTCTCCCGGCTCGTATCCAGCGGGGAGCGGCCGGAGATCCTCTGGATGGACAGCGTGGGGGTGTCGGGAGACGCCCACCCCGGGCTCCTGGACCTGGGCGCGGTCTACGACCCGGAAGTGCTCCTGACCAAGGGCGTCCGCTGCCTGGCCGATTCGCTGGGGCGGTGGCGCGGGTACGCCGCGGACGAGGTGCGCGGCGCATCCCCCGCTGCGTATCCAGCCTGCGGCCCCCGCGCTGAGCTCAGCCTGCTGTCCCCGGAGCGGGAAGCGGACAAGCAGCATCGACCCCGGATCCTGTTCCGCTCGCCGACCCTGGGCTCCGGCCAGAGCCATCGGGTCGCGGTCATCCCCTTCCTGAACCTCAGCGACCGCGCCTACGCCGGAAGCATCGTGACCCTGCACTTCATCAACCAGCTCATCCGGAGTCCCCAGCTCTCGATCGTGGAGCCCGGCCTCGTCCGCGAGCAGCTGCTGAAGTACAGGGTCATCATGGAGGCGGGGCCCTCGCTCGACAATGCGGAAACCATCGGCGGGTCGGATTCGCTGGGCGTCGACCAGATCGTCTCCGGAACGGTCTTCGACTACCAGGATGAGGTGCCCATCCCCAAGGTGGACTTCTCGGTGAACATCATCGATGCCACCATCCGCAGGCTGGTCTGGTCGTCCAGGAGCTTCGGCCGCGGAGACGACCGCGTGGTCTTCTTCGACTTGGGGAGGGTCTACACGGCCCACAACCTGGCGTCACGGCTGGCGTGGGGAACCTTTGACGCCCTGATCCGATGAGGTCGTCGGCCCGAGACCCGTTGCAGGAAGGATGGATGCTGCTGATGAAGACCCTGAACCGAGTGCCCGGAGCCCGGAATTCGCGCGAGCCCGTGGCCGGGCTTCTCCGAGTGCTGGCGATTCTCGCCTGCCTCTTCCTGTGTCGGGTCCCGCTGGCGACGGCCGCCGACGAGGAGCCAGGGCCGCAAGAGGCGATCGAGGTCACGGAGGAGAGCGAAGGGGACGAGTCGGGCGAAGAGCTGCTGATCGGGATGGAGGTCCCGCTGCTGTCCCCCCACTTTGCCGACACGCCAGTGGCGGTAGTGGACGAGGAGCCCATCACCTTCGCGGATCTCACCCGGAGCATCTCCTCCACCCATGCGGGGAAGGCGGAGGCGGAAACCTCCGTGAAGAAGGATTACGCGAATCTCCTCGACCGCATCATCACGACGAAGCTGATCGTGCTGGAGGCACGCAACATCGGCCTCGACGAGTTGCCCGAGGTCGCCACGGAGATCGAGAGCAACTCGCTGCGTCTTCTCGTGGCCCGTCTCATGGCCCCGCAGCTGATGGGCCTGGAGCCCGACGAGCGGGAGGTGGACGACCTGTACGAGAAGATGTCTCGCGAGCTCCAGCTCACGGCGCTGAAGTTCAAGCGCGAGGAGGACGCCGTCGCCTTCGAGAAGGAGTACGAGTCGCGCGGCGATTTCAGCGTGGTGGCGACCCGCTTCGTCGATGAAGGCCGGGCGGAGGGCGCCATCGACGGCGAGCAGTACCTGAAGCTCAAGGACCTGCTCCCCGAGATCGCGCAGACCGCGTTCGAGATGAAGCCCGATTCGGTCAGCCCGATCTTCAAGGCGCCCGGGGGCTACCTGCTGTTCTACCTGCACGACGTGCGGTCTTACGAGGACCCCGGCCTCCGCGAGGAAGCGCGGCAGAAGGTCCTGGAGCCCTTGCGCAAGCGGAAGGCGGACGAGTACGTCGACCTCCTGATTGCCAAGCATTGCACGGTCGACGAGAAGCTCCTGGAGGACGTGAGTTTCGACCAGCAGACGAGCGGCCTGCTCTGGTGGCGCAAGGAGGAGCCGGTCGAGTTCGAGCAGCTGCGCTCCGATTCGCGGGTTCTCGCCACCGTGAACACGGACGAGCCGATGCGCGTGACAGTGGCGGACGTGGCCGCCAAGATCGAGGAGAGGCGCTTCCACGGCGTCGAGAAGGCGGCCGAGATGGGCAAGCTCGATCGGGAGAAGCGACGCATCCTGCGCGACATGCTCTTCCGGGAAGCGGTCAGGCTGGAGGCGGCCGAGCTGGGGCTGGACCGGGACCGGGAGTATCTTGACACCCGCGAGGAGTTCGTGGAGCTGCTCCTCTTCGACGTCTTCATCAAGAAGGTCGTGGCTCCCGATGTGAAGCTCAGCGAGGAGGAGGTGCGCGCGTACTACCACGAGCACCTGGACGACGTTTCCTCCCCCACGATGTTCCGGATCGACGGCCTGGCCTTCTACGAGCTCCGCGATGCCGAGGCGGCCCTGCGCAAGCTTCGCAAGAAGGCCGATTTCAAGTGGGTCTCGGCCAACAGCCCGGGCCTGGTGGACAAGGAGGCCGACGAAGCCAAGCTCTTCGACAGCGCCATCCTGAGCCTGAACGCCCTGCCGGAAGGCCTCCAGGGAGCTGCGGAAGGTGCCCGGAAGGGAGAAGTGCTGCTCTACTCGAGCCCCGAAGGGGTTCACTACGTGCTCTTCATGGACGATGTCTTCCCCCCCACGGCACAGCCGTACCAGGCCGCACGAGGATCGATGGCGAAGCTCGTGTTCGAGGCCAAGCTGAAGGCCCTGATCGCCGACTGGAGCGGAAAGCTGAGAGAGGCGTACGAGACGCGGATCTTCGTCACAGGACTCGAGCCGTGAAGCGCTCGGGACCGACGGTCGTGGATGAGGGGTCCAGATCCGACACCTAACCCGAACTCGCATCCCCGCGGTCGGGTACCGCAGAGGGATGCCAGGCGAGAGAATGCTTCGATTTCTTCCGGTCAGTGCCGCCCGTGAACCTCGAGATGGATCGCCGCTCGAGGAGCAAATAGAATGCGCGGCGCCATGCTGACCGCACCTGCGAAACGCCGGGCCCTGCGGATCGGGACGGCCGTGCTCTGCTGCGGCTTCGTCCTGCTCGCCTTCGCGGCGACGTCGGAGGCCAAGAAGCGCAAGTTCAAGCGGAAGGAGTGCCTGGACTGCCACGAGGAGTTCGTCGAAGAGTACTTCTCGATGACGAACATCCACGAGGTGGTCGAGGAGCGGAAGTGCGAGGACTGCCACCTCCGCCACGGGATCGTCGGAAAGCTCCTCCTCAAGGAGGAGGGCAATGATCTCTGCTACGAGTGCCACTCGGTCGAGGAGATGAAGCTGGACACGGAGGGGGTGCACACGGCCTTGACGGAAGGTACCTGCAGCTCTTGCCACAATCCCCACGCCTCCAACGCACCCAACCTGCTCAGCGCCGAAGGCGACGCCGTCTGCTTCGAGTGCCACGAGCAGGAACAATTCACCCGGGCGGTGGTGCACGAGGTCGTGACCGATGAGGGCTGCGCGGGGTGTCATTACGCCCACGCCTCCCCGGAGCCGTTCCTTCTCACCATGGAACCCACGGCACTCTGCGAGTCATGCCACGAATTCGACGACGCCTCGTTCCGCGAGGTCCACGCCGAGTACCCGGTGGAGCAGAGCTCCTGCGCCGTCTGCCACAACTCCCACAGCTCCGAGCAGGAGAAGCTGCTGCGCACGAGCGCGCACGACCCGGTGCTCGGCGCAGAGTGCGATGCGTGCCACAACGAGGCCTCCGACGAGGAGCCTTTCGGCGTCCTCGCCGAGGACGCCGACCTGTGCGTCGAGTGCCACGAGCTGCCGGACCTGATGGGCGGCCCCAGGCAGCACGAGCCCTTCGAGGACGGGGAGTGCCTGGAGTGCCACGATCCCCACGCCTCCGAGCAGTCGACGCTGCTCCTGGAGCCCACCAATCAGCTGTGCTTCACGTGCCACGAGGACACGAGCACGAACGTGACAGTTCCGCACGAGCCGCTGGACAGCGAGGCAGGCTGCATCTCCTGCCACGAGCCCCACGCCGCAACTCACCGGAACCTGATAAACGACAGCATCGGCGACCTCTGCTTCTCCTGTCACGAGGAGAAGCAGGAGGAGGCGCAGCAGTTCACCGAGCTCCACGATCCCTTCGAAGAGGAGGAGTGCACCGAGTGCCACAATCCGCACGGGTCCCTGATCCCCGGGATCCTCATCAGCAGGCCGGACGGCATCTGCTACTCCTGCCACGAGGACCTGGAGAACGAATTCCTCCAGCCCTACATGCACACGCCCGTCCGTCAGGGAAACTGCATCGGCTGCCACAACGGCCACGGATCGAACGAGGCCGATCTCCTCAAGGCCGTCGATGCGGAGCTCTGTGTCGAGTGCCACGAGGATCTGATGGAGGTGGATCCCGACGCCACCGTCCACGATCCCTTCGACGAGGGCGAGTGCCTCGCCTGCCACGCCGCGCACGCGAGCACCCATGCCGGGGTCCTCGTCGAGGCCCAGGCCAGCGTCTGCATGGATTGCCACGACGACATGCCCGACGACCTGTCCATGGCCGCCAGCCATCACGAGCCCGTCAGCGAAGGCGAGTGCACCAGCTGCCACAATCCCCACCAGACCCGGCTCGAGACACTCCTTCTCGCGGAGAGCCCGGATCTCTGCCTCGCCTGCCACGAAGCCCTGAACGAGAAGATGGAGGCGGAGAGGGTCCACGAGCCCGCCGGAGAGGACTGCCTGGAATGCCACCAGCCGCATTTCGCCGCGGACGCGCACCTCATCAACCAGCCGGTCCAGGCGCTGTGCGCCGAGTGCCACGACTCGGAGGAGGACGACTTCCGGGAGGCGCATCTCCGTATCGATCCAGCCATGATGGACTGCATCGCCTGCCACGCTCCCCACGCCTCGAAGGACCGGAAGTTCTTCAAGGAGATCATGCACTCTCCCTTCGTCAAGGGAGACTGCGACGAGTGCCACGTGGTGGAGTCGGACTAAGCGATGCGAGACTCGACCATCCGCATTCGGACCCAGAGGGCGCTGCTGGTCACCGCGCTGCTCCTCTGCGCCGCGTCGCTGGTCGGCGCTGCCAACGACTTCAAGCTGAAGCCGGGCGCCCGGGGCAAGCTGTGCGTCGATTGCCACGACGGGTTCGAGGAGGTGTTGGCGCAACCGTTCGTCCACACCCCGATCACGGAAGGCGAATGCTCTGCCTGCCACAGCCCGCATACGTCCAACCACGAGATGCTGCTGTCCGCGCAGACCGGCGAGATGTGCCTGGAGTGCCACGACGACCTGGTTCCGGAGGAGACGCAGAGCGCCCACGAGGTCTTCGTGGACGGGAAGTGCATCGTCTGCCACGACCCGCACTCCTCCGAGAACGAGAACATCCTCCGCGCGACGGGCAGCGCCCTGTGCTTCGACTGCCACGAGGAGATGGGCGAGCGGGTCGCCGAGAACGACGAGGAGCACGAGCCGGTGACCGAGGACTGCCTCGAGTGCCACAATCCGCACGTCTCCGCCGAGAGCACCCATCTGCTCAGCGACAGCGAACCCGGGCTCTGCCTGGACTGCCACGAGACGGACGACGCTTCCTTCGCCAAGCAGCACAACGACTACCCCGTGACCAAGGCCCGCTGCACCGCCTGCCACGATCCCCACGGCTCCAACACCGAGGGGATCCTCTATGACAACGTGCACGAGCCGGTGGTCGAGAAGAAGTGCGACGAGTGCCACGAGGGGACCGGCTCGTCGCCCTTCGCGCTGAAGGACACCGGTTTCGAGCTCTGCGAAGGCTGCCACTACGAGGAGGTGATCGACCACCTCAACAAGGACCGGGTCCATTGGCCCCTGCTCGACAAGACCGGCTGCCTCAACTGCCACGCCCCCCACGCTTCGCCCCAGGAGTCCCTGCTGAAGGCGCCCATGCTGGATCTGTGCAGCAGCTGCCACGCCGACACCGTGGCGCGGCAGGAGCGCGCCCAGACCGAGCACCCGCCCATGGCCGAGGGCGCGTGCACCGAGTGCCATTCGCCCCACAGCTCGGACAACCTCTTCCTGCTGAACGAGGCCTCGTCCCTCGACCTCTGCGAGAATTGCCACGAGTGGCAGACGCACTCGACGCACCCCATCGGCGACAAGATCGTGGATCCGAGGAACCAGAACGTGACCCTGGAGTGCTTCAGCTGCCATCGCTCCCACGGCACCGAGTACGAGCATTTCCTGTACTACGAGACCACCAACGACCTGTGCATCCAGTGCCACCAGGAATTGCGGAGGTAGGGCCTTGAGACGAGTCATCGTTCTCTTCGCTGCCCTCGGCCTGCTCCTTGCCTCGGCGCAGGTTTCGCGGGCTGAGCAGAGAAGACTTAAGTGGCTCCGCTCGGTGTACATCGATGCCCGGGGTAACGGGCTCAAGTACCCGGAGGGCATCGCGTGCACGGACGAGGCGTTCGTGGTGGCCGACACCGGCAACAGTCGCATCCTGCGCTTTCGCTACCAGGGCGAGACCGTGACGCAGGACGCCGAGTTCCCCGTGCCGAAGTCCAGTCCGATGCGCCTGCACCTGAACTCCCAGGGCGACGTCTACTTCTTGGACGGGCGGGAGCGTCGCATCGCCATCCTGGGGGCCGGGGGGGAGAAGACGCGATACCTGAAGCCGCGCAGCGTTCCGTTCTCCACGGAGGTCGTTCCGAAGAGCTTCGCGATCGACCGGAAGGACCAGATCTACCTGCTGGACGTGCTTTCGGAGAATGTGCTGGTCCTGGACGCCGAGGGGCAGTACCAGCGACACATCCCCTTCCCGGAGGACTACGGCTTCTTCTCCGACCTGGCCGTCGGTGCCGAGGATACCGTGTACCTGCTGGACGGCGTCGAGGCGGTGGTCTACGCCGCGGCGAGGGGCGAGAAGGCCTTCTCTCCGCTGACCGAGGGCCTGAAGGACTACATGAACTTCCCGACGAGCCTCACCCTGGACGACGGCGGGATGTTGTTCCTGGTCGACCAGTTCGGCAGCGGCCTCGCCCTGGTGGGCCGCGACGGCGCCTTCCTGGGCCGGAAGCTGTCGCTGGGCTGGAACGAGGGCGGCCTCTACTACCCCTCGCAGATTTGCATCAGCGGAAACGGGACGCTCTTCGTCGCCGACCGGAACAACAGCCGCGTCCAGCTGTTCTCGCTGGGCGAGGGACAGTCCGAAGCGTCCAGCGAGGACGCCGAAGACGCCGAGCCCGAGGGACCCAGTGTCGTCCCGCCGCGGCCCGGTCTAGCGCCCGCCCATTAGGACGACC
>Ga0255054_10001952_pt1 | contig 11964 bp, 7 predicted proteins | sample JV7_2_23_MG_FD_188634 | JGI IMG/M metagenome (GOLD analysis project Ga0255054, IMG submission 188634) | Seawater microbial communities from Jervis Inlet, British Columbia, Canada - JV7_2_23 | ecosystem: Environmental > Aquatic > Marine > Inlet | place: Canada: British Columbia | collected... | reverse complement strand
AAAAATTGGATGAAGCGTGAAGTGATATCGATCACCCCCGATGCGACCCTGCGCGAAGTAGCGGCCTTGATTCTCGAGAAGCGGGTCGGCACCCTGCCCGTGGTAGATAACGGGGGGACGCTGGTCGGTACGGTGTCTATCACGAGCATTGTCAAGTTGTTCCTACCCGATTTCGTGGCGGTTATGGACGAGATCGATTTCGTACACGACTACGGCGATCTGGAAAACGCTTCCGCAGAGGATCAGCAGCGAGCCAAGATGCTGCATGTCACCGACGTCATGGAGGAGCCGATCGCGATGGAAGATGAAGCTGGCCTGGTGCACGCCCTCTCAGTCATGGAGAAACACAACCTGAGAGACTTGATTGTGACCCGAGACGGCAAGCTAGTTGGGATCGCCTCCCAGGTAGACATTGGACGCGCCTTTCTTACCGATTTCACCAAGGAAACTGGGCCCCTTTACTCCTGATGCTCATATACATCTCCGTAGTCCTTCTCTTCGCTGCATCATTCGCCGGAATCCTCGCTGGAAAAGCACACCGTGCCATATTTGCCATGGCCGGCGCGGTGCTGATGGTGCTATTGGGCATCGTTTTGGACTTTTACTCCCAGGAGCAAGCACTACTGGCAATCGATTTCAATACGTTGGGCCTACTGTTTGGAATGATGGTGATCGTGGCCATTCTCAAGAACACCGGTTACTTTGAGTACGTCGCGATCCTTACCGCCAAGCGAACCAAAGGGAATCCGTGGATCCTGCTCATTGCCCTCGGCACTATTACAACTGTTGCCTCGCTGTTTTTGGACAACGTCACAACGGTAATCCTCATGGCGCCGGTCACGGTCCTGATCGCTGGAATCCTGGGGATCAGCCCCATTCCGTTGCTTATGGCCGAAGCCTTCCTTTCCGACACGGGGGGCGTCGCTACGCTAGTTGGCGACCCGCCTAATATTCTTATCGGATCCGCGGCCAATCTGAGCTTTATGGATTTCGTCGTGAATCTAGCGCCGATCGTGCTCGTGGCGTGGTTGGTGACATTGATATTGATTCGGTTGCTTTTCCGGGAAGAGATGGCCCAGGAGCCCAGCAACCTGGATGCGCTAGAGGCTCTGAACGAACACGAAGCCATGAAGGATCGCGCATCGGCCAACAAGATACTGATTATTCTGCTTGGAGTTGTGGCATTGTTTTTCCTTCACCAAACTCTGCATATGCAGGCAGGATTTGTGGCGCTGATCGGAGCGGCCGCAGCCCTCATCTGGCTGCGGCCGGATCTCGAAGAGGTGTTGGATGGCATTGAGTGGCCCGTATTGCTGTTCTTTGCGGCTTTGTTCGTGGTTGTGGGAGGCATTGAGGCTTCTGGCTTGCTTGACTTAGCAGGCGAGAGCCTCACTAGCCTTTCGTCACAGGATGTCATCTTGATGGGCGTGGCTCTGATCTGGGTCGCGGCGGTCGCCTCGGCCATCATTGACAACATCCCATTTACCATTGCAATGATCCCCATCATTCAGGCGCTCGGGCGACCGGGGCTGGATATTACGCCGCTGTGGTGGGCATTGGCACTTGGGGCGGGCTTTGGCGGCAACGCGACCCCAATTGGGTCCACCGCAAACATGGTGGTCGTCTCCCTCAGCGAAAAAACCAAGTCCCCGATCACAACCCGCATCTGGCTCAGGAGCGGGGTGCCGATCATGATCGCGACTTGCGTGGTCGCGACCATACTATTCGTGATTCGCTTTGGGATTCTGAAATGAGTTCTTAAACCTCGTCCTGCTCTACCAACTGCACTTCCAAACCAGTCAAGGCAATCTCACTCCCATCCGGAAACCGCACCAAGGCACCGTCATCACTCCATAGGATTTCGATTCCTCGGTAGCGGAGCCTGAGCGGCCGTGGGAAGGGATTGTGGCCGCGCAACGCAACCTTGCGAGGAGAGATCAGCCGCACACCCAATACATATAGAAACAGCGAGAGCGGAGCTACGCCGGAGCTGTGGCCTGGGACTCCAGGACCACCCGGCTGATCAGGGTAGTAGGATTCTCGGAAGGCTCGATCCTCGTAAAGAGTGTGGATGCACGCACGCATCAATCGGCCCACGAGGTCTGCGGCCTCTTTCAAATAGCCATGGTCCACTAACCCCTCTCCGATCATGAGATTGGGCCGAATTTGGACTGAGGCGTTGCGATACGCCAGTCCGTCGGCGGGCCAGCCGGGAATCCCGAATTCGCGCAGGAATCTCTTCTCGTTTTTCAAATTCTGTTTGATGAGCTTGTCGGCGCGGTCCCTCTCAGGAACGCCAGCCCAGAGCGGGAGCAGGCCGGTATGATCCGGCCTCGAGTAATCGGCGATCCGTAGCTCTGTCTTAGTCTCTGAGCTCAGTCCGCGAACCACGATTTTTTCGATGCGAGCAAAAGTGTCGATGGTCGCAGCGGTACCAAGATCCTCAACCCATTGAAATCCGCTGCCGATCAATTCATGCTTTCGTTTGCGGCTGCCTCCACTCTTTCCGCCTGCACTCTTTCCGTAAATTGCGACCTTTAGCCCAGTTCGCTCCTGCTCATCTCCCCGCACCCGCACCAGAATGCGTACGTGCGGATCGAACTCCCGTCCTATCTCAATCTCGAAAGACCCTTGGCCGGTGCCTAGCCGTACGCCCGCAACCGCCAAATCCAAATCACGATCCTGGGACAGGTAGCAGCTTTCTTTTTCGGACCAGGTCCGTTCTATCGCCTCATTCAGCAGCAGCAATCGGCTTCTCAGATCCTGATCGTGTTCGGTCTGTCCGAGCGCCCTTCCTATTTCGATGAGCGCTTCGATCTCTCGGTAGAGATAGGAAGACAGGTCAGGAGTCTCAGCCAATGCGATATCGAGCCCTTGTCCCCAGTAGTTCCGGCGATCATAGGCGGGCCAATCCTCGAACCCGGATTGGGTGGTGCTGGTCCACTCCGGATGACCGTCTCGGTCGATGTCATGGGATTCCCCAAACCAGGATTCGATAAAACTCATCAGTCTGGGATAGACCTCAGCTAGGAAATCGCGATCTTCAGTCTGTGAATAGATCCTCCATGTCAGGGTAGCAAGCAGTGGAATGCATTGCATCCCGCGTCGCTGTCCGCCAAGGCCAGGGCTCCAATCAATCGTCCCATTCGGCGCCTGGCTGGCAAGAAAATTCAGGAGAATCCCCTGTGCCAGTTCCGGCGCGCTGGGCAGGATCTGAAGAATTGTGATGGTTGCGTTGGCGGCAGATACTCCGTCCCATCCCGGATCATGGTCTCTCCCTTCCGGGTGAGTGGAGTATCCGCGATCAGGGGAGCGTTCTTCGACGATTGATGCATGGGGCTGATGGCGTGTGGGTCCGACAAAGGAGGTAATGGATGTCGTTTGCGCGAGCGCAAATGCAACATCCCAGTCTGGCTCACCGCTTTCGATCTCGACCAGACCTGAATTTGCCTGTTCGATGCGAGCAATTTCAGGATCCCATTTGATGGACATCAATTCCCTTGCCGCTGTAAGCGAATCATGGAGCTCAGAGCATGCAGAATGCGCCCATGTGAAGAGCTCCGATGCACCGGGTTCCAGCATGGGGCGGACGCTTAGTGCTGGATATGGTGCGATCGCCGCGCGGGCCCCTCCGGACAGGAATAGCAGAGGAGTCAGCGGACCGGTGGAACCCTGGAGCACTATGGCTCCTTGATGCGACACACTCGTCATTGTTTGCGGGTTCTCGCCGGGTTGAAGCTGAGCGTGAAGCAGCATCTCGGCGCGGACAGATTCAGCGCTTGAGTTGTAGAGCGTAAAGCGTCCGCCTACCAGGTTGGACTCTTTAGCCCAGTATTCAGCAACCACCTTCAGGTCCAATGCAGGCTCGAAGGAAATGCGCAGGTAGTTTGGCAGGAAAGATTCCACGGTGGGCGGTGCATGGAATTCGAGCGGGTCGATCCTGGTGTCCTGATCGAGCCTGAAGCCGGGAAAGATGCGCATGCTGAGCGCGCGCAATCCGTAGCTGGTCTCAAGCGCAAGTGCGGATGGAGCACCGCCCCTGAGACGCAATTCCCAGATTTGATCATCAACGTAGCTAGGCACCGTCATACGGGCATCCGCCGCAATACGTAGAGAAACCGGCGCCTCAGCAGTCAGTCCCCACTCGCGCATAAGGCAATTGTAGGGAGGGACCATGAAAGGGCAAAGCGCTGTGAGCTAAGCTAATTCAGCGACCTCGTTTACAATCTGGGCCGGAGATCCAAATGGCAAAATTTGAAGCTCGTAGAGGGTTGTATTTCGAGGAATTTGAGGTCGGCCAGCAAATGAGCACGGTCGGCCGGACGATCACCGAAGCGGATGTCGTCAACTTCGCAGGGGTGTCCGGTGACTACAACTTGATCCATACCGACTTGCCGTATTCGGAGGCCACCTTCTTTGAGCAGCGTGTCGCACACGGGTTACTTGTGCTGTCCGTGGCCTCCGGGCTAGCGATGCGCAGCGGCCTCTTGGAAGGCACCGTGATCGCCTGGCGCGATATTCGGGATTGGCGTTTCAGCCAGCCGGTCTTATTCGGGGATACGGTCCACGCGGAAATGGAAGTTGTTGAAACCAAGCCAATGCCCAGGTTGGGTGGCGGCCAGGTAGATCTGCGAATAAAGGTCATCAATCAAGAAGACAAGATCGTTATGAAGGGTAACTGGGGCATACTGGTGATGAACGCCCCTAAATAACCTCGCAGTCCTCTCCTTATATTTAGTAGCTATTCGGGTCGGCCGACAAATTTGATGACTTCAGCGCGAGACGCAATCGAACGCCTTCGAGATGGGAACCGCCGGTTCGTAATGAACATGCGCGGCCCTGACGCGCTTGTGAGCGACGCACAGCGCGCCGAATTGGCCAACGAACAGCATCCCTTCGCGATCATCCTCGGATGCTCGGACTCGAGGGTGCCGCCGGAGATCATTTTCGACCAAGGCCTCGGCGACCTTTTTGTCATTCGGGTTGCAGGAAACATCGCCGCGCCCTCCCAGGTTGACAGCATTGAGATCGCGGCGTCGCAATTCGGCACACGCCTGTTGATGATTCTGGGCCATTCCCAGTGCGGGGCCATTCTTGCCACTCTCGAAGAAATGCGACAGCCAAAGGAGTCCCCCTCGCGCCGCTTCCGCTCTGTCGTCGACCGGATCGAGCCTTCCCTGACAGAATTACTGGCTACCGGACTCAAGAACGATCCAGATGCTCTGGTGAAGCAAGCTGTGCGGGCGAATATCCGGGCCTCGGTGAACCAGCTGCGACACGGATCAGCTGTTCTCGAGCAACTTATTCGGGACAAAGACCTCGTCGTGGTTGGCGCTGAGTACTCGCTGAGAACTGGTGTTGTCGAATTCTATGATGAGAAAGCGGTGGGCTAGCAGGTCGCAGAAAACACCCCTGTGCGGCCAGCTTGAATCTTGATCCGAACTCCATGAGTTCTCAATTAATCCGCAGAAGCTCATAAGATCGAAGGGGCGAATAGCCTAAGCGGGTGTCCTCATCGCATCATTCATCGCTGGGGTGGTCGGCTGGATCATAATCCGCCGCAGCCCGCTCGCCGATGCATGAAAACCAGACCCAAAATTAGCAATTGCGCGAAGGAATACTGCAGCGGACTCCGTGCAATCATCCGGTTCTAAATCGAAGCGCTTATGGATCTTATTGCAATTCGTGTGGATGTGAACGCGGGTCAGGGCGAGAAATGGGGCAGGACCAAGATAAAGGCTAAGCTGGCTATCAGGCAAGTCACCAGCATGACCGGGATGCCACGGCGCAGCCACATGCGGGAATCGATCGGATAGTCGGTCTTTTTCGAATATTGAACGGCCACAACATTGGTCGTTGCGGCAATGATGGTAGCGTTTCCGCCAAACCCGGCTCCGAAGGCGAGCGCCCACCATAGCGGAAAGATTTCCAGGCCTTGTCTGCCAAGCTCTTGAATCACCGGCACCAAAGTCACCGTGATGGGAATGTTGTCTACCAGCGCCGAGCCGATCGCAGAAAGCCATACAACGGCCAAGGCCGTTCGAGCGGTTTCACCCTGGCCCACATTCAAGAGCAGCGCCTCGACGCTCTTCAACGCGCCGGAAGCCTCCAGCCCACCCACCATTACAAATAGTCCAATGAAAAACAGCAGCACTGCCCACTCGACATGCTCCAGTACCTCCTCAATAGCAGGGCGCAGCCACAAGAGCGCCAGCGAGGCCATGCTTAGCGCGATGAACGCGGTAGAAAGTCCCAAGACTCCCTGCAAAAAGAAGAGCAGCACCGTGAGGGCCAATATCATGCCAACCTTGCGCGCCGTCCGGACGTCATGCAGCGCTTCGGAAGGGTCCAGCCCATCCAGAACCGTTGGATCCTTCGGAAGCACGGACAATTCTCGTCGCGACTGAAAGAGGATAACGCCCAGAGCCGCGATCCACGCAACAACGACGACTGGAAGGGAGTAGATCAGGAAATCGTTGAAAGTCAGGCCGGCTGCCGACCCGATGATGACGTTGGGCGGATCGCCAATTAGCGTACCCACACCTCCGGTATTCGACAGCATTGCAAGGGCAATCAGATACGGCAATGGCGATATGCCGAGGATTTGGGTGATCAAGATCGCAAGCGGTGCGATCAGGATAATCGTCGTTACGTTGTCCAGGAGCATCGAGAGAACTGTTGCAGCGATACCCAGTAAAACCAAAAGGGCCACCGGGCGACCACCAGACAGGCGGGCGGCATGAATGGCGAGATACTCGAAGACACCGGTTGGTCGCAGCAAGGCCACCAGGACCATCATTCCAAAAAGCAGCGCCAGTGTTTCGAAGTCGATCGCTTCGACAGCCAGGTGCTCGTCGTAAAATCCCAGGAACGAGCCAAACCCAATCATCAATGAAGCGCCGACCAGCGCCACGATGGTCCGGTCGATCTTGTCGCTGAGCAGTACCACCAGGACGGTTATGAAAATTATGGTGGCTATGAGTGCCGTGCTCATATCTGTACCGGGTCGGGCGGTTGGCTCCAATTCTCCAGAAATGCGACCCCAACGTCCACCCATGAAGCGAGCCCCACCAGATGATGCTGCTCGTCGACCACCGGCAAATCCCTCAGCTCGTGCTGGCGCATCATGGCCTCCGCCCGCAGCAGACCGCACGTCAGGTCACACGACGTCGGCGGACTCATGAATTCAGATATTGGCTTTTTTCTCTCGTCAATTGGGATCCTTCTTTCCTCCAACGCGCCAAAGTCATGGACGAAGTCGGTATCTTCGAGCATCTCGAGGAAGGTTGGAAGGACAAGCTGAATGATGTCGTGCAGTGTAAGAATGCCGACCAGGCGATTCTCCGCATCTACGACCGGCAACAGCCCTACTCGCCTCGCAGCCAGAAGCTGGATGGCATCGTCAAGCGTTGCATCTTCGGAGATGGAAACCACCTGCTTCTTCATGACGGAGCTAACCTCCATAACCGCCTCCTCTCATTTCAAGTTTCCGGGATCGACTCCGAGCAAAGTTGCCTCTGTCCCCACAAAGCCAGCTATTCACAGGCTATCACTGGCTTGACATAAATACAAGATTTGTCACAGATTAATTGCAGTTTTGCCTGCGTGCTATAATCGCCCGCCATGGTCGAGGAGCTGCCCGAAGAGGAGCTGGAGCCAAATTCCGGCGAAGGTTCTTCTGAAGAGCGATCGCAGTCTGATGATGCTCATCCAGATGAGCATCATCCAGATGAGCAGCCGGGCGAAATAGGCCTGAGCAAGCCGGATTCCCCTGAAGAAGCGCCCCCATTTGTTGAAGCCGAACAGCCCGATGCTGAGACTGGTGTGCCACATCGGCATCCTACCGGCACGCCTGGACTGACCGGCGGATGGATGGCAGAGTCGGCTCCTGAGCTGGAGCTCGATCCGGATGCGGAGACCGACCCATTGGTAATACCCGAAGGAGCCACGCCTGAACATATGGCTCCCCCTCCCTCATCCGAGGTACTCCCGGATCGAGTGCCGGAACGCGATCCGTCGGCTACTCGAGTTGGTCCTGCAGCGTATCTGCATGTTTGGGATTCCGACCAAACAGATTCGGCCCGCTCCGGGGGATGGGGAGGCTGCCTGCTGCGCATGGCGATCCTGGGCGTATTCGCGATCGCCGCCATTGGGATCGGTTTGGCTTCGTTCGGCCTATACCAATATTACGCGTTGGCGTCCACGCTTCCTTCGGTCGAGGACCTGCAGCAGCACGCCTCTCAGTTCGAAACCACTCGGATTCTGGATCGGAACGGCAACCAGCTTTACGAGATCCTGGATCCTCAGGCCGGAAGGCGCACCTATGTGCCGATGGCGAAGATTTCCCCCTTCATGGTAGCTGCAACCGTAGCCACCGAGGATTCAGGCTATTACAGCAATCCCGGGTTCGACCCGGCCGGCATCGTCCGCGCCATCTGGCAGAACTTGCAGGGCGGCACGGTTGTCTCCGGTGCATCAACCATCACCCAGCAGATCGCGCGCAATCTCTTGCTTTCGCCGGAAGAGCAATCCCAGCGAACCGCGCTGCGCAAAATCCGAGAGATTATGCTGGCTGCCGAAATCGCGCGGCGCTATACCAAGGACGAAGTCCTGGAGCTATACCTCAATCAAATGTACTTCGGGAATTTGGCCTATGGCGTGGAAGCCGCCGCCCAGACTTACTTCAACATCCCCGCTGAGCAGCTCACGCTCAGCCAGGGATCGTTCCTGGCCGGGCTGCTTCAAGCGCCCGCCGTTTACGACGTTCACACCAATCGAGATGCCACTCTCAATCGTCAACAGCAAGTGCTGGTCTTGATGGTGAACGTAAGTACCGAGCAGGGCTGCATATTTGTAAGCAATTCGCAGCAGCCAATCTGCGTCACGCCGGAAATGGCCGGCGCAGCCGCCGCCGAATTCGTCGAGTATGAATTCGTGTCCCCGGATATCCATATCCGATTTCCGCACTGGGTGACCTATGTGCGCTCGGAGCTGGAAGCCTTGTTTGACCCACAGACGATCTATCGTTCGGGCTTCACCGTGCATACCACTCTGGATCCGCAGCTCCAGCAAGCCGCGCAAAAGATCGTGCATGATCAGGTAGAGGAGCTTATGCCGGAACATCAAGTAGGCAATGGTGCGCTCGTAGCGCTTGAGCCTGGTAGCGGCGAAATACTGGCCATGGTCGGATCGGCCGACTTCACGGATGAGGAGATCGACGGTCAGGTCAATATGACGCTTGCGCTGCGTCAGCCTGGATCATCCATCAAACCACTCACATACACCGCGGCCTTCGAAAAAGGATGGACCCCTGGGACTCTCATCTGGGACGTTGAGTCTGAGTTTCCGCCGTACAAAGACCCGCGGGACCAATCGAAAGATTACACGCCGCGCAATTACGATGATAAGTTTCACGGCCCGGTGACCGTACGCTCTGCCTTGGCCAACTCCTACAATATCCCGGCTCTCAAGACTCTCGACTACGTTGGCATTTATGACGACGCGTTAACGCCTCAAGAGGAAGGTCTTGTGGCCTTTGCGGAGCGGATGGGACTCACAACCTTTAATCGCGACGACTATGGGATTTCCCTGACCCTGGGAGGCGGCGACGTCAAACTGCTTGAGCTCACCAACGCCTACGCAACCTTCGCCAACCAGGGCATCTTCGTCCCGCCGGTTGCCATTACGAAGATCACCGATCACGAAGGTGAGATTGTCTATGAATACACTCCCCCCGAGGGAAAGCGCGTAATACGCAGCGAGCACGCATTCCTGATTACCTCCATCCTGTCCGACAACACTGCGCGTACGCCGGCTTTCGGTCCTAATTCAGCTCTCTCGCTCCCTTTCCCGGCTGCGGCAAAGACCGGTACTACGGACACACCTATTCGTGATAACTGGACTATTGGCTATACCCCGGAGGTAGCCGTGGGAGTCTGGATCGGCAATGCCGACAACAGCCCCATGGAAGACACTTCTGGATTGACCGGGGCAGCCCCGATTTGGAATGAAGTCATGCAGCTTGCCATGGAGCGGCTCACGGGTGGCCAGCCAACCCCATTCAGGCGGCCGTCCAATGTGATCGAAGCGCCGATCTGCGCGGTCTCGGGCGCCGAGCCTTCCGAATGGTGCCCTGCTCATAGAGTCGAATTCTTTGCTTCGGATCAACCGCCTCTACCGAAGGAATTGGATCTGTGGCGTGAAGTGTGGATCGACAGCTTCACGCGAGAGCTGGCCTCTGCCGATTGTCCGGACTATGCGACCCAGAAACTCGGCCTGGCGGTATCGGATCCATTTGGCCGAGAGTGGATTCAAGAGACAGACGATGGCGAAAAATGGGTGGAACGAATGGGATTTGAAGACCAGGAAGAGATTTTCTTCGTCCCAGAAACGACTTGTGGGCCCGATAGCCCTCGGCCGCTTCTGGTGATAACGGCTCCGCTCCAGGGGTCAATCGTATCCAGCGGCCCTCTTACAATCATCGGTCGTGCAGCCGCCACAAACGATTTCAAGGATTGGATCCTGGAGTACGGCATAGGGAACGATCCCAGCAGCTGGCCCGACATCGCGCATGGTAATTCGCCTGCCGAACAGCCCGAGATCCTGCTCGAATGGGACCCGATCGGTTTGCCAAACGGCCCCTTCTCTTTGCTCCTCACGGTACGCAGCAACAGCGGTGGGAAAGCCAGCTACAGGGTGCATCTCAATCTAAATCTGCCGACACCGACACCGACGCCAACCTCCACGCCCACCCCAACTGCAACCCCCACTCTGACACCTACGCCCACCGCTACCGCAACGCCGACACCCTGAGATTCGTTCAGAGCAGCGGTAATTGGGGATCTTCCTTACCGGGTGGATCCAGCGCAAGGCGCTCAATGAGATTCTCACGATTTAGTGTCGTATCTTCGGACAGACGGCGCACATGCCGGTACTTGATGATATGCAAGCCGCTCTCAAGCCACGCCTGCAAGCGTAAATCACGGCGGGCCTTCTCGGCTACCAGCGCGCCCCGGCCTCCAGGGATCACGATGGCCTCAATTTCAGCCGAAGATCGCGCATGGCCTCGCATCACGCTCCCCAACATCGCCGTTTCGTCGACGCGAAATAGTAGAGAGCTCTGATCGAAGCGGTCGGTCCACTCGATTGCATCAGTGCCTGAGACCTCATACTCAAGCTGTACACCCAGGCTTTTCAGCAGGTTAAGGATCTCTTCAGCGTCCGCCTTCCGTGCCTCGGGTTGATCTTCGGAGCGAAGCCGCCATAGTCTGTCCTCGGAGTCCTGCTGGGCATACGAGCGCAAAGCTGCCATCAGGAGCCTTCGATCGGGTGTCAGCAAACCCGGCAGCTGCCTGCACAGACGAGTGTCAATCTCTACTGCAGTGATGCCATCGGTGGATCGCAATTCGGTCAACACTTTGTCTTCAATTCGATCGGCCAAGCTCTCCTCCACCTGCGAATCATCGGCCAGCCAATATCGCCCACTCTCGGGTTCGAGGCCACGCCCAACGTGCAAGAAGTTTCGTCGGTCGCTCAAGACCTCATCCAATTGCTCACCGACAACTCCCAGCGCGCTGCGGGTATCGCTGGGTCGTACTCCGGCCAGGAGTCGCTTCTCCGCCAGCGCCGAAAAGGCCGCGACGTGTGGGAGCGCATACCTGGCAGGTTCACCTCGTACCTCAAGCGCTTTGCGCGCGGCCTGAGACATTGAATCGCGGAGGCTGTTTGGGTCCACAGAGCGTTCAGAGCTTGCTGCTTGCTCCCATGTAAATACTCCCTGTCCTTCCAAACGAAGTGCCCGCCCGGTCAGGCGATAACCGCCTCCATCGAACCCGGCCAGAGTGGCCGCTACGAAGCCCGGCTCAGCATCGGGAACAAAGCCCATGACCTGCGCGTTCTGACCGACGGCTTCCTTCATAGTTCGCAGCGTGGAGCGAAGGGCCGAGGCATGCCACGCCCAGTGAT
>Ga0255054_10001951_pt1 | contig 11965 bp, 9 predicted proteins | sample JV7_2_23_MG_FD_188634 | JGI IMG/M metagenome (GOLD analysis project Ga0255054, IMG submission 188634) | Seawater microbial communities from Jervis Inlet, British Columbia, Canada - JV7_2_23 | ecosystem: Environmental > Aquatic > Marine > Inlet | place: Canada: British Columbia | collected... | reverse complement strand
CTCCCGCGATAAGGCATTGCCTTCCGCGGGACAAGCTGGCCAAGGAAAAACAGCATGCCCTTCGGGCAAAAAAAAACAACGTGGTTATCCAGAAAGAACAAGTGGTATTGAATGTGGGAGCGGCTCCCACAGAGAGTTTGTCTAATGGTAACTTGGACTTTCCAGATAAGCAGGAAAAACAATTTGATGAAAGCACAGACTTTAGTACGGATCAATTGGGTTAGCAATATGTATTGCATGGAAGGATCGGATGTGATTTTTAGGTAATATAACATGTCCCCTGAATCCCCACTATTCAAGCGCATTAAACGGCATGTCATCGGCCGGGAACATACATTTTTTGCCGCGACACCTCCCGGCTTTGAACCGGTTTGTCTGCAGGAGTTGTTGAAACTTGAGCCGGTGGCCGGCAAGGCTTGCCCAACCCCTGGCGGCGTGGAGTTTGAAGGTCGGCTGGATGCTTGTTATCATGCCAACTTAAATCTGCGATCGGCCAATCGAATTTTAATGCGCATTCAGGCCTTCAAGTTCACCAATTTCAGACAGCTTGAAAAAAGGACGCTCGATATCCCCTGGGAGCTATACCTGCAGCCCGGCGACCTTCCGAAAATTCATGTAACCACAAAACACTGCCGGCTCCACCATTCAGATGCGATTGCAGAAAGATTTCACCAGGCCATCGCCGGCCAACTTTCCGGGATTGAACCTGACGAAAAAACCCCAAAGGTCGCATATGCCGAACAAAATATTTATGTACGCGGCAAGGATGACCGCTTCAGCGTATCGATTGACAGCAGCGGAGACATTCTTTACAAACGCGGTCTCAAAAAACACACAGGCAAAGCCCCGCTACGGGAAACACTCGCGGCGGCGGCGTTATTACTGGCAGGCTATGATGGCCGCGATCCGCTACTGGACCCTATGTGTGGCAGCGGAACGTTTTCACTGGAAGGCGCGTTGATGGCAAAACGGATCCCTGCAGGCTGGTTTCGAGATTTTGCGTTTATGGGATGGCCGTCATTTCGCCGGCAGAGATGGACCTATATCAGGCGTCAGGCCGAATCTCATTTTGTACAGCCCGATCGCCCCTTGATCTTTGCTTCGGATACCGACCCCGGTGCTTGCCGGAAACTTGAGCGCTGTGTCCAAAAGCACGACCTGACCGATGCCGTCCAGGTTCATCAAAAGGACTTTTTTGATATCGATCCCCGCAAACTTACCGATCAGACCGGGGTCATCTGCATTAACCCGCCTTACGGTCGCCGTCTGGGCGGAAGGCAGGAATCTGAAAGATTTTTTGTAGCGATTTGTGACAAACTCAAACAGGAATACCGGGGATGGAAGCTGGTGTTATTTGCGCCCAATCGAAAAATCGCAAAAACGGTTCCTTTAGAAGTTAATTCTTACCCTATTTTACACGGCGGTTTGAAACTGGCGTTGTTGGTGGGAAAGATTCAATGATATTTTGACTCTCATTCACCACAAAGAACACGAAGATCCACGAAGAGCCGGTGCTTGCACCCCGACCTAAAGGCGGGGTCATAACACCCGCCTCGCCTTGCGGCATTTGCTCATTAAATTGTCAAATGTAGGGGCGGGGTTTATCCCCGCCCAATCAACCCGGATGCCACCCGGGCGGGGATAAACCCCGCCCCTGCATTAATAATGTGTCATTTTAGCCAATAAAAAATTGAGGGCGCTTTGATAATTGACAACACCGTGTTTCTTACCTATTATCGCCACACGACTACCAGGGAGGTAGCTTATGAATCTTAAAGATTTACGCATAAACGGCAAACGGCTGCAAAGTACCCTTGAAGAGATGGCAAAGATCGGTGCGACGCCTGGCGGTGGTGTCCAACGTTTGACCCTATCAGATGAAGACAAACAGGCCAGAGATCTTTTTGTGAAATGGCTCAAAGAATTGGACCTGGAGATTACCATCGATGAAATGGGAAGTATCTTTGGCAAACGTCCTGGAAAAAACAATGACCTGGCTCCGGTAATGAGTGGATCCCATATTGATTCTCAGCCCAAAGGGGGGCGTTTTGATGGGATCTTAGGCGTTATGGGACCCCTGGAAGTATTACGCACGCTTCACGAAAATAACATCGAAACCGAAAGACCATTTATCATTGTTGACTGGACCAATGAAGAAGGTTCCCGATTTGCCCCGGCGATCGTGGCCTCCGGGGTATGGGCCGGAGCGCTCGAACGTGACTGGGTCTATGACCGTACGGATATTAACGGCAAACGCTTTGAAAATGAGCTGATCCGCATTGGATACAAAGGAACCGCGCCGGCTAAAAAATGGCCGGTACACTGCTATTACGAATATCATATCGAACAGGGGCCGATGCTGGAACGCGAAGGCAAAAAAATCGGTGCCCCCAAAGGAATCCTGTGCCTGCACTGGTATGATGTCTATCTCGAGGGGGAAGCCAACCAGGTTGGACCGACCCCCATGGAAGGCCGGCATGATGCCCTGTGCGCTACAGCCGAGATGATTTTGAAAGTCAACGAACTCCCGGACCGCATGGGGGGCAATTTGGTGGCCACCGTCGGGGAAATACAGAATTATCCGAACTCCAGAAATATCATTCCGGATAAAGTTCACTTTACGGTGGACATCCGCTCCTGGAACGACGACCATGCATTAAAGGCCTGGGAAGTGGTCCGCAAAGACTTTGAAGATATTGCGGCTCGCAGAGGCTGCCCGATCAAAATAGAAGAAACCTGGCGGGTCGAACATTCGCCTTTTGACGAAAAGCTGGTGCAGCGCCTCCTGAATGTTGCTGATGATCTGGGTTATTCCAGCCTGCACATGGTCAGCGGCGCCGGTCATGATGCCAGTTATATGAATCAGCTTTGCCCGACGGCGATGATATTTGTTCCCAGCATCGGCGGCCGCAGCCACGTGGAAGTCGAAAACACCACCTGGGAAGACTGTGAAGCCGGCACCAACGTACTGCTGCACGCCATCCTGCAGTCCGCCAATGAGAAATAGGCCAGCCTCCGTGCCGGCCGGGAAATGGCGGCCACAGAGGGCCGCCCTACGGTTCGAATAGGGAGCATCTTTCTATCAAATGTAGGGCCGGCCTCTGCGCCGGCCTGCAATGGCGGCCGCAGAGGGCCGCCCTACTCGAATATTAATTGCAGATTATGTCATTGAGACATAGAAAAAATATTCGTCTCAAAAAAGAAATTTACTCAAATCAAAATCAAATTTTTAGCATAGCCATATGCACAAAAGATAGGCGCCCTATTTTCGGAAAAGAACTTTGGGCAAAGACGATTATTGAGACCTTTCAGACAGAGCATTTCCGCAAAAACACAAAATCTTACGCATATTGCCTCATGCCGGACCATTTACACCTTCTGGTTTCACCCCAAAATGGCAACTTAATTGACTTTATAAGAAGATGGAAAAGCTACACCGCAAATCTTTTGAACAAATCCGGTTGGGATGGGCCATGCTGGCAAAGAGGTTTCTATGATCATGCTTTAAGAAAGGATGAAGATATTCGAACCACCACCGAGTATATTGTTCATAATCCGGTTCGCAAGCATATTACAAAGCATTGGAGAGAATACCCTTATTCCTGGCACAAATGGATGTAGGGCCGGCCTCCGTGCCGGCCAGGAAAAGGCAGCCACAGAGGGCTGCCCTACGTTTCGAAAGAGGCAATTTTCTGTCTTGAGTAGTGTGTAGGGCTGGCCTCTGTGCCAGCCAGAAATAGGCATAAAAAAAGGTGTAAGCATAAATTAGTTGCTTACACCTTTTATTACGGGCAAACGGGAAACGGGCTCAACCGGCCAACCTAATTAAAAATTTTCAAACGGCTCTCTTTTGATAAACCGCCCTCTGCCGATCTCACCGACAAACTCCATCTGATCGCCGTTCCATTGCGACACTTTTTTTCCGCGCGCATAGACCGCTTTTGGCATACCGGTGACCTCAAATCCCTCATAGGGAGTATAATCAACGTTCATATGCAGTTTGCTCTGGGTGACGGTAAATTTTTGATCCGGATCAAAGACCACAATATCGGCATCCTTGCCCACGGCGATTTCACCTTTGTCTTTGAGACCGAACATGCGGGCGGTGCCGCATGAAAGCACATCCACCATCTTCTCGAGCGTAATGCGCCCTTTGGCCACACCTTCCGAATGCAGCATGATTAACAGCGTTTCGATTCCCGGAGCGCCATTCGGAATTTTTTTGTAATCGTCTTTGCCGTTCATATCTTTTTTGCCGTTAAAGTCAAAGGGACAATGGTCGGTGGCAACCACCTGCAGATCGCCGCCCCGCAAGCCTTCCCACAGGGCCGCGTTGCTTTCCTTGGTTCTCAGCGGCGGTGACATCACATACTTGGCGCCGTTCCAATCCGGTTCCCGGTAACGCTCTTCATCCAGCAAGAGATACTGCGGACAGGTCTCGGCATAAATCTTAACGCCCCGGTCACGGGCCGCTTTAACAACCCAGAGACCTTCTTTTGATGACAGATGCACAATGTAAATTCGCGACCCGGTCATCTCAACCATTTTAGACGCCCGGCTGATGGCTTCTTCCTCAGCCAGATTCGGCCGGCTGACCGCATGGTAATAGGGTTCCAGTTTGCCTTCTTTTTCCAGAACCGCATTCATGTGATCAATAATGTGAACATTTTCAGCATGCACCTGCACCAGGCCGCCATGCTGTTTGGTCTGTTCCAAAAGCTTAATCATGGTGGCATCATCCACCCGGAAGTCATAGACCATAAAAATTTTAAAACTGGGGGTACCGTAGTCCAGACAGGCTTTTTTGACTTCCTCGATGACTTCCGGCCGGGGATCCATGACGGCCGGATGCAGAGAATAGTCAACCGCAACTTTTCCTTTGGCCAGGGCTTTTTTGCGTTCCAGGGCTTCCAGCAGGGTTTCTCCCTTTTGCTGCAGGTCAAAATCCACCACACAGGTCACACCGCCGCAGGCCGCTGCAATGGTGCCGGTTTCATAGTCGTCCTGGGCATAGGTTCCCATAAACGGCATGCAGAGGTGGGTATGCGGGTCAATGGCACCGGGAAGAACATAGAGTCCCTTGGCATCGACCACTTCATCCGCCGGGTTGTCCAAATCGATCCCGATCGTTTTAATTTGGTCGCCATCTGCAAAAACGTCGGCCACATAACGACCGGTGGCATTAACGATTGTACCTCCTTTAAATAACACACTCATCGGGGCCCTCCTTTGTAAATGGCTCTAGTTTAATGTCTTTCTCCATATTTTTGTCCATAACCGCAGTTTCCTGACGGTTCCAATCCTGCGGCATTTCCTTGTAGGAAATCAGATCCGGAACCGGGCAGACGAATTTGCACAGCATACAGCTTAAGCATTTGTCTTCGATCAATTCCGGCCGCCGGCTTTCCGCATCCCATTCAATGGCCTGCCCGGCGGCATCCTGACAGACAATGTAGCACTGCCCGCAGCCGATGCACTTATCCAGATCATACTGGGTAATTCCCTGACGCTCCAAATCAAAGGCATCGGTTTCGTGGAGGTTCGGCAACGCTTTGCCCACCAAATCCGAAACCGACTTAATTCCGCGTTCAGTCATGAAATCGGAAAGACCTTCGATCATGTCTTCAACGATTCGATAGCCGTAGTGCATGATTCCGGTGGTCACCTGAATCGTTGAGGCGCCCAGCAGGATGTATTCAAGGGTATCAATCCAAGTCTCGATTCCGCCGATTCCCGAAAGCGGCAGATTCAGCTGGTCATTCTGGGCCATGGAGGCGATGAAGTTCAATCCGATCGGCCGCACAGCCGGACCCGAGGTCCCGCTGATGGCGCCTTTCCCGAAAACATTGGGTGTGGGAACAAAATCATCCAGACCGACCGAAGAAATGCCCCGCACGGTGTTGATGGCGGAGATAGCGTCCGCACCCCCGTTTTTAGCGTATATGGCCGGTTCATTCATATCCGTAATGTTGGGTGTCATTTTGGCCATCACCGGAATGGATACCACATCTTTGACCGCTGCGGTAAACCCCTCAAGCAGCTTAAAGGCCTGGCCGACCTTATGACCGGCTCCCTCGATGCACATGTGGGGACAGGAAAAATTAAGCTCCAGTATATCGGCCCCGTTGTCTTCGGCCGCCTTGGCCAGATAGGCCCATTCATCCGTGAAAAAACCCATGATGCTGGCAATGATGGGATGATCGGGGTAATTCTTCTTTAAATACAGGAACTCCGCCAGGTTGTCCTTCAACGGACGATCGGATATCATTTCAACATTTTGCACCGCCATTTCCTTTTTGCTGCCGTAGTGAACGCAGTGCATCCGCGGCGAGGGGTGGATGATCGGCAGCCGATCCGAATTCAGGGTCTTAAACACCACCCCGCTCCAGCCGGCATCAAAACAGCGTGCGACCATCTCGGCACTGTTGGAAACCGGTGAAGATGAGAGCAGAAACGGATTTTTAAATTTTACACCGCAAAAATCGACGGATAAATCAACGTTGCTAACCACGATATTGCCTCCTATCTAGACACAATTGAATATTTTCGATTGAATATTGAATATTTAAGGAATTCTTTCATCTATAAAAATATTAGAAAAATGACGGAGCGGAGCGACATCCACAATTCGTCAATAGTCATTCGTCACTCGTCATTTCTGAAGGTACTCCTTGATCGCCCGGGCGGCCACTTTGCCGTCCTGAACCGCCTGAACCACAAGGGCCGGACCGCGAACAATATCACCACCGGCAAAAATTCCGGCAACCGAGGTTTGGCCGGTCTCCGGATCCGCTTTGATGAGCTTTTTGCGATCGACTTTGACATTGGGATACCACTCGCAAGACTCATCCGGCGCTTTATTACCAATGGCCTCGATGACCACATCGGCATCCATCATCCATTCAGAGCCCTTGATTTCTTGCGGTCTTCTTCTGCCGGACGCGTCAGGCGCTCCCAAACGGGTGCGGACCAGTTTCAATCCCTTGAGCCGATTCTTTTTATCGGTCACATAATCCACCGGCTGATTCAGCAGCAGAAAATGGACCCCGGCTTCCTGGGCTTCGATGCGCTCGTCAGGTTCAGCGGGCATCTGGGAATAGGACCGCCGGTAGATCAGATAGACATCTTTGGTATCCAGTCTGACAGCAGATTCAATGCAATCCATAGCCACCGATCCGCCGCCGATGACCGCAACGGTTTTGCCCTTGATTTTCTTTTCAATTTCCTCAAAGCGTCCGTCACGCAACGCCGCCAGATAGTCTACCGATGAAAACAGACCTTCGATATCTTTGCCTTCCGGTTTGATCGTGGCCACATCCCACAAACCCGGAGCCAGAAATACGGCATCAAAACCGTCCTTTAAAAGATTTTCGGCACCGTTTTTACCTTCAACGGGTGTGTTGCACTGAAATTTAACGCCCAGCGTTTCAACATCCGCCATTTCATGTTCAAGAAAGTTCAGATCGAAGCGGTAGGAGACAACCCCGTAACGCAAAACCCCGCCGGGTTCCGGTCTTGCCTCAAAAACCGTCACCTGATAGCCGTCTTTGGCCAGTTCGGCCGCACAGCTCAATCCTCCCGGACCGGATCCCACCACCGCAATTTTTTCGGATCGGGGTTCAGGCTTTTCAAATACCTTGAAACCCCTTTCCCATGAATGTTCAACCAGAAACCGCTGGATTTTTCCGATCTGGATGGGACGGTCAGCGCCTTCGGGGTCATTCTGAGACTTAAACATCGCACTGCATTTTTCCTCGCAGAGTCGCGAAGTCGGACAAAGAACCCCACAGGCACCTCCCATTATATTATTTTCTTTAATCGTTCGTATGGCACCGGTGACATTTTTAAACCGCAGTTTGCGGATAAATTCACCCGGTTTCGTATCGGCCGGGCATCCTTCGGAGCAGGGGGCATCATGGCAAAGCAGGCAGCGGTCCGCTTCGGCAATGGCCTGGGCCAGATCAAGCCCTTTGCTCATTTCCGTAAATTTATCTAAATTACTCACAATTATTTCTCCTTGTGGGTGATATTGAGCTTAGAAGTGGTTTCAAAGCCCCATCTAAGGCCCAATGGCTGCGTTGCAGGCCTCCGATAAATGCTCACATACCCCCATGTATGCTGCGCTTTCTCGATCGGCCTGCGTCTTGCCCTTGAACCTGATCTGAGGTTTTGAAATCACTTCTATCTGGTTGACAGAATGACGTATTGCCGGTTGAGGTAATCGGGCCTTGGGATCACAGGAATTTTTCATTTGGCGAATCATATAGGATGATTTGTTGAACAAAATTGGAAGCTTAAGCTTTTCAGAAAGAATTGTCAATTGATAACAGCCTTAATGTCTAAATATGGATTCAGTATAATATTATTAATTTGAAAAAAGCTTGACGGCAAATTCTGATGCAACTATAAAATAGCTAATTTGTATCTATTGAAAGATCTGCTGGTCCCTTCAATTATGCGTTCAGGGTTCAGGGTTCAGAGGTTCAAAAGTTCGCTTTTAAAATAACTTTGAACGGTGAACCCTGCTTGTGGGATCGAAGCCCGAAGGGCGGGGCCCCAAACCTGTGAACCCTTGTTTGCATAGCAAACTAACAATAAAGGAGGAGTGAATGTCGCGTGTTGTAAAATGTGCCCACATCCAGGCATCCAACGCCAAACATGACGGGACGCCGGCTGAAATTAAAGAAGCCATGATCCAAAAACACATCCCGTTAATTGAAGAAGCCGGTAAAAAAGGCGTGAACATTCTCTGTTTGCAGGAAATTTTTTACGGCCCCTATTTTCCCGCCGAACAGGATATCAAATGGTACCGTAACGCCGAAGCGGTCCCAGGTCCAACCACTGAGCGTTTGGCTGAATATGCCAAAAAATACCGGATGGTCATGATTATTCCGGTCTATGAAATGGAAATTGCTGGTGTTTATTTTAATACCGCCGCTGTGCTTGACGCCGACGGCACCTATTTGGGCAAATTTCGAAAAATCCACATTCCGCACACCTGGCCGGGTTTCTGGGAAAAGTTTTATTTTAAACCGGGTAATCTGGGATTTCCGGTATTTGAAACCGCTTACGCCAAAATAGGAATCTATATATGCTACGACCGGCATTTTCCCGAGTGTGCCCGGCTGCTGGCCCTTAATGGTGCCGAGATTCTCTTTAACCCCTCAGCGACCACATCGGGCAAATCCCAGTATTTGTGGGAATTGGAACAGCCGGCCCAGGCAGTGGCCAACGGCGTGTTTATCGGCGCCAATAACCGCGTCGGTCTTGAAAAACCATGGGAATTTGGCAAATTTTACGGTTCCAGCTATTTCGTTGATCCGCGCGGCGAGCTGCTGGTCAAAGGCAGCGAAGATAAAGACGAGGTCGTCATCGCTGATCTTGATCTCGAGCTCATTCGCGAAGTCAGGGACGGCTGGCAGTTTATGCGGGACCTGCGGCCAGATCAGTATACTGATCTGACCCGAACCGTCGGCTCATAAAAAATAAAAACGCATAACATCTTTATTAGGCTATCCGAATCTGAACATTTCTGTCTCTAAAAATTCAGATTCGACAAAGGGAGGTCGGTATTTATTCATCTTAACCATCCCCACAAGGGGGCAAACCAATAAGGAGGTCAACAGACAATGAGTGAAGAAAGCACACAGGAAAAGCAACATTGGATTGTTTATCCTCTCGGCAGTAAACCCAAATGGCCGCTGGCGATACTGCTGGGCATTCAGCAGTACCTGACCATGTTCGGCGCCACGGTCCTCATCCCCTTCATTGTCGGCGGCGCTATGAAGCTGCCTCCGGAAGAGCTGGCATTGATGATTTCAACCATCTTTTTTACCTCCGGTCTGTGCACCCTGATACAGCAGTCTGCGCTGGGTAATAAATTACCGGTTATTCAGGGCGGCACGTTTTCGTTTCTGGGGCCCACATTCGCCATTATCGGCATGGTGGCGGCCCAAAAACTGACCGGCCCGGAGCCCATGTGGCAGATCCAGATCCAGCATGTGGCCGGAGCGATTATGGTGGCCTCGGTGGTTGAAATTGTTCTGGGTTACACCGGCGTCATGGGCCAGGTACGCAAGATCATCAGTCCCATCGTGATCGGACCCACGATTGCCATGATCGGTTTAGCGCTGTTTGGTATCGGCGCACCCTGGATGGCCAGCAACTGGGTCATATCACTGATCACGCTGATTGCCCTGATTCTTTATTCTCAGGTATTTTCGCAAAAATCTAAAGTCTTTATGCTCTTTCCGGTCCTGCTTGCCATCGCGACCGGCTGGCTTGTGGCGCTTATCGGCACGGTTACGGGAATGATTTCTCCCGACAGCCCGGCCTATCTGAAAACCGATCTGATTGCGGCCACGCCCTGGTTCAGCCTCAAACCGTTGGTGCCGTTTAAATGGGGTTTTCCGGATTTCGGCAGTGCAACCCTGTGGGCCGGTGCATTCGGTATGCTTGCCGGTTATCTGGCCTCCATGATCGAGTCTATCGGTGACTACTATGCCTGTGCCCGCATTTCCGAGGCGCCGGTGCCGACGGGTCGCATGATTTCCCGCGGCCTGGGGGCTGAAGGACTGGGTTGTCTGGTGGCCGGTATCCTGCAAACCTGCAACGGGACCACCACCTATTCCGAAAATATCGGCTCTATCGGGTTGACGCGCGTCGCCAGCCGTCGGGTGGTGCGCTGCGGTGCAGCGGTGATGTTGTTTATCCCGGTTGTGGCCAAATTCGGCGCCATCCTGGCCACTTTGCCCAGACCGGTGGTGGGCGCCATGTTCGTGGGACTGTTCGGAATGATTGCCTCCGTCGGTTTATCCAACCTGCAGATTGTCAACTTGAATAACTCCCGCAACCTGTTTATCATCGGTATATCCTTCTTTGCGGGACTTTCAGTGCCTTATCATTTCAGCCCGCTGCTTTCTGCAAACGCGGTACCGGTTGATTGGAGCGCAGCAGGGCCAGTTGTCAGCGTGCTTGGCAACATCCTGCAGGCTATTTTGACCACTGGAATGGCGGTGACCGCCATCCTTGGAATTATCCTGGACAACTTTCTGCCCGGTGCCACCCGGGCGGAACGTGGCCTGGAAGTCTGGGAGAAGGAAGCTTCCGAAGAAGCCTGGACGGAAGCTGAAGCCCAATGGGCCGCGATGAAAGAGGGTGAAGCGCGACCCGTTTAATAATGAGCGTTTCAAATTTTAAATAATGTAAGAATTAATCGAAGGTTGCGGTTTGTTTGTTAAAATGAGTGGGGAAAAGCGCATCGCGGCTTTTCCCCATTTTTAAAGGATACTAAATTGTTGCCGAAACCTCTGCTTTACATCATTTACGTTCTGATGATCATCATCGGGCTGGTTGCTATGTATTCGCTGTTGAATGCGGGCAACCCGGACAGCCTGCTGCGGCCGTTTTTCCCGGACCCCAAATATGACCTGTATGTCGCCATGATCTTCTCGGTCCTGGTTTTTATTTTGGGTTTTTTTGTTTTCTTTTCCCGGGACCAGGAAAGCTTTCGGCAGCTGGTGGCGCTCAATGCGGAAAAAATAAGAGCGTTGCGCACCGAAGGCAAGAAGGATGAAGAAATTGCCGATTCCATTCTTGCGGCCATGGGCAGCTATAGTGGATACAAGCATAATATGGCGCGTAAGAAACTGCTCATATATCTCTCAGAGTTCAAATGAACATGTGTTTAAGAGATATTTTCACACAGAGCTCACAGAGTCCACAGAGAAGTTTAAAAAAAGATATCTTCCCAAAAATTAACTTCAAAATTTCCGTTTCTGTGTTCTCTGTGGCTCTGTGGTTAATAAAAAATATGCGCCTCAGCGTGAGGCTGAATCACATCGGAATTATAAATTAAGCCATGGATTTTTTAGGCAATCAACAGTGGATTATCATTGCGGTCGTCTTTTTCGGGATCATCGGCTATATTGCCTGGATGCGCTGGCGCGACCGTAAATGGATCGAC
>Ga0255054_10001948_pt1 | contig 11991 bp, 8 predicted proteins | sample JV7_2_23_MG_FD_188634 | JGI IMG/M metagenome (GOLD analysis project Ga0255054, IMG submission 188634) | Seawater microbial communities from Jervis Inlet, British Columbia, Canada - JV7_2_23 | ecosystem: Environmental > Aquatic > Marine > Inlet | place: Canada: British Columbia | collected... | reverse complement strand
TTGTGTTTTCCCTCTCTCCCGGAGAATTTATGGAAATGTCCATCTTGCGCTTCTCCTCACTTAAGGGCTCAAGGATAGATTTTGTAGAGAAGGCGGGGAAAAGGGATGGTTTCTCTGATATGCTTTATTTTACAGATCCAGGAGAGCATTCTCTCTATGCCCAACCCGAATCCAGAGTGGGGGACAGACCCGTATTTTCTTAAATCCAGGTACCACTTGTAATCTTCCCGGGGCAGCTTGAATTCTTTTATTTTCTTCTCAAGGAGATCAAGGTCATGAATGCGCTGTCCTCCTCCGATTATCTCTCCGTATCCTTCTGAGGCGAGCACATCCACTCCCAGCGCTAATTCAGGTCGCTTTTTGTCAGGCTGCATGTAAAAGGCCTTTATTTTAGCGGGAAAATGGGTGATACTTACAGGCAGGTCAAAGATCTCAGATATGAGAGCCTCCTCCGGCGCACCAAAATCATCACCCCACTCCATTTTTGAGCCTTTTTTCTTGAGCATCTTTTGAGCTTCATCATAGGTTAAACGAGGGAATGGTTTTTTTATCCGTTCGAGGGGTTTTGTATCCCTTTCCAGAACTTCAAGCTCTTTCTTATTTTGTTCTAAAATGCGTTCCATTATGTAAACAATAAGATCTTCCCCCAGTTCAATTATATCCTCCAGCGTGGCAAAAGCCACTTCAGGCTCGACCATCCAGAATTCAATCAAATGTTTTCTTGTTTTTGACTTTTCTGCCCTGAAAGTTGGACCAAAACAATAGACCTTGCCAAAAGCCATCGCCGTAGCTTCGTTATAAAGCTGGCCGCTCTGACTAAGGAAAGCTTTTTGGTCAAAATAATCCGTTTCAAAAAGAGTGGTGGTGCCCTCGCAAGCGCTAGGAGTCAAAATCGGTGTGTCCATTAGGCGGAAGCTCCTGTCGTCAAAAAAATCGCGTATGGCTTTTATGAGTTCTGTTCTTATTTGAAGAATGGCATGCTGTTTTTGTGAGCGGAGCCATAGGTGGCGATGTTCCATAAGGAAAGGAGTACTATGAGCCTTGGGAGTTATGGGATACTCATCAGCGACCTGGAGAATTTCTATATCCTTGATGGTTAGCTCGAAACCGCCAGGAGCTCTTTTTTCCTCTTTAACCCGGCCGCTCACAATGAGAGATGATTCTTGAGTGAGGGTGTCGAACTTTTTAAAGAGGGGTTCGTCCTTTTTAGAGCCAAAGATCGTTCCCTGGATTAGTCCTGTGCCGTCTCTTATGAGCAGGAAACGGACCTTGCCGCTTGAACGCTTATTAAAAACCCAACCTCTGATTTCAACGTCCTTATCTTGGAAGTTTGAAATATCTTCTATGTAAGTCCATTTCATGTCTCAAGAATTATAAAAAATAGAAAAGTTAAGGTCAATTTATATTATTTATTGACAGGATGCGAGCTGTATGGTAATTGCAAATTATTTGATGATAAGAAGAGAAGAAATTTTATCAAGAGCTATAATTTCTTATGCTAAAAACTGCAAAGTCAATCAAGCAAGATTACCTTTAAGATCAAATTGCGCCTGTAAAATGAGGAATTGAAATGGGCAAGCCGATTGCCGTAAGTCAAGATTTAGAAAACATCATAACAGACATAGCAGGAGTTGCCCGGATTCTATGGAAGCAGGGATGGGCGGAGAGTAACGCTGGCAACATTTCTGTCAATGTAACTGAATACATTCCCGGAGATATTAGAGAATTGAATAAATTTCCTTCCAAAGAAATCGATAAAAGCTATCACGGATTATCCGGATTTTCATTTTTCATTACTGGTGCTGGTACAAGGATGCGCGACCTGGCAAAGGAACCTTCTGGGAATGCATGCATACTGCGCCTAGCGGAGAAATCAAACAGGTATCATATTCTTTGGGGGAAGAAGTCTGGCTTAGACTTTGAACCCACCTCAGAAATTCATTCCCATTTGAGCATCCACAGCTTTTTACTCGAGAAAAAAGCTCCCCAAAAGGCCATCATCCATGCTCATCCGGAAGAACTGATTGCTTTGACGCATGTTAAAGAATATGAACAAGAGAGCAAATTAAACCGCCTGCTCTGGTCGATGAATCCAGAGACAAAAATTATAATCGAAAAAGGCGTTGGTCTTGTTCCATACCGTGTTCCAGGCTCTGATGAGCTTGCTCAAGCAACAATAAAAGCCCTCGAGAAACGTGATGTCGTTCTATGGGAAAAGCATGGATGTTTAGCCATCGGTACGGATGTGCTTGAAACTTTTGATCGAGTTGATATCCTAAACAAGGCAGCTCGAATATTTTTCATGTGCAAGAACGCTGGTTTTGATCCTGAAGGATTATCTGATACTCAGTTAGATGAGCTCGAGCGTTTATTTTGGTCTAAGAAGTAAAGGAATGAACGCTCATTAATCAATGGTCGCTGCCTCTATTTCCCAAAACCTTTCCCCTGAACATAGCAACCAGTTATCACGGAAATGGAGATGCTTATGTAACTAAAAAGAGTCTGGAATAGTTTATACGTTTAGGTTATAATAAATTTTTCCTGGGAAAAGGAGTGGATATGAAATCCATGAAATTTATTTTGTTGGCGATCCTATTTTTCTCGATTTTTGCAATTTTGATAGCTCAAAACCAATTAATAGGCATTGATATAGAAGAAGTGCTTACCATAGAAGGTTTAGGCGAAAGTTTGATTTATCAACGGGGTAGCGTGACCACCGATTATGAAGGGAATGTGTATATAACCGATTTAGAGGATTACTCAATAAAAAAATTCAATAAAATAGGAGAATTAATCGCGGTAACAGGAAAAAGAGGGGACGAGCCGGGAGAGTTCCAGGGTCCGAATATAATAAGATATTATAGGGGCAAGATATATGTATCTGAGGTTTACAATCCCGGAATTCAGGTGTTTGACGATGATCTGAACTTCAAATTTAAAATCCCAATTCCGTTTACCATGATTGATTTTAATGTTCTATATGAAGATCGCATTGCAATTTCAACTTTAATAAAAGATAGGTCAGATACAGGTTTTATTTTTTGTATATATTTCTATGATTCCAAGGGAAACAGGGAAAAAAAAGAAGAAGAAGGTGAAGAAGGAGAAGAAAAAAAAGAAGAAGTAGACGACAAAATCATATATTCCACTAATAAAGATTTTACGATGATGAATACGGTTAGTTTTCAAGATTATAGAAAGAATTATTTTATGATAGCTTATGATTGGAAAGATAAGATTGATAGGTACTATAAAAGTGGAAGATTGGTATGGACAAGAAGTCTGTTGGATAATAAAGACGCCCAAACAAGAAAAGAAGGATACTCAAAGCGCTCTTTTGGTGTGTATCCAGTAGAAGCAGTTTATAAAGCAATTGCTTTGGACAAACAGGGGAATCTATTCATTTTAGGCGGTGATTTGTCAGCAAATATAAACCGGGATGTATATGTGTTGAGTAAAGATAACGAACTTATTACTACGTTTACTTTATCTGAAGCCTCCGGGACAATACACATTGACAGGAATAACTTCCTCTATTCCAGATCTAAGGATGGGAAAAAGTTAACAAAATATGCAATAGAATATTTTTTTTAAATAATTAAGCTCTTAAATCCCCGTTAGCATTCACGAAATAGGTGCGACTTTTCACTTAGCCCTGACAATACTTTGAAACTATTGACATGCAGAAAAAGAACAAATAATATATATCCTATATTAAATAGGGGTAAAGGAGGATAATATCCCTATTAAAAAAGCTATTATCAATAATGGCTTCTTTTAGGAGGCAAACTACTATGAATAAATTAATTGTCTTAAAAGCAACAAGAAAAATCATGATTCCTGCAGTCTTGTTCATTATCTTATCAGCGCATTTCCTGTTTTCACCCCTTTTTGGGCATCCTGTATGGGGTGAAAAAATTATATTAACTCAACCCAACGGAACCAAAATAGTCGGGTACATATACGGAGATGAATTTCACCGCAGGATTGAGACTGAACAAGGCTACACCATGATTTTGAATGAAGAGACAGGAGCAATAGAATATGCAGTACTTGAGAATAATAAGTTAGTTCCTTCCGGTATGGTTGTAGGGGAGGTTAAACCCTTCTACTTAGAGCAGATTAATCTCCCTAAACATCTAAGCGACCGCAAATTCAAAATTGCTGAAATCCGCAGAAAAAATCCTGAAAGGTTGCATGATCGACTTCAGCCCAGGACAGAGGCAGAAGGAGTAAAAATACAATCCCTGGAAGGCACAAAAAAGGTATTTGCGGTTTGCGTTCAATTTCAGACTGAGGCCTCGCCGCCGACAGGGTGGGATACAGGGCAATATTCTCCGAGTGGGTTTAATACGCGACTTTTTAGCACAGCTGATTCCCCAGGCATCAGCATGGCTCTGTATTATAAATCAAATTCATACGATACATTTTGGCCTGAAGGATACACCTATTCAAGCTGGGTCACTCTTCCCCAGACTGCTACCTGGTATAAAAATAATAGTACTTGGAGGCAGATCATTATAGATGCCCTCGATGGGATAAGAAGCCTTGAACCAACCTTTGATTTTACTCAATACGCCACTGCTGGCGATATAGATATGATTCTTGTCTGGGCAGGTACCTCTGAAGACTGGGGAGATTTTTATTGGCCTCACCGGAGCACGGCCTACGTCAATAAATACGGAGTAAGAGTCAAAAATTATAATGCAGTAAACGAAAAAAGATTTGGTGGATCAGAAAATGACGACATTAGCGTTTTCTGTCATGAGTACGGTCATATGACCGGAAGCCCTGATCTTTATGACTATAGTGAGTTCCAGCTCACACCTGTAGGAAATTATTGCATAATGGGAAGATCAATCTATACGACAAACTTCTGCGGATATTTAAAATGGAGGGTTTATGGATGGATTACTCCAGAAGAAATATTTTCAGATGGAACATATTCTACCGACGCTTTGGGCTCTGCTTCAGTTTCAAACCCAAGGTTGCATAAAATAGATATTGATTCTCCAGCAGAATATCTTCTGTTCGAAAATCGGTATAACACTTCAGATCCCACTTTTGAAAATGTTCCCGGAAGAAGAAACGGGCTGCTAATTACTCATATAGATGAAGACTATCCAGCTGCACAGGGAATGCCAGATTATCCCTTTTACGGAGTAGAAGCTATTGTTCCTGCTTTAGATCCTACGATTACTAGGCTTGAAGATTACGCCAACTATTATAATCTAATGGTTTTTGCTTCAGAACATGGATACACCGCAGTAGGGCCTGCAAGTCCTGATGATAAAGCTGCCGGAGACTATTTGACTCTTACTAATGATGCTGCTGATGATACCGAACATGTTATCTATAGGAATACGCAGGGTCATATAAATACCACAGCAATTGATATTAGCTCTATAGGTGCCTCAGGATTGACAATGAGTTTTGCAGTTACTATGCCCTCAACGTCTCCGGCGATATCTGGCTTAGTAAAAACTCCAGCCGGGCAGGGGATAGCTGGGGTAACAATGACCTTCTCTGGAGGAGTCGGGTCAACAACAACAGATGCAGATGGAATTTATACCCAGTCTGTATCTTCTGGCTGGTCAGGGACAGTGACTCCTACCAAAACAGGCTATATATTTGATCCTTTGAGCCAGAGTTATTCGGATGTCACCAGTAGTGAGGTAGATCAAGATTATTTTGCTTCAACATCCTTAGTTAAAGGGAGCGTAAAAAACAGTGTTGGTACTGGGATTGAGGAGGTTAGGGTTATGGTCTATTCCTCAGCAGGAAGCTATCTTACTTACATTTACACTGATAGCAACGGTGATTATGTTATAGGAGGCCTTAGCACAGGCGACTATAAGCTGCTTTTTGATACAAGATACGCATCGGGAATGTATGCAGTAGAGTGGTATAACGATAAGGATTCATTGGGTGCAGCGGATTTAGTCTCGGTTACAGCCGGAAGCACAACATCAGTTCTAGATGCTGTGCTTGCAGAGGGAGGAGGTATCGAAGGGAGAGTGACCAACAGCGTTGGCGCAGGAATCGTGAGTGTTGTTGCCTATGCTTATACTCCTACCGGAGGCTTTGTCACTTATGATTACACTGACAGCAATGGTGATTATGAGATTAAAAGCGTCAAGAGCGGAAATTATAAGGTATATTTTTATACAGGTTCTGGTGCTGGAGATTACATCTCAGAGTGGTATAACGATAAAGCTTCATTGGAAACAGGGGATTTAGTTTCAGTTACAGGAGGAAGCACAACATCTATAGATGCTGAATTAGCAGCCGTACTTCCAATTATTTCTGGGGCAGTAAAAACCTTAGGAGGCACAGGCATACAAGGAGTAATAATTACATTCTCTAATAGCGGAGGCACAGCTACTACAGATTCCAGTGGGAGTTATTCTCTTAACGTAAGTGATGGATACTCAGGCACGGCGACTCCGGTTAAAGCAGGATACACTTTTTCTCCTACCAGTATAGATTACCCCAATGTAACTTCTGATCAACCAGATCAAGATTACACAGCCACTCTGTTGACTTACACTATCTCAGGCAACGTAGGTACAGTGGTAAGTGCTGCTTCTGGAGAAGTACGAGCAGCGGCAGCGCTGAGCGGAGTCGTGATGGATGGGTTGCCTGGTGATCCAACTCCAACAACGGATCTCTCCGGTAATTACACCGCTACAGCGGATTATGGTTTTTCAGGGACTGTGACTCCGACCTTAGCCGGGTACTCTTTTTCTCCTTCCAGCAGGGATTATACAAGTGTGACCTCTGACCAGCTGAATCATGATTATACTGCTTCAATAATTCAGCATACGCTGACAATAATTGCGGGATCCAACGGGACAACAAGTCCAACTGCAGGAACTTCCACACATGACTATGGAGCACAGGTCCAGGTAACAGCAACACCTGAAAGCGGGTATCAATTTAGCGGATGGACTGGAGATGCGTCAGGGACAACCAATCCCATAACTATCACCATGGATGCGGATAAATCTATAACAGCCAGTTTTACTGCTATATCCACCGGCGATGGAGATGGAGATGGAGGCGGAACGAAGAAAGGTTGCTTTATCGCCACAGCAGCTTATGGCTCTCCATTACACCCTCATCTAGATATTCTTCGAGGTTTCAGGGATAAATATTTAGTTCCCAGCGGATTTGGCCGGAAGCTTATCGAATTGTACTACAGATATTCCCCCGGTATTGCTGAATTCATAGCCGGGCACAAATTATTGAAAGCTGCTGTCCGAGTCAACCTTCTCCCGGTGATTGCTTTCAGTTCCTTGATGGTGCATTTTGGCTCTGCAGCGATTGCGATTGTGCTTGTATTTATTCTCGTATTCTCAATCTTGTTTATACGGTTTTATCCTGGGAGGGCGAGGGTTCTCTAGCCTAAACGCCTGCAGGTCAATTTAATGTCTTCAGAAAGAGAAAAGAAAGTATACGAAGCCCTGGACAGGCTTGGGATTGCCTATTCCAAGCTGGAACATCCGGCTGTTTTTACAGTCGAACAAGCTGAGAAGCATTGGGGAAGCATAACCGGTTCCCATTGTAAGAATCTTTTTCTCCGTAACAAGAAGGGTAACCGTCATTACCTGGCTATTCTGCAAAGCTCGAAAAGCGCAGATCTTAAAGCGCTGGCAAAACAATTAGGCGAGGACAGGCTTAGTTTTGCCTCACCGGAGCGGATAATGCGTTACCTTGGACTGGAACCTGGTGCAGTTTCGCCCTTCGGGTTGATTAACGACAACCAAAAAGAGGTCCGGGTAGTTATTGACCAAGAATTAAAAAATGCGGAACGTATAAATTTTCACCCCAATGTCAACACAGCTACAATAGGGATTGATTTTACAGGTTTTGAAAAATTTCTGGCTTGGTGTGGAAACAGTGTCCGTTATCTACAGCTCTGAAGGTTTTTTTCTTCCTTTCCTCTTTTGCTCAATTTTTCCATTATCCTGATGCGCCAGATCCAGACTATAAGAATAACCAAAGCAGAGAATATTCTTAGCACAGAGGAAGTAGTGAAGAAATTAAATATTCCATGGAAAAAAGCTGCCAGCAAAACGCCCGTTAGGGAAGCTTTCAATATTGATTTTTTATGGATATAGGCATTTCCAACTGTATAGCCCCAGATTGAAGAAAAAATTGTGTGCGTTAACGGTGAAGCAAAAGCGCGGCCAAAAAGTTCAAAACCGCTCAAATATACCAGATAACCCATGTTCTCGTAGCTTGCGAACCCAAGCGCAATTACGGATGCATAAATAATTCCATCTATTTTTTCATCAAAGCATTTAAACGTTGCTATGATGACCAAGAAAGGAAGAAATTTAAAAAACTCTTCCACTATTCCGGTGACACCGATACTATAAAAAAGGAACTGAATTCTAAGACTTCCTGTCATAAAACTGGGATCCTCCGGCAATCCTATAAGAGGAAGAATTGCATAAAACCTGGCGCAAGCAAAAGCAGTAATAAGTCCAAAAATATATGTTAGGCCTAAATAGATAATTGGTTCTGGCCGGAAACGGTCTTTATAGTAGAAATAGAAAACCCAGAAAATTGCTGGAGCAATAATGGCTGAGAGGAAAATCCAGAGTGTCATTTAGATGAAGAATAGCTTTTTTTATTTCAGAAGATATAAAATACGAAGTAATTTCCCGCCTCTTAATATGCTGACATTAAACTGACTATCATTTTTGAATCTATCAAACAAATCAAACATCATTGCCACATTATTCAGCTCAGCTCCATTGATTTCTTTTATTATATCATTCTTAACGATTCCTATTTCAGTTAAGATTGTATTCTCTGGGAAATTAAGTATTTTAAATCCGCTGATGTTCCCTTTAACCATATTTGGAACAAATCTTGTTTTTTCAATAATCATAGCCAATTCCTTCTCAAGCCTTTTCTCAATTTCAGATCTATTAAATTCCTTTCTTATTATATTTGCGTCTAAGCCAGGGCCCCCTGTAGGTTCGTCTTTTGGCCCGGGCAATTGAGCCTCATGCGGTTTTTTCTGAACCGGCTTCACAGCTTTGATCATGCGTCCTTTTCCCAAAATAATCTGAAAGGACCTTTCTCCTTTTTTGAGGATAATCCTGTTATCGAAAACTTGATGCAGGGTGAAGTCAAGGATTTTTTCTCCGATTTTTATTATGTCAGTTTTCCCGCTTTGTTTATTGTGTAAAGTAGCTACAGAAGAAGAAGCGTCTTTTGATACCACAACTCCGATTAAGACCAGAGAGGGTAAACGGATTTCCTGCTCATTTGAAGCAGATATTCCCTGAGAGCTAAAAGAAATTGAAATGAAAAACATAAATTCAAACAAAAGAAGAAAAATAATCCAGAAACTTATTTTCTTGAACAAATTCATTTTCCGATTAACTTGGCTATATTGAACAACATAAGATTTTATTTTTTTTAATTTTAATAACTAACCTTACCTTGAACCTATAACACAGGGAAAGACCGAGGTCAAATGTCTAGTCTGGATTATTCACGGATCGAGTTTGCCGCAGATGCGGAAATAAATGGAGCCTGGCCCCATTTATTTAGAAAATGGGGCCAGGCTCCATTTATTTCCTGTTTTAAAGAAAATTTTAAATGGAAGGAGAAAATAAAAAAAAATATGTTATTTAATATTTCTGTTTCTTTTCATGTGAAAATTTGGATACTATATCTATGATGGTATCCTTGCATAATTACATTCATAGATATAGATTGCCTAGTAAAATAATAAAAAGGAAAAAATGAACGCAGACTTTATGAGGTTTATTGATCGCAGGTTAGGAGTTCCTACCTGCCTTGCTCTATCTTGTATTCATGGATTAAGAAAAAAATTCAGCAAGCCGAGATTTATAAAAAACCCAAATAAGTTCCTGTTCATAGAGCTTTCTGAAATGGGGAGCATACTGCTGGCTTATTCTCTTTTTAAAAAAACAAAAGAATTTTTTCCGGATGCAGAGTTTTATTTCATGACTTTTAAGGAGAACCGGAAGGCATTGGATATCCTGGATATTATTCCAGAAAAGAATGTGATGACTATTAGCAGCAATAATTTCTTTAGCCTCCTGGGTACAACCATCAGTACTTTATGGAAAGTAAGAAGGAAAAAGATAGATGTGGCAGTAGATATGGAGCTCTTTGGCAGATTCACTGCTATTTTAAGCTACTTGAGCCGAGCAAAAAACAGGGTAGGGTACTTCAGGTATCACAACGAGGGATTATACAGAGGAAATTTCCTGACACACAAAGTCGCATATAATCCGCATCTTCATATGGCCCATAACCTGCTCAGCCTGATTTATGCAGTAAGCTCTTCCTCTGAAGATGTTCCTTTATCAAAGACACAAGTCTTGGAGAAAGATATTATCGTTCCGAAGAGAAGGATAGCGGACAATGCGAGGAAGATGCTTCTAAAAAAAATAGAAGATGAGAACGAGAATATAACGAAGGCCAAAAAGATCATACTGCTTAATCCGAATGCAAGCGATATAGTACCTTTGAGAAGGTGGCCCTTAGAGAATTATACGGAGCTTGCGAAGTTGCTTCTCAAACACGAGGGAGTTTGTATTATTATAACTGGGATAGAATCCGAGAGAAAAGATGTTGACATCATTTGCGATGCTGTAAGCCATGAAAGGTGTATAAATTTTGCCGGAAAGACTACTTTTTTTGAACTGATAGATCTCTATAATATAGCAGACGTTCTAATTACTAATGATAGCGGTCCTGTGCATTTTTCTTCTATGACAGATATAAAGACTTTTGCCTTTTTTGGCCCTGAAACACCCAAACTGTACGGAACATTAGGGAAGAATTGTCGTGTATTTTACTCTAATTATGCCTGCAGCCCCTGCGTATCTGCATTTAATCACCGGAAATCTCCCTGCAACGATAATAAGTGTTTAAAAGCAATCTCAGTTATGGAAGTTTATAACGAAGTAAAACAAATATTAGCCTGATCACAGTTGAAGCTATGCATCTGAAAAAGAAGAAGCTTCTACTCATTTTGTTTGCCTTCATCCTCCTCCTCTCGCTTTTTCTCCTCAAAATCCAAGAACATATGATTGATTTTGAAGTAAATTACAAAGCTGGGAAAAGACTCAGAGGGGGTGAATCCCTGTATCAGGCTGAAGATGGCCACTTCATGTTCAAGTATCTCCCTTCCTCTGCTCTGTTATACCTTCCGTTATCTTTTCTTCCCCTTAATGCAGCTAAAGCCTTCTGGTACTTTATCGTAGCCTTTTGCCTTTGTTCCCTTATGTATGTCTCAGATAAGATCCTTCCTTCAGAGAAGAGAAAATCCGTATATATGCTTATCTTTCCCCCCCTGATATTAGCCAGGTATTTTTTAAGGGAACTCCATCTGGGACAAATTAATGCACTCGTCACGATGATCTTACTTTTTATGATCTGGTTTTTGATTTATGAAAAAGACACGATGCCCTCACAAAAAGATATATACGCCGGACTTCTTTGGGGACTGGCTACTGCATTGAAACCTTATGCTCTGATTTTTTTACCTTATTTTTTATTAAAGAAGAAATGGAAATCTCTTATAAGCGGCGTAGGTTTTTTATTCCTTGCTCTTATTATCCCGGCTGCTTTTTATGGTTTTCGCGGAAACATTATTATTCTCAAAGAATGGATATCAACTCTTTCTCGATCTACGCAAGCTCTTCTAGCTTCGCAGGATAATATTTCTATCATAGCTTTTTTCATGAAATGGACAGGAAATCAAAATATCTCTCTTTTACTCTCTGGTCTCGTAATGGTCTTTCTTGCCTTCCTGACCTTGACTGTTATCTTAATAGGAAGAAAAATAGACCGGGCATCAGTGCTTGAGTGTTCCATTCTTCTTATTCTTATTCCCCTGATATCACCCCTAGGATGGGATTATACGCTTTTGATGTCGGTTTTAGGGGTAACTATAATCATTCGTAATTTCTCTGGATATTCAAAGTTTTGGAG
>Ga0255054_10001947_pt1 | contig 11993 bp, 14 predicted proteins | sample JV7_2_23_MG_FD_188634 | JGI IMG/M metagenome (GOLD analysis project Ga0255054, IMG submission 188634) | Seawater microbial communities from Jervis Inlet, British Columbia, Canada - JV7_2_23 | ecosystem: Environmental > Aquatic > Marine > Inlet | place: Canada: British Columbia | collected... | reverse complement strand
TACGAGTATGCCCGGTCCGGTCTCGGCGTCGGATTGGAGATCGAGGGTAGGGTCGGCACGAATCCCTACAAGTTTGGGATGATCGGCTCGACCGACACCCACACGGCACTGGCCACGGCCGAAGAGGAGAACTTCTTCGGCAAGCACTCGGGCTCGGAGCCGGGGCCGAAGCGATGGGAGCACCCCATGGCCAAGGTGGGCGACCTCGAGTACGCCGGCTGGTCGATGGTCGGGTCGGGCTACGCCGCGGTGTGGGCCCGAGAGAACACCCGCGAGGCACTGTTCGACGCCATGATGCGCAAGGAGACCTACGCCACCACCGGCCCCCGGATGCTGGTGCGCTTCTTCGGTGGCTGGGAGTTCACCCAAGCCGACGCGCAGAGCCGGCTCCCGGCCAACACCGGGTACGCCAGGGGCGTCCCGATGGGCGGCGATCTGAGCGCTGCCCCGGCCGGCAAGTCGCCCTCCTTTCTGGTAGCGGCCCTAAGGGACCAGCTGTCGGGCAATCTGGACCGGATTCAGATCGTGAAGACGTGGCTGGAGGGCGGAGAGCGGATGGAAAGCGTATACGATGTGGTCTGGGCGGGCGATCGGAGTCCGGGCCCAGACGGCAAGCTGCCTCCGGTAGGCAACACGGTGGACGTGGCCAACGCGACGTGGACCAACACCATCGGAGCGGCGGAACTGATCGGCGTGTGGACCGATCCGGATTTCGATCCGTCGGTCCGGGCGGCGTATTACGCCCGGGTGATCGAGATTCCCACCCCGCGATGGACGGCCTACGAGGCGCTCCGCTACGGCGTTACCATGCCCGACGAAGTACCCATGATCACCCAGGAGCGGGCCTACACCAGTCCGATCTGGTATACGCCTTAGATAACGGGAAAGCCTCCGGCCGCTTCCGCGTGGCTGGGTAGGACCGGCTAGGTGTAGACAGATGAAGAATCTCGTCAGCCAACTGGTCGGATGTCCTCTCCGGTTTCTTGTGATAGCACGTTAGCTGTGTTATCATATTGTCATGATACAGTCGTTCGCGGATGACGGTACGGAGGACCTGTTCAACGGACGAAACTCGAAGGCGGCCCGGCGGACTCTGCCCCGCCAGCTCTGGCAGCGGACGCAGAACAAGCTCTCGCTGCTCGATTACGCGGCGGAGCTGTCGGACGCCGGGAACGTACCCGGCAACCGGCTGGAATCCCTCAAAGGAAGCCGAAGAGGCCAGTACAGCATCCGGATCAACGATCAGTGCCGGATCTGCTTCCGGTGGACGGACGCCGGTCCCGAGGACGTCGAGATCGTCGATTACCACTGAGAGAGTCGAAAGGAGAGAAAGGAGGAAGGATGGTCAGGATGCCAACATACAGACCGCCGCCGCATCCGGGCGAGCTGCTCCGCGAGGAGTTCTTGAAGCCGCTGGAGATGACACAGACCGAGCTGGCCGCCGCGATCGACGTACCGTTCCAGCGCGTGAACGACCTCGTGAATGGCCGGCGCGGGATCACTCCAGACACAGCACTCCGGTTCGCGAAGTTGTTTCGCACGACGCCTGACCTATGGCTCAACATGCAGCGGGCGTGCGATCTCTACGATGCGTACCGAAAGGGCAGTGACGTGCTAAAGAAGATCAAGCCGATCAAGAAGGTGGCTTGACGGAACGGATGAGCACGTTTCGTACGGGCGAACTCAGAGGGTGAACGGCTGCTCACGCCGGCTGCAGGCGCTCCACGTCAAGGTCGCCGGCACGCTGCTCGGCGTGCCAGAGGTCGTAGTTCAGCTGGAGCTGCATCCAGTGCCGGGCGGAGCTCCCGAACGCTTTCTCCAGACGGATCGCCATCTCGGGTGAGATGCCCGACCTTCCATTCACGAGCTCCGAAAGAGTCTTCCGGGCCACCCCGAGAGCCTTCGCGGCAGCCGTAATCGAAAGGCCGAGTGGCTCCAGACAGTTGGCCCTCACGTGCTCACCGGGATGGGGTGGGTCGAACATGGGCATCGTTGTCTCTCCCTCAGTGATAGTCGGTCAGGTCAACATCGTAGACGTCTCCAGACTCAAGACGGAAAACCACCCGCCAGTTACCCGTGACGTCGAGCGCCCAGTAGCCCTTGAGATCACCCTTCAGACGATGTAGGCGATAGCCAGGAAGGTTGAGATCCTGAAGCTTCTCAGCTGCATCCAGGTCCGCCAGGATAAGGCGCAGGCGTGCAACCATGGTTGCAGGAAGCCTTCTCGCGTCGCCCTTTTCGTAATAGCGCTTCAAGCCCTTGTGACGAAGGCTCTTGATCATGAGCTTAGCGTACCCCGTTACGTTACACGGGTCAAGCAAGGAACGGTCCAACCTAGCGCCCGGTGGGGAGCTCTCCGACGAGCCGTTACCCTAGCGTCCAGGGTGTGGGGAAGCTCCCGACACCCGCTATGTAGAAGCTCCCGATAGCGGTTTGGTACGGAAGCCACAATCGTCAAGGCGGGCAAGATCCAGGGTCCACGATCCCATTCTCGACTGGCAACCGGACCTGCGCGTGACGCACGCCGGGCTCACCGATTCGGCCCTCGCCCTGAGCACCCGCATGCGGAGACCCGCTGAAAGAGCAGACGAGAGAGACCTAGGAGAGATGACGCCATGAGATCCCACACAGTCTGCGCCTCTGTTCTCTTTACAGGATCCTCGCTGTTGGCCGGGTGCTCCCGGACGGACACGATCGCCCAGCAGGAGGCACAAGAGGAGGCCGTGTTTGCTTTCGACCAGGCCGCTTTCTCCGGGGCGAAGCCTTGGACGTCTCAGGAGTTCGAGAACAATCCGGAAGAATTCCAGTTCGCCATCATCGGCGACCGTACCGGGGGCGCAAATGTGCAGGGCACGTTTGCAATGGCCGTGGATCAACTCAACCTGTTGCAGCCCGAGTTCGTGATCAATGTCGGCGACATCATCGAAGGCTACGCAGAGGACGAGGCCGAGTTGAACGCCATGTGGGAAGAGGCCGAGGCGATGACAGCCGAGTTGGAGATGCCCTTCTTCTACACGAGGGGTAATCACGACGTGAGCTTCCCTGGAGGGAAGGAGGCATGGCTCGAACGGCGCGGCCCCAACCACTACTACTTCGTCTATAGGGACGTGTTGTTCATGGTCCTCGATAGCGAAGACAGCCCTCGGCCGCAGCCGCCTCCGGAAATCAAGGAACTGACCAAAGTCTACAAGAGACTGCAGGCAGAGGATCCCGAAGAAGCAAGGAAAATGCTGGCCGAATTCATGAGCAGCGAGGCTATCGTCGCCGCGCTTGGGCAGCCAGTCGAGTTCCCGGAACAACAGATAGCCTGGATCATGAAGACGCTGGCGGAGAACGCCGACGTGCGTTGGACCTTCCTGTTCATGCATGAGCCCTGCTGGGAGAACCCGTCGGAGAGCTTCAAGGAGATTCAGACACTGCTGCAGGGCAGGACGCACACGTTCTTTGCGGGGCATCTGCACTATTACGACTATGACGAGATCGATGGCGTCGAATACATCACCATGGGACCCGCTGGCGCTTCGTGGCACCACGACGGCCCAGGCAATGTGGATCACGTCACGTGGGTGACCATGACCGAGGCCGGTCCTCAGATAGGCAGCATCGCGCTGAAGGGTCTCTTCGATCGCAAGGGACTGGACCCCTCACTTTTTGGCGCCTATGACCGGAAAGGATCAACGGAGTAGATCCGGTTCGCTTCAACGAGCCGGACATCGGCAGGCGAACCAAGACGAGCGGTTCGGACATGATCGGTAGAAGCTGGTTCACGCTTAGCGTCACGCTGGTCCTGGCCCTCATTTCTTATGCGGCGACGCCTGCGCCGAGAACTCCGGTTGAGGTGCAAGAGCCACCAGTTCCGACCCCCCAGGCCGGGGCTGACCAGCAGCCTGAGAGGCTCCCGCCGGAGCCGGTTGGCGCGGTCGACTCCGCGAGCGTCCGCTTTGCCGGGAGCGTGCTGTTCGCGGTACGGGGAATCCCAGGGTTTCCTGCCGGTGAGCGGGCGCGGACGATCGCGGATCGGATCAAGGGGATGGCCCGCGACCGCTCTTTCGACCTCGCCGATGTGCGTACAAGGGAGATAGAGCTCGGAACCGCGATCGTGGCACGCGACGACCTGTTGATTCTCGTCACGGGCAATGATGCGCAGCTGGTCGGCGCTCCGAACAGCTCGTCGCTCGCCGACCTGTACACGATCCGAATTCGGGAAGCCGCCCGACGGTATCGAGCGGATCGCGAGGTCGGTGTTCTCTGGCTCCGGGCACTTTACGCGCTCGGAGCGACCCTGGTCCTCGCTCTCGCCTTTTTGGCCCTGCGCTGGCTCGGCCACAAGAGCCTTGCCCTTGAGCGACGGTATGCCGCCCGAATAGGTGGCGTGAGAATCAAGTCGGTGCAGCTCATCAGCACCAACCAGATCCGAGCCATCCTTCACGGCCTGCTCCGCATCCCTTTCGCTCTGGTCGCTCTATTTCTCGCTTACAGCTACCTGAACGGCGTGCTCAGGCTGTTTCCGTGGACGAGGGGAATCGCTGAGAACCTTCTGCAGTACGTCCTCGATCCGCTGCGCATAATCGCGCTAGGGTTCGTGCGCTACCTGCCAAGTCTGATCTTCATCGTGATCCTGGTGCTCATCGCGCGGCTGTTGCTCAAGGGCCTCAAGATCTTCTGGGACGCCGTGGCGCGCGGCACGGTACAGCTCACCGGGTTCGATCCGGACTGGGCGTTGCCGACCTATCGCCTGCTGCGGATCCTGGTGCTGGCCTTCTTGGTGGTCGTGGCATACCCGTACATCCCCGGTTCGGGATCGGCTGCCTTCAAGGGAGTCTCGATCTTTCTGGGCGTGGTCTTCTCCCTCGGATCCTCTTCGGTGGTCGGAAACGTGATCGCCGGCTACAGCATGGTCTACCGCCGCACGTTCAAGGTTGGAGACCGAGTCCGCATTGGCGACCAGGTAGGCGACGTCGTCGAAATCCGACTGCTGGTCACGCACCTGCGCTCTCCCAAGAACGAGGAGATCGTCGTGCCCAACTCCCTCATCATCGGGAGCAACGTCGTCAACTACAGCTCGATCGCCCGACAGCACGGTCTTATCCTGCACACGACGGTGGGCATCGGCTACGAGGTCCCTTGGCGTCAGGTAGAGGCGATGCTGACCGAGGCGGCGGGTCGAACCAAGGGCCTTCTCAGGGAGCCCCCGCCGTTCGTGCTGCAAAGGGCGCTGGAAGACTTCCGCGTGACGTACGAGCTGAACGCGTACTGTGAGAATCCCGAACGGATGTATCCGCTGTACTCTGAATTGCACCGAAACATTCAGGACGTGTTCAACGAGCACGGGGTGCAGATCATGACCCCGGCCTACGTGACAGATCCCGAGGAGCCCAAGATCGTCCCCCAAAACCGGTGGTACGAGCCGCCTGCTCGGACGGCGACTGGGGGCAACCCAACGCCCGAAGCCGCGCCGACCGGCTCGACCCCGTCACCGCGCGGCCGCCAACGGGCAAACCAGCTTCCCGAGTCATGACATTGAACCGCCAGGACAGAGAGTTCATCTCGGTCGGTGTGTCCGTCGCGGCGGGGTGCAAGCGCTGCTTCGAGGTCCACGCCAAGGAGGCGCGAGTCCAAGGGGTCTCGGAAGACGAAATCGTCCAGTCGATGAACATCGCTCTCGGGGTACGGGAACGTGCCCAGGCGATCATGAAGGAGCACGGGCTGAGCGTGCTCGGTCGTAAGCTGGCACAGCTTGTCGCCCGGACCGGGGAGGACGAAGAGGGTGGGGAAGCGGACGCCCACCCGGGCACGAGAATCGAGGAGCTCACGGCCGTCGCGTGCGCGTTCGCCGTGAACTGCGAGACGAGCCTCGAGCGGCACCAGGCCGAAGCACGGACCGCCGGTGCGACGGACGAGGAGATCCAGGAGGCGGTACGGATCTCTCGGTTCATCAAGGGCAAGGCGGACTCGCTGTGCTGCAAGCGGATCTAAGGAGCCACAAACAGTCTCCGCTCGGATCGGTTTAGGCACAGCTTCGAGGCGAAGGCAGCGAGATGAAGAACGGATACTATGCGGCGCAAAGCCGCGCGTTGCTGAGCGATTTCGACGAGACCGTGCGTCTTGCGCGAGCCAGATTGGCCTCCAGGTGCGGGCACAAGTTTACCGAAGCCGTCGCCGGCGAAGTCCGGAACGAATACGAGCGGCTGATTCCTGAGCTCCCCTTCATCGCGGGAGCGCGAGCTCGGCCGCTCAATGCGTTCCTCCGCATCACGGCGCAGGAACTGGCCGTCTACCGAGTGATGAAGAGACGCGGAAAGCGCGCCGACGAAGCATGGGAGCTGTGCCACGAGGCGATCGTCGCACGGATGGAGAAGTATCCGGCCTGGAAGGCCTGGATTCTGGGTAAGCTCATGTTCTCGAGGGCGATGAAGCGGCGGGTCGGGAAGCGAGCGGTGGCCGGCGAGCAGCTGCGATTCGGCAACTTCGAGGTACGCTACCTGATCGGCGATGGAGAGAGCTTCGATTGGGGAGTCGACTACGTCGCGTGCGGCAACTACGAGTACATGAAGCAACAGGGCGCCGCAGAGTTCGCCCCGTATGTCTGCCTATCGGATATGGCTCTCGGCGAGGCCCTGGGTTGGGGGTTGACCCGAACGGAGACCCTGGCCGACGGCTGCGACCGATGCGGCTTCCGATTCAAGAAGGGCGGAGGCACGCACATCTCGTCGCAGATACCCGAAGTCCAGCAGACCATTGAGCGCATCCAAGGGAACGAGCGACCTAATTGACAGAGGAGTAGAGTGGGTCTCGCAGATTACTTCCATTCCGTGGCGACCGGCCCGAAGCGCCGGCGAGAACTCCTGACGCCGCTTGGGCTCCTGATCTTCGGAGGCACGCTCACCGTGGTGATCATGGGCGGCCTGTACACGGATCGGTGGATCGATCTACCAGCCCTCTTGCCAGGCATCGTCGGCGTTGCCGTCGGCGTACCGTTCCTGACAGCCGGCGCTCTACTGGGTGGGTGGTGTGTCGCTCGCTTCCTGAAGGCGCGCGGAACGCCCGTACCGCTGAATCCCCCTGAAGAACTGATCGTGAGTGGACCCTACGCGTGGGTCCGGAATCCAATGCTCACCGGTGTCTTCGGGGCGCTCTTTGGTCTGGGACTGCTCCTGCATTCTGCTGGCATCGCGTTGATCTGGACGCCGGCATACGTGCTGGTGCATCTGGCCGAGCTGAAGCGGGTCGAGGAACCGGAGTTGGCGCGGCGGTTCGGGTCCGCCTACGCCGAGTACCGGACGCAGGTCCCGATGTTCATCCCGCGTCTACGGCGCTACCGGGGCACGAGCGCGACCTGAGAAGGACCGCGATCGTGCGGCCTGCACCTTATTATCCTACCGTTGTCGCTTGCCAAGGTCGCCCCGTCGCGGTTTTCTCATCTGATCTCCCGTGCTCGGTAAAGGAGCAAGAGCATGAAACCGCGCATTCTCGTCACGTCGGCAGCAGGGCACACGGGGTCGGTAGCGGCGACCCAGCTTCTGGAGGACGGTTTCCCCGTGCGGGCCTTCGTACGCCGCCAGGACGCGCGCTCCCTGCGCCTCAAGGAAGCCGGCGCAGAGATCTTCGTCGGAGACTTGTTCGACATGCGGGACCTTCGCGAGGCGCTCGTGGACGTCCAGCGCGCCTATCACGTTCCGCCGTTCGCCCCGAACCTGCTACATGGCGCCATGCTCTTCGCCTTAGCGGCCGAGGAAGCCAACCTAGAGGTCGTCGCGCTGATGAGCGGCTGGAACCCGCATCCCGTCCACCCGTCGATCGTCACACGCGAGCACTGGCTCGCGAACAATATCTACCAGTGGATGCCGACGGTGGATCTCATTTACGTCAACCCGGGCCTGGTCGCCTTCACCTACTTCCTCGGCCTGCCCGCCGTCATCCACTTCGGGATGCTCATGCTTCCCTTCGGGGATGGCCTTAACGCGCCACCCTCGAACGAGGACATCGGGTCGGTCGCGGCAGGAGTCCTGGCAGAGCCCGCCCGGCACATCGGCAAGAGCTATCGTCCCACGGGCCCGCAACTCATCTCCTGCGACGACGTGGCCGCGACCTTCGGACGGATCCTGGGGCGAAAGGTCCGCTATCGGGACGTTCCGACCCGGATGCTCCTCAAGGCCGCCAAGGCACAGGGCTTCCCATCACCCTTCGAGATGGCTCAGATACGCCGCTTCGCGGAGGAGGTGCGTGGTGGGACCTACGCCGTCGGTGCGCCCACTGATCACGTCGAGCAGGTTACCGGCCGGCCCGCGGAAGAGTTCGAGGTCACGGCCCGACGCTATCTGCAACACCCTGAGCTGGTGATCCCCGGATTCGGGGCGGGAAGCAAGCTCGGCGCGTCCTGGCTCATGCTCAAGACGATGCTGACGCGGGTGCCCGACCTCGACGCCTGGGAATCCGAGCGTGGGTACCCGCTGCTGGCTGAGCCGCTGCTGGCTCACGACAGTGAAGAGTGGCGAGTCTCAGCCGAGCAGAAGCGATTAGTGTTGCTCGATTCGGGTAGTGAGCAGCTGCCTAGAGGAAACTAATCCGTCTGGGTTCGCCCAGTTGGACGAGGCTTGGCCTGCCCCCAGAAGCGGTACCACTTGTTAAGTTAGATCATGGCCCGAATCGGGGCAGCCGGCGGACCCTGTAGCCGGGGCAGCCGAGCCCACTGCGGACGTGGCCGGATCGCCTCGGGTGCCGGTGGTCGGTAGCCGAGCGCACTGTGAGGCCGAATCGTGTTGTACTCCCTCCGCCACTGCTCCACGAGGACCTGCGCCTCCTTCAGCGTATAGAGGATCTCCCGGTTCAGGAGCTCGTCCTTCAGCTTCCCGTTAAAACTCTCGTTGTAGCCGTTCTCCCAGGGACTGCCCGGCTCAATGTACAGAGTCCTCACTCCCACTCGCTCGAGCCACTTCCTCACCACGGTTGCCGTGAACTCCGGTCCATTGTCCGACCGCAGATGGTCCGGCGGCCCGTACCGCGTGAACAGCCCCGTCAGACAGTGGAGCACGTCGTCGGAGCGGAGCCTTCGCTCCACCACGATGGCTAGGCACTCCCGTGTGTACTCGTCCAGTACGGTGAGCATCTTGAGCGGCCGCCCGTCGTGCGTCCTCTCCGCCGTGAAGTCGTAGGACCACACGCTGCCCGGGTGTGTGGGCCGAAGCCGCACGCAGGATCCGTCGTTTAGCCACAGCCTCGCCCGCTTGGGCTGCCTGCTCGGTACCTTGAGCCCCTCCTGCCGCCAGATCCGCTCCACCCGCTTGTGGTTCACCGGCCAGCCCTCGGCCCTCAACAGCGCCGTCACCCGCCGGTATCCGTAACGCCCATACCGGCCCGCCAGTCGCCCGATGTCACCTCGCAGTGCCAACTCGTCCCCACGCCGTCTTCGCACCCGGCGCTGAGTGGACCGCGGCTGCCCCAGCACCCGGCACGCCCGTCGCTCCGATGCCCCGAACTTCTGCCGTACATGCACCACGCACCGGCGTCTTCGCTCGGGGCTCAGAAGTTTCCCCGCGCCGCCTCCTTCAGGATCACGTTGTCCAGCGTCAGGTCCGCCACCGCATGCCTCAGGCGTGTGTTCTCTCGCTCCAGCTCCTTCAGGCGCCGAGCCTGGCTCACCTGCATGCCCCCGTACTCCCGACGCCACCGGTAGTACGTCTGCTCCGCTATTCCCAGCTCCCGCACGATCTCCCCCACCCGCTTGCCTTCGGCTACCCCCACCTCCGCCTCCCGCAGCATGCCGATGATCTGCTCCGCCGTGTAGCGCCTCTTCGCCATCTCTGACCTCCTTCCCTCCGGTCTCAACCAGCCGATATTCTAACTCTACGACTGGTCTCGTTTATGGGGGGCAGGTCAGGATCATCTGGGAGGACCAGGATGCGCATACGATCCTTTGGACATGGTTCGGCGGACCCGCCGCGCCCGGACCCGACGAGACGTGGAATGAACGGGTCCCCTTCGGATACTACGATGCGGAGGCGGCACATCTGTTGGAGGTCATCTACGCGACCCCAGATCCCGAGGTGCGAGACACGCTGTATGCCCGGTTCAACGAGATCCTCCGCCGCGACATGCCGGTCATGATCCTGTTCCCCGGCGTGTACCATTACGCGGCGCACCGCCGAATCCGTGGATTCCGCCAGGGCCGGGGGTGGCTCAATCACCCGCACGAGCTCTGGCTCGACCCGGACTAGGAGTATCCTCGACACACCAATTGCGCCCCGGGGATCGCAAACGGCGGCCGCCCTACGTGCATCTGACCTTGCCGTTACCTTGCCGTACTGAACGGGAACCATCGGAAAATAGGGACTTCTCGAAGCTCGCTGAGAGCCCGGATTGTACCGTATTGTCGGTCTGTTACCGATGAGTCCCCGGGGTGGGCCGTGACTTAAAATCCCTTGGGCTTAGGCCCGTGTGGGTTCGATTCCCACCCCCGGCATGCACTTGACGAGCGGCTCGAACAGAACCAGACGCATTCCTAGGTGTTGGCGTGATCTGCTGCTCGCTTTGCCTTCGCGCGCTCGATCATTCGGTTCACTTGTGTATTCGTGCCGCGCACGACGATTCCCACATCGGGATGAGCACTTGCCCAGACGCGAAACACCTCATCGGCAAAGGCCTGTCCGATTGCGCGGACACCTTGGAAATCCAATAGCACGCGCTGAAAGTCTTCCATGCGTGCCATTAGGCGCTTTGCCTGGCTCCGCGAAATCAGGTTCTCTTCTCCGATCCCTACGAGCCCGACTGGCACATGAGTCACGCTAAAGGACGGGTCGTCCGCGCCAAGCGTGAACATGTCCCACACTTTGCGAGCGCTTCGGCTGGTCTCAGGGTCCAAGCGCATCCGGATGTAGGTTCCCGGGCGCGTTTCTTCAGCGGTCGCCACCCACCCCCGGCCGCGCTGCTCAGTCACCAAATCGACCTGATCCGACGCGATTAGGAACTCGTCCATCATTCGGCTCGTGAAGAAGATCCCTTCGCCGGTGTGATGCTCAGGGTCCGTCGTGAGTTTTCCCTTGGACAGCTCAAGGGCGGCGTGTTCGGCATCGTCGAGTTCGAAGTGGTCTCGGAGCTTCTCGAAGATCCCGACACCTTGGTCCCATATATGCACGGCTACCAGCGCCGGATTGATACAGATCTCGAGGTTGTATATGTCGGCTCCCGAGTGGTCTATGACGTTATTGACCATCTCGCTGATGCCGTATTGGAGGATCGCGCTTGCTTTCGGCTTGACGGCATCCTTCAAGATCGGAGCTGCGAAATCACGCCAGACGCGATCCTCGGGCACCGTGACCGGGATTTCCTGTTGGTGTTTCTGGAACTTGAGCGTAAACCTCCTGTTACTCGTTGTACCGTGCGCGTCGAGAAGATCTTCGTCGACCAGCTCGCGCAGGAGCCTCGAGACGTGCTGGCGCGACACGCGAAAACGGCCCATGGCGTTGTGAATGGGATTGGCGTTTCCGCGTGATACTTGCTGTAGTAAGTACCGTCGAATCCTCGGCTTTCGTCCTGTCCTAGCCATTTCTCTCGTAAACTATACCGATGATACTTGTCAACTTATGGGTGATTATAGGCGACAAGCCGCCGACCGTCAACCTTCACGTTGCCATACACATACGGATGATTCATAGCGTCTGTTCACAAAGCACTTGCCACGATATCGTGCGGGCGACCGCTCTCGTGAAGCGAACGCCGCTATGGGTCTCTTGGAGCCTCAGAGGATGTTTCGATGACGCGCTTCGGCCTCACCTCCCGCCGTTCGAGCGCCGTTGCCAGGTCTAACAGGTCGCGCCCCCACTTCCGCTGACGTGACCGCCAACCGGTAACTCACGGCCGCCCTGGGGAAGGATCGCCGTCCGAGAAGTCCTTTTGCGACAGCACCGCGTGCAGCGCTCGCGCCAGGATGAAGAGGAATCCATTCATCGCCGCGACCGAGAGCAGCCAGCTCGCAGGCAGACGACCAGTCGCGGCCA
>Ga0255054_10001944_pt1 | contig 12001 bp, 8 predicted proteins | sample JV7_2_23_MG_FD_188634 | JGI IMG/M metagenome (GOLD analysis project Ga0255054, IMG submission 188634) | Seawater microbial communities from Jervis Inlet, British Columbia, Canada - JV7_2_23 | ecosystem: Environmental > Aquatic > Marine > Inlet | place: Canada: British Columbia | collected... | reverse complement strand
GTAAAGGACACCCCGGAGATCTCCGATGAGGCCTACGACAAGCTCTTTCGCGAGCTCAAACGTCTCGAGGAGGAGCACCCGAGCCTACGTAGCGATGACTCGCCGACCCAGCGTGTCGGCGGGGAGCCCTTGCCGGGATTCGAGTCGGTCGAGCACGCGGCGCCCATGCTGAGCCTCGATTCGGATGACGATCCAGAAGCGGTAGCGAAGTTCGACGAACGGATTCGCAAATCCGTCGGCGAGAAGACGCCGGTCCGCTATGTGGTCGAGCCCAAGCTCGACGGCGCATCGGTGGAGTTGGTGTTTGAAGAAGGACGGCTGACCCGGGCCGCCACCCGCGGCGACGGAATGCGCGGGGAAGGGATTCTCGCCAACGTCCGGACCATCGTCGCAGTTCCCTTGCGGCTACGGGACGAGGACCGCTCGATCCCGTCCTTCGTGTCGGTGCGGGGCGAGGTCATCATGCAGGCGGAGGCGTTCGAGAGACTCAATGAGCGTCTGTTGAACGCAGGCAAGGAGCCGTTCGCCAATCCGCGCAATGCCGCGGCCGGCGCGCTGCGGCAATTGGATTCGCGGATCACCGCGTCGCGTCCTCTGGATATCTACGTCTACGACATCCTGGCCAGCACTGGCGTCGAGCTGAAGACGCAGTGGGAGGTGCTGGCAGCGCTGCAAGACTGGGGATTGCGGGTCAACGATCTACCCCGACGAGTGCAAACGGTCGCGGAGATCTTCGACCACCATCGGCGGCTGATCGAGGATCGTGACGAGATCGGTTACGAGATCGATGGTGTGGTCATCAAGCTCGACGATCTGGCCGCCAGAGAAAGCATGGGAGCCACCTCCCACCATCCGCGCTGGGCGTTCGCCTTCAAGTTTCCGCCCCGCAAGGAGATCACCCGGGTCGACAAGATCATCGCCAGCGTCGGGCGCACCGGAGTGGTGACACCGGTGGCGCTGATGCGACCGGTCGAGATCGGTGGCGTCACGGTGAGCAGAGCCACACTCCACAACCGGGAAGAGGTGGAACGCAAGGACATTCGCGAGGGTGACCGGGTCCGGGTGCAGCGGGCTGGTGATGTCATACCCCAGGTGGTGGAGCGCGTCGAAGAGCCGGGCCGCCGGCGCTCTCGCCGGTTCGCGATGCCAAACCAGTGTCCCTCGTGCGGTATCAAGCTCATCGAGCGGGGGCCGTTTACCGTCTGCCCCAACATCTTTCAATGTCCCGCGCAGCTGGTGGGACGCCTGTTCCATCTCGGCTCGCGCAACGCCCTCGATATCGAGGGTCTCGGCGAGGAGACCGCGAGACTGCTGGTGGAGAAGGGTTTGATCCGTCAGCTACCGGATCTCTTCGATCTCAAGGCCGAGCAGCTGATCGACCTCGAAGGCTTTGCCGAAAAGTCGGCCCAGAACCTGATCGACGGTATCGAGAAGGCGTCCCACGCCGAATTCGACCGGTTTCTGTTTGGCCTGGGTATCCCCGAGGTCGGGGCCACGGGAGCTCGCGATCTGGCCCACCACTTTCGGTCGCTCGAAGCACTACGGGCTGCCGAGGAAAGCGAGCTCGAGGAGGTGGGGGGCATCGGTCCGAGAATCGCCGAGCAGATCACGGCCTTCTTCCGTGAGCCGCGCAACATAGACATGCTCGACCGCCTGCTGCAAGGACGTATCGAGGTGCTCGAGCCCGAAGTCGAGAGCCCAGCGACCGACCTGGTAGGTCTGAAGTTCGTTCTCAGTGGAAGGCTGGAACAGCTCACCCGCCGCCAGGCCAAGGAGCTCCTCGAATCGCTTGGCGCCAAGATCACCTCCGCGGTCTCTGCCAAGACCGACTATGTCGTCGCCGGCACCGATCCGGGCTCCAAGTACGACAGAGCCAAGGAGCTGGGAGTCACGGTTCTGGATGAAGACGGCTTCTTGGAAGTGCTGAGCGCCCGAGGGATCAGTCCGAAACAAGCTGGTTAGGTCAGTTCTCCGGCAGCACGTCGGGCCACCAGCCGTCGGGCTGATTCACCCGGATCCTGCAAGTAGCGTTGATCCCCAGCTCATCCAGCATTACATGGTCAGAGCGCAGGGCGTGCTTGTTAGCGTTCTTCGAGCCGCAGGTTTCGCCACCACACCGAAACATGGGGCTGCCCCAGGTGATGGCGACGATCAGCCCAAGACTCAGCACGGAGAAGAGGATCGCTCCAGTCTTGACCTGGGCCAGCCGGCCCTGGTCGAGAAGATCGGTTCCCAGGAGCAGAACCGGCAAGACGGCGAGGTGCAGCACCGTCAGTAGCTGCCAATTCATCACCGAGGTGGGGGTGAGCAAGCAGGCCAGAAGAGTGACCCCGAGGGACCAGCGAATCACTCCGTCGAGCCATTCACGGTAGGGGGCGTTCGACGGCAGGCGCCGCCACCAGCCTGTCGAGTGGCGCCACATTCGGAGGTTCGCCCAGAGGACCACAGGCAGGGTCAGTACACCGAAAAAGCCTTGCACCAGCTGTCGCAGTGTGTCACTGGCCAGGGTCCTGGGCAGCCCCGCGAAGTCGAGACACAGAGTCGTGCTGCTGGCGATCATGGCCGGGTAGCGAAGCCAGTATCCCAGACCTCGCATCACCGACAGCGCCGCCTGTCCCAACCTGGCGTGGCTCGACGATCCACGTGGCAGAAGCGATGGATCCTGCAGTACGGCTTGTGCCCACGGAACCAAAGAAGCGGCTACCACGATCGTGGCGACAACCACGCCTGTCCAGTGAAATCGAAAGTATCCCCGCCAGCAGAGAACCAGCGACAGGAAGACCAGGGTCACTACGGATGTATGGAGCTGGGCAGCGAGCCCGATGGTCAAGACTTGGAGAAAGCTCTCCCAGAAACGCGGACGATCTCGTTGGCGATAGACCGTCCACATATGGAGCGCTCCGAGCGGCACCATGAAGCTGGGATTCCATAGGAAACCCGAGTGGTACATGCGCCACGGATTGATCCAGTACAGGATGGCAAACAGCAGGCGTCCAAACCCTCCCAGCTCACGACCGATCATGCGGTCGAGTAGCAGGTAGCCGATAAGGTGGGCGCCGAAGAGCAGGAGTGTGGGTGCCCGGTGGTGCTGCCATAACCGCAAAGGCACACCCACCACATAGCTCGTCAAGCTGCCAGGAGCCTTACCTCCGGCTGACGTCGGAAGGCCATAAGGGACGAGCTCGCCTTCCACGGCCCACAGCCAGCCGCGCGAGAGCATATTGAGCTGGTCACCGCCGACCTGACTGCGCGCCACCATGACTGCGGACAGCAACAGCCCGACCAGAAAGGTCAGGGTCGTCAGCCGAGCGAGGACGGCCTGGGATGGTGGGCGATCTCCACTGGGTGCCGCGTGCTTCATGAATAATGCAGTTTAGGTGTCCCGAAAGACAAAGGGCTGGCTCGGATACGGTCCGAGCCAGCCGACTTTCCGTTCCAATATTAGCAGCAGTTTGTCGGGCACACACTAGTGGACTGTAACGCCCAAGCGCTTGGCGCCTGAGCAGCCCTCGCGCCCGATCTCGGCGTTGCACCTCCTCGACATAGTCCCGCTAGCCTCGAGTCGGCACGCCTTGAGCTCGAACACGATGACTCGCTCATCCACTCACCGCTTGGGCGTTACAGTCCACTAGAATGCCCGGGGAGAAGAGCCATGGAGAACATCGAAATCGCCAAAGTCCTCTCACAGATGGCCGATCTTCTGGAGATCCAGGGTGCCAACCCGTTTCGGGTGCGGGCCTATCGCAACGCGGCCCGATTTGTCGACGATTTGTCGACACCCCTGCGCAGGATGGTGGCCGAGGAGGCGGATCTCACCCAGCTGCCCAGTATCGGCAAGGACATGGCGTCACATATAGACGAACTGGTGACCACCGGTGAGTTGGCGGCGCTCGCCGAGCTCACCGCCAAGATTCCCGGAACTCTGATCGATGTCATGGAGCTGCCAGGGGTAGGGCCCAAGAAGGCCAAGAAACTCTGGCAAGAGCTCGGTGCCGAGACCGTGGACGAGCTCGAGCAGCTGGCCAAGCAGGGCAAGGTCGCAGGGCTGTCCGGTTTCGGTGAGAAGAGTCAGCAGAAGATTCTGAGCGGTATCGAGCAATTCCGCCTGCACCGGAGCCGCTTCAAGATCTCCGAGGCCGACCAGCTCGTGGAGCCGCTGCTCGAGTACCTACGTGCCTGCAAAGAGGTGGAGCAGCTGGAAGTAGCAGGCAGCTATCGGAGGCGAAGGGAGACGGTGGGCGACATCGATCTGTTGGCCATTGCCAAGAGCCCGGCCCCGGTCATGGAGCGGTTTACGAGTTACCCCAATCTCGTGCGTGTGGAGATGTCCGGCGACACCCGGGGACGAATTGCCCTCAGATCGGGTTTGGAAGTCGATCTACGCATCTTGCCCCGCCAGAGCTACGGTGCCGCTCTCGTCTACTTCACGGGCTCGAAGGAGCACAACATCCGACTCCGCAAGCGAGCCATCGAGCGAGATCTGAGACTGTCGGAGTACGGGGTGTTTCGCAACCCGGCGAGTAACGGCACCGAAACGGGTGGCGAGCAGGACCCATGGGCAGGCGAGATGGTGGCCGGTGCCACCGAGAGCGAGGTCTACGAGGCGGTCGAGCTGCCGTGGATTCCGTCGGAGCTGAGAGAGGACCGGGGCGAGATCGAAGCGGCGGTGATCGACGAGCTGCCCGAGCTGGTGGAATCGACGGATATCCGAGGTGACCTGCAGATGCACTCCACCTGGTCGGATGGCAAGAACTCCATCGAAGAGATGCTGGAAGGGTGCGTGGCCAAGGGCTACGAATATTTCGCCATGACCGATCACAGCAAAGCTCTGGCGATGATCGGAGGCCTGAATGCCAAACGGCTACGGGAGCAGTGGGAAGAGATTGAAGAGATCCAGGCGCGGCACCCGGAAATCCGGATCCTGCGCAGCCTGGAGGTCGACATTCTAGCCGACGGCAGTCTCGACCTCGAGGATGAAATGCTCGAGCAGTTGGATCTGGTGGTCGTGTCGGTCCACTCCCGATTCGATCTGCCGGCTGCCGAGCAGACCCGGCGCATTCTGCGCGCCATCGGGCATTCCCAGGTCGATATCCTGGCCCACCCCACAGGACGTTTGATCAACAAGCGACCACCGTTCGAGTTCGACCTCGAAGAAGTACTCCAAGGCGCCAAAGAACACGACGTGGTAGTCGAGCTCAATGCCCACCCCGAGCGCTTGGACCTCAAGGACAGTCACCTAATGCGAGCCCGAGAGCTGGGGTTGCGAGTGGCCATCTCCACAGACGCCCACCGAGTGCAGCACCTGGACCTCATGCGCTACGGGGTTGAGCAGGCTCGCCGCGCCTGGTTGGGCCCGGCGAATATCCTCAACACCATTCCTTTGAAGGAGCTGTTGCAGGCACTGGCGAAGTAGGCGTTGCGGTTCGCGACCGCTCCGGCAGGGGTCTCGGGTGACTCAGGGGGCGATCAGTGGCCTGCGTCGGCGGCGTAGCCGAGCATGTCGCGGCACTCGCGCGCCGTCAACAGGCCTTCTTTTTGCAGCCGGAGGGCGAGGTACTCGGTGATCGTGGGGAGATCCCAGGTAGCGAGGTCGCGGGCCTCGGCGGGAGTGAGCGCTTGGTGCTGGATAGCCCTCTGCAGCAGCGCCTCGGCTACCGAGTCCAGCGCTTCATGGTCTTTCACACTTACGATCCCACGGGTCGAGTTGGATAGGGTCACTGGGTGTAATGCCTCCGGTGTTTTTCTTCGGCTCCTATCTTCGCGCGCCATTGGCGCTGCCGCAGTGATCTGCTTCACTGCGCGCTCAGGTGCTATGTGGGCGGGTGACGGCCTGGCGAAAGGGGGGTCAGTTGGCCGCAGCTCGGGCCTGGTCGAGGAGCTCGAAGATCCGCTCCTGTTGTCGGGCCGGATTGGCGAAGCCGGTGCTGTCGCCACGGGCCATGCCATCGAGATTGGAGAGCAGAGCTCGGATCTCGTCGAGTGCCTGTGAGGCCGTCTGGCACGCCTCTAGAGAACACATGCAGGCCGCCGCCGCCGATTGGATCTCGCTCTCGATCTCCCAGGTGACGCTCGACCACTCATCCTGATCGACCGGTGGCTGACTGAATCGACGGACAGCCTGGGAGAGCGCCTCGTTGGCTTCTGTCGCCCGGTAGATGCACTCGGCCGCTTCACCTCCGCCTGCGGCTTCACTACCGGTGGCAGGGCTCAACTGCCGTTGAATCCAAGGCAGGCCTCGAGTCACCACGAAATAGGCGATGGCCAGCACGATCGCCAATGTGACCAATCTGTTGAGCATGGAGCGATTCTACCGGAGTGGTCGCGCTACTTTTTGGCCGATGCAGTCATGCGCCGCCGTTGGGCGATCTCTGGAGCCTCTTTGATGCACGTGCCGAGGATCTTGAGCGAGGTCCAGAATGCCGCTGGCCCCGTGCGCTGGAGCTCGGCCGGCTGGTCGCCGATAGTGGGAAAGCCCTTCTCGTCCGCCACCACGTTCTCCCAGTCACTGAACAACCGTCCCCAGGGGCTTTCTAGTACCGCCGCCATCTGTTTCTTGGCCAGAAAGGGGTACCAGAAGCTATCGTGGTAGATGACACTGGCGATGTAGGCCCAGGGTGCCAGCACCGTTTTGAGGGACCATTCGATGGGCTTCTTCAGGGGTCCCCAGTAGATCTTGTGCTGCATCCTGGCGGCAAAGGTCATCTTCTTGTAGGGACCGACAAAGTCCCACCGTTCCTCGGCCGCCTGCTGGTCACCGACGATCTCGATCTCATTCGGGTCGCCGCAACCGAGGCCGAGGTCGTGCGCCAGCCGGATGAATTTGATCTTCATCGGATCGAGACCCATCATGGCGGCTGCCACGGCATCGATGGCCACTTGATCGTCGCTGGCCAGGAGGATGTCCTTGACGTGCGGGATCATGCAGCGGGGACCTGGTCCATCCCCGGCGAAGGTGCCGTCCATCACGGCAAACACGCCATGATGGATCTTTTTCTGGATCATCAGCAGATCGACCAGCGTCTCGTGGATGACCGGATGGGTCCAATGACGTTTTTCGTTGAGCAGACCGCCGAACGCGTTCTTCATCGCCCCCGTGGTGGTCGTGAACACGTGCGTCTTTACGGTCGGCAAGTGGATGATGTTCTCACCGAGGAATCGCTTTGGAATGTGGAATCCTTTTGGGTAGACCTCGTTGAGACAGAGGAACTTGTCCGTGAGATCACCCACCGCGTCCTTGATGTTGATCCACTCCTCGCCTTCGTAGAGATGGACGTTGCGCAGGCCGTGCGCCTCGATCACCGGGAGCTGCTTGTTCTCGCGCTCGCCCAGGTGAGCATCGATGACTACGGTGCGATTGTGGCAACCGTGGATGAGACTCGCCTCGTAACCGTCTTGGAGCAGAGCTCGAATCACACCCTCCAGCTGCCAGGGAGTCGTAGAGGAGGCGGGATAGAAGAAATGCCACGAGATATTGATTTTCAGTGCCGTGTCGGCCTGCCGGTCGAGTACCTGCTGGTAGCCAGCCAGATTCATCAGCTCGTGGTAGTCCGCCAGAACCGTGTCTGGATTGGTCTTCAATACAGCGACTCGACTTTTGCGCATAAGGGTCTCTCCTCGACCGACGTGCTACGGCGCGGCAGTGTACCACTGCCCCGAGCGAGCCCACCCTCCTCGAGCGGTCATCAGCAGTGCAGGCTGGGGCTTGCTCAGTGGTATTGGCTGGAAGTGTGCGTCTCGAGGATCTCGGTCACTTCCTGGTCGGAGAGGCACCCGTACTCTTGCAGTCTAAGGGCGAGAAACTCGGCGATCGTGCCAAGATCCCAGTTGAGCAACTCGGTGGCCTCGTCCGGATCGATGGCGTGGTCTCGAACCGCAAGCTGAAGCAGCGCATCGGCAACTGCATCAAGCGATGGAGGGGGAGTCTCCACGAGGTCGTTGACGCTGAGAGCCTTGGGTGCTTGCATGGTAGATCTCCTACCTGACCCGGGGGGGCCGGCGCGGATTGCGAATCAGCTCCGCAGGCAAATCGTGTTGCCCGGGACGTCGTTTGCGGTACCAGTATTCCCCTGTGGCGGTCAGCGCGTCACAGATCTCGGCGCACCGATCACAAAGGAAGTTGGGAGTCGGGGCCCCGCAGTCTGCGCATTTTTTCTGGCTATCGCGCTTCATCGCCGTCGCCTCTTGGGCCTGTAGCTACTTCTCGTCTGACCTTTGATGACAGCACGATGCATGCCAGCGCCCAAAGACCCTGGCAATATAGGCAAAATGGGGAGGGACACGTCGACATATGTCAAATAGTGGCACTTCGCTTCTGACTCATGCACAACTTTTGGTGCGTTTCGACAGTGAATCGTTACCTTTTTAACAGGAAGGAGCAGCATCATGATTTTCCGCGAGGGTCGAGATTCGGTCGCGGTTCTGCGGCTAGAGCATGGCAAAGCCAACGCCCTGGATCTCGAGCTATTGAGAGAACTGCGGCTGCAGCTCGAGAATCTCCCGGGCGAGGCGAGGGCGGTGATCCTCACGGGTACCGATACGATCTTTTCCGCCGGTATCGATCTGCCGCGCCTGCTCGATGAGGGCGTGGACTATGTAGATCCACTGATCACTGCTCTCAACGATCTCCTGGAGCGGTTTGTGGGCCTTTCCTTGCCGGTCGTCGCGGCGGTCAACGGTCATGCCATAGCCGGGGGATTCGTGCTGGCCTGTGCGTGTGATGTTCGTCTCATGGCGAGCGGGCCGGGCAAGGTGGGCCTGACCGAGCTCCGGGTAGGGGTGCCGTTTCCACCGACCGTGTTGGCGATCGTGGGTGCGGTTGTGGGCAGGCGAGAGTTGAGGGAGATGGTGTACCGAGGTCGGCTCTACCCGGCGACCGAAGCGGCGCAGCGGGGAATGGTCGACGAGTTGGTGCCCCCCGACGAGCTGCTCGACAGAGCGGTGGAGACAGCCACCGAGCTCGGCGCTGTTGCACCGCGCGCCTTCGCGCTGACCAAGCGTCAACTCCTGGAGCCGACTCTGCGACACCTCGAGCGCCTAGAGGCGAGCTTTGAAGACGAGGTGCGGCAGATGTGGGGAGCCGAAACCACGCGCGAGAGGATCCGTCGATTCGTCCAGGAGCGTCTGGGTTAAGGCGAGGGGATTGTCGAGGTGAGCATGCCCGGCTCGGGCTCGACGAGGCGTGTGAGCCAATTCCGCAGATAGTCGCGGTGAAGGTCGGTGTCTGGGAAGGCCTCGCCGTCACCATAGGGATAGGTGCTCATGGCCCGGAAGGGCAGCGGCTCGACGTGTTGCCCGGCGCCGGTGTTGCGATCGGCGTCTTTATCCCACCCGTGGCTTTCGAGGAAATAGCTCCGCTGCCATCCAGCAGTCGGTGGGGGCAGGCTTGCGGCATCGAATCGGACCGCGATCTCGTCGCCGGAAGCCAGAATCACCGAACGGTCGTCGGCTTCGCCGAGGAGCTCGCGAACGTCTCCATAGCGGGTGTAGCGACCTGGGAACGGGAGCCAGGGCGACTCGGTTTGCAGGCGCGAGTAGTCAAAGTAGTGGGGTCCGTTAGGGGCCGTTCGGTACATCCGTGAGAAGCCTCGGAAGTGGAGGTCGGCTGTCGTCGGTGCGAGACGAGCTTGAACCACCAGCTCGTCGTCTGCGGTTTCAGTCGACCAGGCAATGCGATCGAACGACAGCCACTGAGTTCCGACGATCCGCAGCTTGCGGGCGCCGACGGGGAGAGTCGGGGTATCGATCACCATCGTCTTGGTCTTGCCGGCTGGGAAGCCCATCGAGGGCAAGAGCACCTGCCAGCCGTCGGTGGTCTCGACCTCGAGCCTTGGTGGCCAGGTCTCGAGATCTTGTCGCTGTGCGATCGCTAGGTTGAGGCTGGCGTCGGTTGGGAAGATCCACCCATCGAGATGGAGGCGAAGCGGTTTCGCCGGTGCCTCTCCGAGATCGAGTACGAGCGACCAGGGTTGCGCGGCGACCCCCTGATAAGGGCTGGTCTGCCAGGCACTGGCATAGACCTCGTCGCGCTTTGCCACCCGTTCACTGAGGTCGTGGGCGCGATCGTCCCAGGCGGTGAGCGGCCGCAGTCGACGTGTGCCCAGCACTCGATCGTCGATGATCTCCCCTGGCACGATGCGAAGACTACTGGCGACCTCAATGTCGACCGGGTGATCGACGACCCAGAGTCGCAAATAGTCGAAGAAAGCGGCCTCCCACAGCTCCTCGGTAATCTTGAGCTCATAGCTCCCGCCACGTGCCACCAGGTTCGGCACCATGACCAACTCTTGAGGGTCGGTGCTGGCCCAGACCCCAGGTCGCACAGGCAGCCCCACCGGGGCTCCCCAGAGAAGATCGGTCACGAAGCTCACCCTCTCCCCGTCCCATGCATAGAGAAACGGACAGCTGCCTTTGAGAACCTGCTCCTCGACGATGCGCTGATCGGTCTGAACCTGGAGGCGATTCTGTGGCACCCCGTTGGACCAGACGACACGCAGCAGGTCGGCCTTGGGCAGTTGCCCCAGGCCGAAGTGGGTGACGTCGCTATCCACCTCCTGGAACTGATAGGCCTGACCGGAGCGCACCTCGAGTGTGGCTCCAAGACCGAAGTGGTTGTTTTTGCTGTTGCCCGTGTCCAGACCCTGGAGGCGCACGGTGAAGCAGTGATTCTGATTGCCACCAGAGTTGTCGAGGCGGTATAGGCCGCCGGATCCCCCTGCCAGCAGGTCGAGGTCGCAATCCTGATCGAGATCGACCGCTGCCAGGCCAACGACCCCAGACGGTGGATTCTCGACCTCGAGAAACTCGAATCCCCCTGCAGACTGTCGGCTGGCCACGACCAGGCCGGCCGCTCCCGCCATCGCCAGGTCCATACGCCCGTCGTTGTCGGCGTCGAACGCCACCACAGAGGAGAACTCGGCGTTGGTGCGAAGCTGGCGACCGATCTCCCAGGACTCGAATCGTCCCTGGCGGTTGTGCAGCAGGCTCAAACCGCGACCGGCGGTGACCAGGTCGGGATAACCGTCCTGGTCGAGATCGACGCTGATCACCGCCTGGACCGGGGCGGACTTGGCAAGCCCGGCCGACTGCGAACGGTCGACGAAGAGCCCCTGTCTCAGATTGTCGAGCAGAGTGAGACCCGCCCCATGGGCGATGAGCAGGTCCACATCACCGTCGCGGTCCAGGTCACTGGCAATGAGATCCGTGGCATCGCGGAATGAGAGCTCGGGCAGACTCAGCTTGCCAACCGGTTCGAGGGGGCCGGCAAGCGAGTTTCGAAATAATTCTGCGGTGCCGTTCCGGCCGCCCGCGGTCGCCACATCCAGGTCGCCTTCGATGTCGAAATCGAGAACCGCAACGGCGTGGGCGCCCGTATCGCTCAAACCAAAATCAGTGCCGGCGGCGGTGAAGGACCCGTCCCCGACACCGCGAAAGACCTCGGTGGAATCGGCACCGTAGGCAATGAGGTCGAGATGACCGTCGTTATCGAGATCGGCGGCCAGCAGGCGCTCGAGCCCGGGAGCCGGGAACCTGCCTGCCGGTTGGGCGCTGTTGGCGGCCAGCCAGACCTCGAGACTGCCACCGTCCGCCGCGATCAGTCGGGCCCAATCGGGGCGCTGATCGCCGTCGAAGTCGCCGGTGGCGATGTCGCGGCCAGTCGTCGCTGTAGTGGAGATGGGCTTGGCCGCGAACTTGACGGCAACCGACTCACCAAAGCTGGTGGCCGGTGGCTCGTCGCGAAAGCGGAAGAGCGGTCTGCCCTGGATGCCGGGGGCGAGCTCGCGCAGTCCCTCGCGATACATCGGGGCGATCTTGAGCACATTCTCCAGCCGCAGAGCCGGTACCCGGACAGAGGCTAGGTCGTTGGCCTCGAGGGCCCGTAGGATCTGCTCGAGTAGCGTCGAGGCTGCAGGCGGCGCTTGCCAGAGAACCTCCTTGATCCTGAGAAAAGTCTGCGTCGCCCCGGTGCGATCGCCCTCGGCGAGCTGCTGCTGGCCCGACCGGA
>Ga0255054_10001943_pt1 | contig 12005 bp, 7 predicted proteins | sample JV7_2_23_MG_FD_188634 | JGI IMG/M metagenome (GOLD analysis project Ga0255054, IMG submission 188634) | Seawater microbial communities from Jervis Inlet, British Columbia, Canada - JV7_2_23 | ecosystem: Environmental > Aquatic > Marine > Inlet | place: Canada: British Columbia | collected... | reverse complement strand
CTTAAACATTTAATGACGCCAAAGCTAAAACTCTAAGAAATAAACAAAAAAGCGCAAGTTTTGCAAGTCTGACCCCAATCATTTTGCTCTTGTAAAGGTTTTTAAATACTGGGCCCGGAAATAAGCGTCTGCTTCGCCAACGCCTTTAAAAGTCAGCTCTTGCTTTTTGAAAGAAAGCTCTCCTTTGAAATCATCGATGGTTGCATTTTTATTCTTCTCCATCCATACCTCAACTTCGTTAAGAAGACTTTTTATAACCTTGAATTTTTGCTCATAAATAATAGTACAGACTTGAACGGCTGAAGCTCCTGCCAGAATTTGCTTAATCACATCCTCAGCTTTGCGCACTCCCCCAGAAGAGGCTACATCACAATCAACTCTTCCGGCTATAAGAGCCACCCATTTTAGGGATTGATAGAAATTTCCTTTGCCGATCACATTTCTTGTCTTGAGGTTTTTTAAATCAATATCAGGTTCTACGAACCAATTGAAAAAAACAAGCGCATCACAGCCAGCTCTTGCCAGCTTGTATCCTAGGTAAGGAATAGAAGTCAGCTGTGACATCAATTTTACGGCTACCGGAATAGAAACAGCCTTTTTGACTTCTTTCAGGATCTTCAGATGATATTCCTCGTATTCTGCTCCAGGAGAATCAAGGCTAATAGGAAGAAAATATATATTTAGCTCCAGTCCGTCAGCCCCAGCTTTCTCGAACTGTCGGGCATAGCTTGGCCACAGCCTGGGTGATTGACAATTAATGCTGGCTATAATCGGGATATTTATCTCTTTTTTTGCCTTCTCGATCATCTGACACATTTTCTCTGGAGCATATTCCAACAATCCCCCTCTTCTTAGATAATCAAGGGCTTCAGGATAGATAATTCCCACTTTTCCTGCTTCATCTTCTTTTATAAGAAATTGCTCCTCATAGATGGACTTTAGGACTACGGCTCCTGCACCGGCTTCATAGCATCGAATAATTCCTTTAGTGGTTTTCGTTATATCACTACTGGAAACGATTATCGGATTTCGGAGTTTTAATCCCATATAAGTTGTGGTTAAATCTGCCATTCTCTCCTCCGCTATTTTATTTCGAATTTTATCGGATCGGGAATAAGGAGTGAGGGCACCTGGTGTTTTATCAATTCATTATTGATCTCTTTTACTGTTTGGCCCAAATATTGATTCGCTTTAGCCAAGCCAGATTTAAACGCTTTCTCCAGCTCTTCAAAATACTGCACCTGTGCCTTTGTGGGCGAGGCATTCGCTCCGTCTATAGAACCAAAAAGACTCCTCAGTCTTTCCCCGAGACGCGCTTCTGCATTCAAGCGAGAACTTCCTTCAGGGCGGGCCAGCATGTTTTGGGTGGATTTAATTTTCTTCAGGTGATTATCTACAGTCTCCATAACTTCTTTCGGAAATTTTTCTTCTTGTTTTTTTATGGTTTTTTTCCTCTCTTCAAGCTGCTCTTTCAGCATATCCAGAGCGCTAAGTCCATCGTTTACAAAAGACCACATGTCTCTGATTCTGCGAGTGTACTCTAGCTGAAGAGCAAGGTCATCCGAGGAAACCTTAACCGTAGGATCAAGCTGGACTTTAACAGGCTTTTCATAGATTTGATCTTTTAAGGTAAGCCGGACCGAATAGATATCAGGTAAAACCTGTGGTCCTCGGGGCCCTCTACCAAAAAAATCCTCTTCTGCCCTACGTTCTCGACGAGGCCGGGCAGCCTCGAAGCGGAGATCCCAGGCAATTCGGTTCAGGCCAGCTTCTCTTGGAAAATTTTTCAGCTCCTTAATGACCTTTCCTGATTTATCCATGACCTCAATCTTTATTTCCGCTTTTTTATCCAGCTTCTCTTTGAGGTAATAGGTGATCAGGGCGCCGTAGGAAGGATTGGGCCCTCTGAAAACTTTATCCCCTATTCCATAGCGAGTTGGTTTAGATGTATGGCGCGTTGCTGGGCGAACAGCGAAGAGATGGGCTGGCTTTTTTAGCACATTCGAAGATATCTCCTGAATGAACGACGCATCATCAAAAATCCAGATGCTTCTCCCATGAGTTCCGAGGATGAGATCGTTCTCTTTTGAGTGAACCAGGATATCGTGCACTGCAACCGTGGGCAGGTTTTTCATATGGAGTTTCATCCATTCGTTTCCACCGGTAAATGAGACATAAAGCCCTAACTCTGTTCCAGCGTAAATAATTTTCGAGTTCTTTGGATCTTCCCTTAACACCCAGACATAGGCATTCTCAGGAAGATCTCCGGTGATATTCTTCCAGGTTCGCCCAAAATCTGTCGTTCTAAATACAAAGGGACCGAAATCATCCAACATGTGTCGGTCAAACGTGCAATAGGCCACCCCTGCTGATATGCTTGAAGGCTCAACGTGAGACACTGATGAAAAAGGCGGCAATTTAGGGACGTTAGCGATGACATTTTTCCATGTTTCACCACCATTCACGGATACATGGAGGTTGCCATCATCGGTTCCTGCCCAGAGGACTCCGGGCTGAATCGGCGATTCCGACAAGCTGATTATGGTGCAATGGAATTCTGCCGTGGTATTTTCTGGCCAGACTGGACCACCAGCAGATTTCTGTTTTTTCGGATCGTTCGTCGTCAAGTCTGGGCTTATAACCTCCCAGCTAGAGCCGAAATCAGTGGATTTGAACACCACGTTTCCTCCAACATATATTCTTTCCGGATTGTGAGGCGAGGAGATGATAGGCGCGTTCCAGTGGAACCTGTATTTAAGAGCGGAAGCCGGCGCTCCATCTGACCGGCGCGCCTGAGGACTGACATTTTGTTGTTCCCGGGTTCTCATGTCCGTTCTCATCACATTCGCCCCCTGGGACTCTGTCAGGAAAATCTCAGGATTATTAGGATGGGCGACGATATGAAAACCATCGCCAAAACTGATCATCCTCCAATCGTCATTCAAAATTCCAAAGGGCTCTTTGTTGCGGCTCGGTCCATACCATGTGCCGTTATCCTGAAGTCCTCCGCCAACATAATAGAAGGGCTGGCGGTTATCGGCATATATCTGGTAGAACTGGCCTAGAGGAAAATTGTTGACGTATTCCCAGGTTTTTCCTCTATCATAGGAAACACATATGCCGCCATCCTGACCCTGCCAGATTCGGCTCGGATTCTCGGGGTCAATCCACAGAGAGTGAAAATCGACGTGGGTGGAGGCAGATATGCGTTTAAAATTTTCGCCTCCGTCTATGGAAAGGAGAAGCCTCGAGGATACTGCATAAACCCGGTTTTCATCTGCAGGGTCTACTCTCAGGTCAGTATAGTAGAAGCCTCTGGAAACAATCTGATTATCCTTGGAGACCAGTCGGAAGGTCTCTCCTCGATCATCAGAACGATAAAGTGTTCCTTCTTTAGATGCAGTCATTACATAGACCACCTCAGGATTACTTTGAGAAACTTTAATCCCGATCCGGCCCACAAGTTTTGGCAGTCCCACGGTTATTTTCTTCCAGCTCCGACCGCCATCTATAGACCTGTAAACTCCACCTTTTTCGTCCCCGCTGGTAAAAGTCCAGGGTTTTCGCTCAAAAAGCCACAAAGCAGCGTAAACAATGTTGGGATTTTGGGGATTGATATCCATGTCTGCAACACCGTGGCGCTCACCTAAGTAAAGGACTTTTTCCCATTTTTTTCCGCCGTCTGTGGACATAAACACACCTCGCATTTTGTTGGGACCAAAAGCATGACCCAAAGCACCAACATAGATGATGTTTGGATTTTTGGGATTAATGACGATACGCGAGATGCGTTCTGTATCCTGGAGTCCCATATGCCACCAGGTTTTTCCGCCATCCGGGGACTTGTAGACTCCATTCCCAAAGGAGATACTGTTGCGAACGTTTGCCTCCCCAGTTCCGGCATAAATCACATCGGGATTGCCTGGCTCGAGGGCCAGGTCTCCTATGGAGGCCACCGGCTGCTTGTCAAAAATTGGCTTCCAGGTTATACCGCCGTTCGTTGTTTTCCAGATTCCACCTGATGCAGTTCCCACATAAACAATTTTTGGATTTCCAGGCACACCTTCGATATCAGTTGTCCTACCCATCATATTGGCTGGACCGATATTTCGCCATTCAAGATGTCCAAAAAGAGCCGGATTAATACTCCCTTTCTTCGCTGAAGTACTTTCGCGCTGAGTTCGGGCCACTGCCATCTGTAAAACCAAGCCCATTATAAATAAAAGAACAAAACCTCTCTTAAAATTGCGGCTAATTATCATAACAATTCTCCTTTTAAGTCCTGGGCTAAGTACAAAAGTTGCATTATACCCTGTCATTGCGAGCGACCGAAGGGAGCATGGCAATCTCAACCTTTTTTATTAGATTGCTTCGTTACTTCGTTCCTCGCAATGATATAAAAAAATGGAGCCTGGCCCCATTTTTATATCTAATCAAAGATTTTATTCGGATTAAGAATATGGTTAGGATCAAAGAGATGCTTGATCCCTTTCATCAGCCGAATCTCTTCCTCCTCCAGCGTATAGGAGAGAAAAGGCTTTTTTACTATTCCTATGCCGTGTTCGCCAGAAATGGCACCACTCCTGGTTTTAGAGTCCCTGTACAATTCCTGGCGTACTTTATCAATCTTCTCCTTCCATTCCTCCTCTGGAACTGGGATGATTTTTCCATTCTCGAGGCGCGCCTTCATGATATGTGTATGAACATTTCCATCTGCAGCATGGCCAAAGGTAGGAAGCCAGATTCCATATTTTTGAGAGGTCTCATGAACTTTTCTTACATGCTTTGAAATCTCAGCCCTGGGAACAACAATATCGAGAATTTCGATTGTATATGCCTTAATTGCCTCGTAGATTTTGCTGCGGATATCCAAGACATTCTTCTGCTTTTCAGGACTATCTGCGACATAAACATCAAGAGCTCCTTTTTCCATACAGACCTCAGCCACCACCTCAGACAGCCTGTCCAATTCTTCTTCGCTTGAAGCATCAACTATAATCAGAAGGTGAGTACTCCCTTGAGAACAAGGCCATTTCTTTTTTAGAAATTCCTCAGTTATATGGATGACTTCCAGCTCCACGAACTCTACGGCCACCGGCAGTATCTTTCGCTTTATCAAAAGAGGCACAGTTTCAATCGCATTATCTAAATCATCATAAGGGATGATAAGAGATCTTGTTGCTTGTGCGGGCGGCATGAGCTGGATCGTGGCTTTGGTGATAATTCCAAGAGTCCCCTCAGAACCGATCATTAAATTAAGTAAATTATACCCTGTGCTGCTTTTCATGAGTTTGCCGCCGAGATGAATGATGGTGCCAGAAGGCAGGACGACTTCTAATCCTCGCACATAATTTCTGATGACGCCGTATTTAACAGCACGGCTTCCTCCCGCATTGGTGGCAATAACACCTCCAATCATAGCACTCTCCTCCCCCGGGTGGGGTGGGAAGAAAAGCCCTGCCTGTTCAACAGCACTGTAGAAATCCAGTAAAGTAACTCCTGCCTCGATAACTGCCATCTGATTATCAAGGTCTATCTCCAGGATCTTATTCATGTTCTCTAGGGAAAGTACAATTCCCCCAAAGGAAGGCACACATCCTCCACAAAGCCCTGTTGCTCCTCCCCTGGGAGTCACTGGAATCATCTTATTATTTGCCAGGCGGATTATCTCTGCTACCTCCTCTGTTTTCTTCGGCTTGATCACCATTTCCGGCATTTGGGCGATGTCTGTAAGCGAGAATTCATCATGACCGTAATCTATCATTTTTTCGGAATCCTGAGTCAGGTTTCCTTTTCCAACGATTTTTTCCAGCTTCGCTGCTATATCTTCATTGATTTTTTTATACATGACTAATCCAGTCTTCAATTCCTTTATTATATAAAATTGTAGGGGCTTGATTTATCAAGTCCACCTTTTTTTTAAGTGTTTGATTTATCAAACACTCCTTATAATAATTTATGTAATCAATAATGTGGGCTTGATAAATCAAGCCCCTACAAAATAACACCTCATCTTTTATCAACTGGCTGCATCCTTTCTCTCTTTTAACCAGTATAGTTTTTAAATGTGGGCTTGATAAATCAAGCCCCTACAAAATAACACCTCATCTTTTATCAACTGGCTGCATCCTTTCTCTCTTTTAACCTGCTATAATTTTTAAAGGTGAGATTGATGAATCAAGCCCCTACTCTTTTATTATTATTGCTGGAATTTCTGCCTTCTTTACTAACTTATTGAAATCAGGAAGGTCTTTTTTCAAAATGTCTTTTAACCTTGATAGCTGTTGATCAGCCTTGGCGGACAACTCTTTAAAAACTTCATAGGATTGGTCTGTTGGGCGAGCGTCTGCGCTCGAAACAATCCCAACCAGTGCTGCAATCTTATTATCAAGCTTGATGGGATAATTGAGAGGGTCCTGGCGGCTCTTGGATTTTGACTGGATGAGAACATCTTCTGCCGAAGAGAGCTTTTGCTTGAGCATCTTTGCTGCTTCAATAACCTCCTTTCCCTTCTCGTGTTCCTTAACCTTCCTTGAAAGTACATCTATCTGTTTTTTGACATCGCGTAATCGATTTATGGCCTGGTTTACTTCTGTTATCTTGTCTCTGATTTTGATAAGAAAATCATACTGCTCCTGGTATTCTTCTTGAGTGGTCAAAAGACGAGGATCTTTTTTCCATTGCCAGCTTTCCATCATCATTTTTTCACCGACTATAAGTTTAACCTGGTAAATCCCTGGCACTGCAATCGGTCCGTTAAGCATCCCCCCCCAGAGAATAGCTTTCGGAACCCGCTCGGCGTCAGGATAGCGCATATTCCAGACAAAGCGATTCATTCCCGCTTCAGCCGAAACATATTGAGGGCCGCCTCTTTGAAACCTTGACGAAGGAGTGCGTTCGGGCTCTGGTTCATCCTTTTTTCTGCTTTTAAATTTCCGGATTAAATTTCCCTCAGCATCCAAGAATTCGAGTGTCACTGCCTCCTCTGGCTTTTCCTTAAAGTAATAATAAACGACCGAGCCACCGGGCGGATTCTGCCCGACATTTGGCCTGGGGAAGCCCCATCCCCTCATACGGTAGGCATCACGGGGCTTGAAGAGAAACATTTCTGATTTTGCGACTGCATCTGTGATCTGGTGCAGAGGAGTTAGATCATCCAGAATCCAGAACGAGCGTCCGTGTGTGGCGACGACAAGGTCATCCCTTTTGAATACCAAATCATGGATAGGGGCGACCGGCAGGTTAAGCTGAAGGGATTGCCAGTTTGAGCCATCGTCAAACGAGACAAAAACACCAGTCTCTGTGCCTGCGTACAGAAGCCCTTTCCTTTTTTGATCTTCTCGCACCACACGAACAAATGTATTATTCGGAAGACCATTCGTAATTTTCTTCCAGGATTTGCCATAATTAGCGGTTTTATATATATAAGGCTTGAAATCGTCAAGCTCATGGCGGTCAACTGCGATGTAAGCCGTGGCTTGATCATAGGTTGAAGGTTCAATCGAACTGATCAGGCTCCACGCTGGCAAATCTCTTGGAGTGATCCTCTCCCAATTCTTTCCACCGTTCTTGGTGATACTGACTACCCCGTCATCCGTGCCAACCCAGAGAGTGTTAGGGTTGTGGTATGATTGAGCCAGGGCAAATATTGTGCAGTAGTACTCAACGCTCGTGTTATCATGTGTGATCGGACCGCCAGAGGGCTTCTGCTTAGTCTTGTCATTCCGGGTAAGATCAGGGCTGATGATTTCCCAGCTTTGTCCTTCGTTTTTTGTTTTAAAAATGACCTGGGCTGCATGATAAAGAACATCGGAATCAAACTTTGAGACGAGGATTGGGGCTGTCCACTGGAAGCGGTATTTTAAGAGACCTGCTCCCCAGCCCATAGGGTTTTCTGGCCAAGCACTAATAATCCGCATCTCACCCGTTTTGTAATCCCAGCGTGTGATCAGCCCACCATAACTTCCAGCATAGACAATGTCTGGATTGTCGTGGCGGGGGGCAATGTGACCACTTTCCCCACCGCCGACAGAGTGCCAATCCGGCTTATCTATGCCGCTTCCCGTTGTTCGACTGGCAATACGAACCGTGCTGTTATCCTGCTGGGCTCCGTAAACTCGGTAAGGAAAATAGTCATCGGTAGTTACATGGTAAAACTGGGCGGTCGGCTGATTATCCTGCGCTGTCCAGGAAACCCCGCTGTTATAAGTCACATTAGCACCACCATCATTTGAATTTATCATCCTGGCGGGATTTTCAGGGTCGATCCATAAATCATGATTATCGCCGTGAGGAACTCTAATAGAAGTATAGGTTCTCCCTCCATCCACAGAACGGTAGAAAGCAGTGTTGAGTACATAAACAGTTTCTGCATCTTTGGGATCAGCATAAATTCGGCTGTAATAGAAAGCACGCTGGCGCAAGCGGCGTTCTTCATTCACTCTACGCCAGGTTTCACCTCCATCCTCTGAACGAAAAACACCACCATCTTTAGCTTCGATAATGGCCCAGACACGATCAGGCTTTGCCGGCGAAACTGCGACACCTATTTTACCCAGCATGCTCTTGGGAAGTCCCCTGTTTCGGGAAATCTCATTCCATGTATCCCCTCCATCTGTCGATTTGAAGAGGCCGCATCCCGGCCCTCCGCTGGAAAGACTATAAGGAGTACGGAAAAATTCCCAAAGGGCAGCATACATTATTCTCGGATTTGAGGGATCCAAGACCAGATCAACCGCACCGGTCTTGTTATCCCTGTAGAGAACTTTCTCCCAAGTCCTGCCGCCATCTTTGGTGCGGAATACACCTCTTTCCTGATTGGGGCCATAGATATGACCGAGAGCAGCAACATAAACAATGTCAGGATTTTGAGGATGGATGCGTATCCTGGAGATCTGGTTTGTATCACTCAAGCCGACTTGCTTCCATGTTTTTCCTGCATCATTGGATTTATACATACCATCACCATGGGAAACATTGCCACGCATCGGCACTTCGCCCATGCCTACATAGACTATATTCGGATCCCACTCTGAAACAGCAATGGCTCCCACTGAACCGGTCTTGAAGAAGCCATCAGAGACAGGTTTCCAATTAAGGCCTCCATCTTCTGTTTTCCAGACACCTCCACCGGTTGCTCCAAAATAATAAGTATAAGGTTGGCTGGGAATTCCAGCTACGGCTGTCACTCGACCACCTCGATAGGGTCCGATACAACGCCACTTCATTTCTTTATAAAGACTCGGATCATAACGGCTGATCTTTTTTGATTTTTGGGGAGCACTCCACGCAGGAGAACTCAAGACACTGCATATAAAAAAGAAGACGGAAAAAATAGCCAATAATATTCTAATTTTTTTCATGAGTAAATATCCCTCCTTTGAAACATTTCTCATATCCCTAACTTAATTCAGGTATAGGGATTTATAAACCAAGTGACATTTCCTGTCAAACCAAAATTATCCGCTGTCAAAGCAAAGTGAAAATGTCCGGCTTGACTTTCATCCACGGAAAATGGAGACAGTCCCCATTTTCCTGTATGCTTTATCTGTAGGGGCTTGATTTATCTTGTCTGGGTGAATGATTTGTAGGGATTAGGTTTATCTTATGTAGGGGTTTGATTCATCAAACCCACCTTGCTTGTAGGAATATGATTTATCAGATCAACCATATATTTATATAATTAAAATGTGGGCTTGATAAATCAAGCCCCTACAATTTATCTTCACAATCAAAATGTGTATTTAATGAATTAGATCCCTATGTCAATAATAAGCACTTATTCGGTTTTGTTAGGTGTTGAAGTTTTGCGTTTTTTTGCTTTAAAAGAAAGAAGGATAAGAGGCGGGGTTATGAGTGTTGTCAGAATGGACATTCCCAGGACAACCGTATACATCTCATTTGTTATAGTGTGAAGGGAAAGTCCAACCATTCCGATAATAATTCCAACCTCCCCTCTGGGAACCATGCAGACTCCTACCTGAATTCTAGTTCTCCAATTCTCTTTCCAGCAGGCCAGCGCAGAACCGGCCATTTTGCTTAATACAGCGATTGCTGTTACCAGCAGAGTCAAAAATAGCAAATTTGGCTTTAAGAATGCACCGGGGTCAAGATGGGCCCCCATCATTACAAAAAAGAAAGGAAGAAGGAACTCAGTGACATACTTAACTTTATTTTCCAAGTCGTAGACTCCAGCCAGCTCATCGATCACTATTCCTGCCATGAAAGCCCCGATAATTGCTGCCAGGCCTATCATATCAGCAAGGTAAGCTAGGCCCAAACAGAGAATAACCGATAAAACAAAAGGACCTTCAGGGATGTTTAATTTCTCGATCCAGCGACGCGTTCTACCGGCCAATCTTGGGCCCCACATAGTGAGAAAGCCGACAAAAGCCAGAGCTTCAATCACCAAGAGGAAAAACTCTAAGGCATGAAACTCCCCTCTTGCCAAGCCCTTGACTAAAGCAAGGACAATTAAAGCAAATATATCATCTAACACAGCTGCTCCTATGACGATGTAGGCCACTTTATGCTTGATCAATCCTAAGTCCTGTAAAACCTTGACTGAAATTCCTACACTGGTAGCCAGGATGGCTGTGGCAACGAACAGGCTTTCGACAAACTCGTAGCCAAGGAAAAACATGCACCCGAACCCCAAAACCAGAGGAAACATCACTCCAAGGATTCCGACTAAAACTGCGGTTCTACCGACAGAAAAAAGATCCTTTACCCGTATTTCCAGCCCCACATGAAACATGAGGAAAATAACTCCTATCTCAGCAATAGACATCAAGACATGGTTTGAATGATCAATTATCCCCAGGACATAATTCCCCAAAAGGACACCGGCCATCAACTCCCCTATGATGGCTGGCATCTTTAGCCTGACGCAGATTTCGCCCATGATTTTGGCCGAAAAGAAAATAATAAAAAAGTAAAAAAGGAGATTTCCGTTTTCCATTTTATTGTTTCTCTATTTTAATCTGTCTGGGAAAAAAAGCAACAATCTGAGGTTTCTCTTTATATTCTTCCAAGAAACCAGTTACAGTCAATGCCTTCCCCTCAAAGGACTTAAGGTCAGGAAAAAAAGAGATGTTTTCACGTGGTATAAGGGTTGAAAATTCTTCTCCAGAAGAATAAAGAAAGATAAATTTTCCTTTGGCCTGAACCCTGGAGCACTTGTATTTAACAGATAGAAGTTTACCCAAAGAAGCCCTCGTGTCTTGCACTGAGATAGAGGGATAGGGACCTTTTTTCCAAAATCCCTTTTCAAGCTCCCGGGCTTTTCTTTCTGCCTCAATAAATTCTTCCCTGTATTTAAAAGGGAATTTCAAAAAAACTGCGGCAAAACCTTCGCTAAGGATAAACTTATTGAAGAGCCCTTGTTTTTCTGTCCAGACATAAGCTAGGAGTCTGCCATACTTGTCTTCGATTTCCCAATCAAAAGATAGCTTTACCGTTTTTCGGTAAAGATAAAAGAAAGTAAATCTTCTTGCCATATGTGCCCGAAATTTCGCCTCTTCCCTCGAATCTTCCATTTCAGGGGTATCTATACCGATCAGTCTGACCTTTCTTTCTTTCTCATTCCTGAATTTGACCTTTATCGTATCCCCATCGTAGACAGCCGTAACAAGGCCGCTTTCTGGAAAAGAAGAGCCCCTCTCCTGTCCATGTGGTACGAGTCTTTCCGAAAAAAAGACAAAGGTTGCAAGAAAAAAGATAGGAGCTAAGATAAATTTTGAGAAATTTTTCTTATACCCTCTTATGCTTTTCAATAAATAAGATCCCCCTAAGAGGAACGTAAGTTGATTGACAACTCCCATCGCTAAAGCGAGGGGATTCTCCAACTTATACCGGTTACCGGCTTTCGTATTTGGAGTTCCTGCTTCGCTGTGGATACTATTGTTTCCACTCCACAGGCTATCACCGAATGTCCTTCGGCTAAGATATTTACGCTTGCGTTTAGGTCTGCATTCTCATTATGTCCGCACTGGATGCATTGGAAT
>Ga0255054_10001939_pt1 | contig 12022 bp, 10 predicted proteins | sample JV7_2_23_MG_FD_188634 | JGI IMG/M metagenome (GOLD analysis project Ga0255054, IMG submission 188634) | Seawater microbial communities from Jervis Inlet, British Columbia, Canada - JV7_2_23 | ecosystem: Environmental > Aquatic > Marine > Inlet | place: Canada: British Columbia | collected... | reverse complement strand
AGTGGGCCTTGGCGATGACCGGGCTACCCGCACCCAAGGCGGCCGCGAAGTCGCCTCCCGCCACGCCGTTGAAGGCAAAGGGGAAGTTGTTGGGACCAAAAACCACCACCGGACCCTCCAGCGGACCATACATCGACCGGATGTTGCTGGCCGTGTCGACGGTGGGCAGAGTCCAACTTCGGTCGCGTACCGCGGCCGCCGCCTGCCGGAGCTGATTGGTGGTCCGCGGGAGCTCTACATCTTTCAACCGCGGCGAGACGAGCAGGGCTGTTTCCAGATTGGCGGCCTCGGAGATCTGATCTCGACGCTCATCAATGAGATCCGCGTAGCGCTCGAGAAACAGCGCCAGCTTCTCCCTGGGTACCTTACGCAGCTCTCGACTGGCGCGAGCCCCAGCAGCCACGACAGCATCGACGTCCGCACGGCTACTTACCGGGTACTCGCGATCGAGCACCTCGCCGGTATCGGGGTTGATTGCCTGAAACGAACCGGTCGCCTCTGCCGCTCGCCACTCACCATCTACAAGTATCTTTTCCATGACCTACTCTCCAATTCTCTTCAAAGCCCTCTGTGCCTCCATGCGGCTCAGTCAGACGACGGACGGGAGCTCAGACACTCCCGAATCAGCTTCAAAGCCGCCTCACGATCGGCCTCAGGCAAGGGGAGTCTTGGTGGCCGCACGGTCTCGGATCCCATACCGACCTCGGCCTGCACCAGCTTGATGAGCTGCACGAACTCCGGAACCGTGTCGAGTCGCAGCAGCGGCAAGAACCAGCGATAGAGCTCAAACGCCTCCTGGCGCTGGCCGTTCACCGACAGCTCGAACAGACGTACCGACTCCGCGGGCAGCGCGTTGACCAACCCGGCGATCCAACCAGACGCCCCTGCCCATGCTGCCTCGAAGGGCATGTCATCGAGTCCTGCAAAGACTGCCAGTCGGTCACCGGCCGCGGCTTTGACGGCGGTTACCCGACGGATGTCGCCGCTGGACTCCTTGACGGCCTGCAGATTGTCATGACTCTCAGCCAGATCGGCGATGATCTCGGGGGTCACATCGGTTCCATAGGCGATGGGGTTGTTGTAGAGCATGCAGGGCAGGTCCGTGGCCTCGATGATGGCCGTAAAGTGGGCGATGGTCTCGTGCATCTTGCCGTTGTGAACGTAGGGTGGCAGAACCATGAGGGCACTGCTGCCTGCCGCGGCAGCAGCCTTGGCCAGCTTGACGGCGCCCGATGTGCTCAGCTGCGAGATTCCGGGCATGACAGGAACACGTCCGTCGAGGGTGCGGACGCAGGTGCTGACGATCTCGATCTTCTCGTCGAGGGTCAGGGTATTGCCTTCGCCAAGGGAGCCGAGGGGGACAACGCCGGTACAGCCGTGATCGACAAGCCAGCTCACATGGCGGGCGATGAAGTCGTGATCGATGGTCAGATCGTCGTTGAAGGGTGTGGTGATGGCTGGCATCACGCCTTTGAATTCCATTCTGCTCTCCTCAGTCTATTCAGGGGTCGGTGGCAGCATACTCCGTATCACTGCTTGGAGACTTCCTCGATCACCTGCACGCCGCCGACTCTTGCCGCATTGTCTGTGTAGACCTTTTCCACCTTTTCGAGGAAGGGGGCCCTATCCACTTCATTGAACTCAATGCCTCGCTTCAGGAGCTCGGCAAAGGCCGCCTCCGTCATCGCCGCCATCGACTCTCGCTCGGCTATCACTGACGCTGCCCCCGCTTTCAAGACCGCCTCCTGTACCTCGGGTGAGAGTCGTTCATAGAGCTTGCGACTGAAGATCAGCCCGACAGCGAGGTAGAGATGTCGGGTGTAGGACACGTACTTGGTGACCTCGTAGAAACGCTCTTGATAGAGATCCACGTGATCGGTCTCCGCACCATCGACAACTCCCTGTTCCAGGGCCGAATATAGCTCGCCGAACGACATGGGGGTCGCCTGGGCCCCCAGGGCATTGAAGGTCTCAATCAGAATCGGGGTCGGAATCACCCTGATCTTCAACCCCTTGAGATCGCTGGGTGTCTGGATAGGTCGCTCGGCATTCCAGGTGTTTCTCTCGCCGGAGAACCAATACCCCAGAACGACTACATCGAGCTCCTCCTCGATACGGGCGCTCACCCGTTGCCCGACGGGTCCATCCAACACCCGGTAGAAGTGATCCAGATCTCGAAAGATGAAGGGAAAATTGAAGATCTCGGCCTCGGGTACGAACGCGGACAACCCCCCGCCGGCACTGGCTGCCGATGCTGCCAGCGCCCCCAGCTTGACCATCAAGCTGGTCTCCTCTTCGGTTCCGAGCTGCTCATTCTCGAAAATGTCTACGCGCACCGCTCCATCGGTCTCGTTCTCCAGAACCTCTTTGAAGGTCTCGAATCCCACTTGAAAGGGGTGTCCCACGGGACCATTGTGAGCCACCTTCAAAACCAGGGTCTGGTCAGAAGATCGACAACCGAGGCACGCCGCGCACAGCAGGACCAAAACCGTGAGGTGGCGTTTGGGCTTCCTATTCATAACCCAAGGCCCTCGGCAACCAGAGAGTGACCTCCGGTACAAACGTGATCACCATCAGCATGGTCAGCAGAACCAACAAGTAGGGAATCAACCGGGGCACGACCTTTTCGATGGGGGTCTCGGCGAGACCGCACGCCACATACAAGCACATTCCAACCGGTGGGGAGACCATGCCGATACCGACATTGGCAGCCACCAGGATGCCGAAGTGCAGAGGATCCATGCCGAAACTCATGGCGACTGGCAGCAGGATCGGCATCAGGATGATGATCGGTGGCAGAGCATCCATCACCATTCCCAGGATGATGAATACCACGTGCACGAACAGGATGAAGACGATCCAGTTCGGGGCGTGGGTGGTGATCTGCTGTGCCAGGAGATGGGGTAGACGATCGAACGTCAGCACAAACGAGAACATGGATGCGGTGCCCAGAACGACCATCACCACGCCAGTGAGCGATGCGGTCTGCAACAGGATCTTGGGCACATCCGCCAGCTCGAGCTCTTTGTAGATGAAGAACGAAACCACGAACCCGTAGACCACGGCGACGGCGGAAGCTTCGGTGGGGGTGAAGATCCCTCCGTAGATGCCCCCCAGAATGATGAAGATCATGAACAGGGGCAAGATGCCGTCGCCAAAAATTCGCAGCTTTTCTGGCCAGGATACTCTGTCTTCCAACGGCAGATCCATGCGCACTGCCTGGACATAGGTCAAGAACATGATGGCCACACCGAGCGTCACAGCCGGCACGATGCCGGCCGCAAAGAGCGCGCCGATCGACATCCCCGACACCACGCCGATGATGATGAGATCGATAGCTGGGGGAACCAGCGTCGAGACCCCTCCCGCGGAGGCAAACACCGCTGTTGCAAAGGCTGCTGGATATTTCTTCTCCCGCATGGCCGGCAACGCGATCGAGCCGATCGCCGCCGTATTGGCGCTGGGTGAGCCCGAGATACCCGAAAAGGTCATGGTGGAGACGATCACGACCAATCCCAACCCACCGGGTAGCCGCCCCACAAAGAGCATCGCCATGTCTACGATCCGACGGGCCATACCCCCATGGGAGATCAATGTTCCGGCCAGAACAAAGAGCGGCACGGCCAACAGGGGGAACGAATCCAGGCCGGCAAGGAACTTCTGGGGCAGGACGATCAAGAATTCGGGGGAGCTGTAGAGCAACCCCCCGAGGGCAGCGAGTCCCAGCGATATCGCCACCGGCACACCAGCCAGCAGCGCGACCACCAGGATCAGGGCGACCAGGATTCCCATGCCTCGCCGTCACTCCCCGCCGTCGCCCAGGACGTCACGACGCCAATGGCCGATGACGTAATACAACATGAGCACGCTGCCGAAGAATGCCGAGGAGTAGGGAACGGCCATCGACATCTGTGTGGCCGGCGCCGACATGCTCCGCACCTCGAGAGTGAATTTGAAGGCCTGCCAGGCAAAGACCGACAAGAACCACACCACCGCCAGGGTTACCAGCGTGCCGATCCACCGCTGAGCCTCGGGTCGGAATCGATCGACGAGGAATCGCAATGCGAAATGCGATCGGGTCTTGAAGGCGTAAGCAGCGCTCAGAGAAGCCAACCACATGAGTAGGAAGCGTGCCAGCTCTTCCGACCAGGCCAGCGGGGCCTGCAGGAGGTACCTGAAGACGACCTGGGCAAACGTCACCGTCACCAACGCCACGAGAATCGTCGATACGGCAATCTCCAGGGGATACTTCAAGAGTGAGCGCATATCAGTTCAGGGTTACCCGGATCAGTACATCAACTGTCCGCCGTTGACGTAGAAATTCGCCCCGGTGGTGAATTCAGCGCTGATGATGCACTCCACCATCTTGATCAGATCGGTAAATTCCCCGAGGCGGCCCATGGGCAGAGTGGCAAGCTCTTTTTGCAGCCCCTCTTCGGTTTCCAGGTGGTAGCGGTCGATTACCTCCCGGGTTTTGATCGAGCCAGGGATCAGGCAGTTGACCCGGATGCGGGGCGCCAACTCCAGGGCCATGCACTTGGTCAGGGCAATCACTCCACCCTTGGCGCTGCAGAAATTCGCTCCGTTCTTGCGACCGATCTGACCACACGCCGCGCCCAGGTTGATAATCAGTCCGGGACGATCGGGATTGTGGCGAACGTACTCTTGCCCGCAGACGAAGTGACCCCGAAGGTGGGTGGAGATGACGCTGTCCCACTGTTCATCGGTCAGTTCGGTGAACGGAGCGTCCCGGTTGATCCCAGCGAAGTTGATCAGGATGTCGACCCTGCCGAATTTCTCGATCACCGCATCGAACATCGAGCGCACCTGCTCGCGGTTGGCCACATCGGCGCGAACCCGCATGATGCGCTCTTCGCCGACCTCAGAAGAGATGCGGTCGTAGGTTTTCTGGCTATCCTCCTCGATGATGTAGTTGATCGCGATTCCAAAGCCCATGGATGCAAAGTGCGTGGCGACCTCGGCCCCCAGGCCACTCGAGGCACCGGTCAGGACTATCACCCGTTCTTCACTCATCTTCCTGTCACTCCTCCTGTCCGCCCCAAATGTCTCCCACCGTGTACCCGTTCGGAAACGGGTCTTCGGGGTCGACTACATACTGGGCAAATCCCGTGATCCACGCTGTGCCCGAGATCGTCGGTACCACGGCGTTGTAGTCACCCAATTTCGTTTCTCTTATGAGCCTGCCGGTAAAGGTGGTCCCGAGAATGCCCTCATGGACAAAGTCCTGATTCAACGGCAGCTCACCCTTTGCCCACATGGCCACCATCTTGGCCGATGTCCCCGTCCCGCAGGGGGATCGGTCCAGGATCCCAGTCCAGGTGCCAGGGCGATCCCAATCCAGCTGGCCAGACGACACGATCACCGTGTTCTTGCGGTGGGCCCCTGGTTTCGTGGGTGGCGCTGAAAGCTGCCCGATGGTCACTCCCCGGATGTCTGGATTTTCCGGATGCACCGGTACTTCGAGCTGCTCGACGGTGGCCGCTTTGATCATCTCACCGATGCGGGTGATCTCTTTGGCTTCATCAGGGGCCAGCGTCAGACCCACCTGGTCGGCATCGGCGATGACGTAGAACATCCCGCCGTAGGCCACGTCTACCTTTACCTTGCCCACCTGGGGCACGTCCACCTCGGCGTCCAGATGAACCGCGAAGCCCGGCACATTTTCGAAGGTCACCTGTTTGACCTTGCCGCCAGCGACCTCGGCCCGTACCGCAATGAGCCCCGCCGGAGACTCGAGGAGCAGCTCGGTCACGGGCTCCGTGGAGGGAACCATGCCGGTTTCGACGAGCACCGTGGTCACGGCAATCGTATTGGTCCCGGACATGCCCGGGTACTCGACCTGCTCCATGATCACGTAGCCCGCATGAGCGTCCGGATGCGTCGGTGGCAGGATGAGATTGCAGTTGGCCGCCGGGTAGCCCCGCGGCTCCCGCAACATCCGCAGCCGCAACTCGTCGGCCTCGTTTTCGAGATACGTCATCTTCTCGAACATGGTCGAGCCCGGTACATCGAGGACACCGCCGACGATCACCCGCCCCGGCTCCCCACAGACGTGGGTGTCCACTGCTTGAATCATGTTGGATACGCGCATTCTCGCCAGATCTCCATCTAGAGCAAGGTCGTCTTCATCCAGTCTGCGGTGTTGTGAAAATCCGCCACCGCGCTGCCGGGTGGCACCAACTCGTCGCAGGCCGCTCTAAGGTCGTCGCTGAGAGTCATTTCCAGAACGGGAAGCAGATCCTCCAAGTGCTGCATGGTGCGCGGTCCGATCAGAGGCGCCGTCACACCAGGTTGGTCCTTACACCAGAGAATCGCCAGTTGGGCTGCGGTGATCCCGGCCTCGGCCGCCAGCGCGGCGAACCTCTTACCCACTTCGATGCCGCGCTTCGTCACGCGATCGGCATAGAAGCCACCACGTAGGGCTGCCCGAGAGCCCTTTGGATAGTCCGATTCGTCCGCGTACCTGCCGGCAAGCACACCCATGGCCATGGGGGCCCAGGTGATGAGACCCAACCCCAAGCGCTGACACATGGGTATGAGCTCGTTCTCGATTCGCCGGTCGAGGAGGTTGTAGGGCGATTCCTCGGAGACAAAGCGCACATAGCCCTTCATCTCACTGGTCATCACAGCCTCTGCCACCATCCAGGCCGGGTGGGTCGAGCAACCGATATAGCGCACCTTGCCTGAGCGCACAAGATCGTCGAGCGCCCGCAGAATCTCGTCAAACGGGATCTCTGGAGACGGCCGATGAAGCTGATATAGATCGATGTAGTCGGTCTGCATCCGCTCCAACGAAGCCTCGCAGGCGCGAATGATGTTGAGCCGCGAGTGGCCACACTCGTTGGGCCCGATCTCATCCCTGTGGTCCTCGAGCGTGACACCCACCCGCCGCCTGCCATGATCGATTTTGGTGCTGATCAGCACCTCCTGCCGGCGCCCGCTCGCCTTGAGCGCCCGTCCGATCACCCGCTCGCCTTCACCCTCGGCATAGACATCACCGGTGGCGAGAAAATTGACTCCTGCGTCCAGGGCTCGCTCGAGCATCTGCACACACTCGGCCTCTGGTGTCGGATCCGCGAAGTTGTCGGTGCCGAAGGCCAGCGGTGCCACATGGACACCTGTCCGCCCCAAGATTCGGTACTCCACCATCGAATTTCCTCCCCAGGATCTACTTGTGCCAGCGTCGGCTGTTGTCGAGGCCATCGGCACGAGGGAACTTCTCGTCCCGCGTAGCCGCGTGATAGGCAAAGCTCGCCAGAATCACCGACGCCTGCTTGAGATCTTCGGCGACCAGCCGATCGTAGACGTCCATGTTTGTATGAAACGTGACGTTGAAGAACTCCAGATCGTCCTGGATGAACTGGAACCCGGGTAGGCCCACCTCCAGAAAGGCCATGTGGTCGGTGCCACCGGTGTTTCCCGGCACGATCCAGGACATCCCCACATCCTCGAACGGGGCCATCCAGGCCTCGAAGATCGGCCGTGTCGCATCGTTGCCCTGCAGAAAGATACCCCGAAACCGCCCATACCAATCGACGTTGAAATAGACCGAGAAATTCTCGTGGGCGGTTGAGAATTCCTCGCTATCCGGATCTCCGAAGTGCTCTCGCACATACCCTCTCGAGCCCAGCAAGCCAGACTCCTCAGCGCCCCACAAGGCCGCCCGAATGGTACGGCGAGGGCTGACCCCGGCGGCCACCAGGATGCGCATCGCTTCCATGACGATCGCACTGCCTGAGGCATTGTCGGTGGCTCCGGTGCCGGCAGGCTCGGCATCGAAGTGGCCACCGATCAGGACCACCTCGTGGGACAGATCGGTACCCGGGATCTCCGCCAGGACGTTGTAGTCCATGGGATCCTCGGTATGGAAGTCGTTGCGGACCTCGACCTCCATCTCGACCTCGAAGCCCTCAGCCAAGAGCCGCATCATCCGGTTGTAGTGCTCGGGAGCGATGGTTACCCTGGGCATGGCCCGGGGTTGGTCCAAGGGCAGGGGTCCTTCGCCCGAGACATGCACCACCCCTTTGTCCATGGGTCCCATGTTGGTCGACCCGATCTCGACCAGAACCTCTACTCCCTGGTCGGCCAGAAACTCCTCGATCTGCTCGCGAGCCAGGGGTTCGGGCCTGTCCTCGTCCTCTTGCTGCGGCTTACCGTTGGCCGAGGGTCCAGTGTCCAGACGATCGATCTCGAGCCGCGCCATTCCGCGAAGCTCCTCATCCGACAGGCGCACCGCCTGGGGATCGAAGTTCGGCACCAACTCACGCATGGGTGAGACGAGAACGATCTTGCCGTCTATCTTGTCCTGCCAAACCGCCAACTCGTCCGCATGGAAGATCTTCGAGCTATCCATCGCCACGACCTGCCCGTGCACTACACCCTCGGTACCTCGACTACCAGGCACGGGGTACCCGATGATCGGCTGGTATCTTGGCGCCATCATATGAATAGAGGTGTAGGTATTCTCCCACCCGTATCCGAATTCGCCCCAGGCCTCCAGTTCGACCTTCTGGAGCCCGAATTCTTCGAACTTCTTCTTCGCCCAGGCCACCGCCGCGTCGTAGGACGGCGAATTGGCGAATCGTGGTCCGTAGACGTCGGTCATCATCATCGCCAGGTCCATGACCTGGGAGTTGGCGAATCCCTCCTGTCGAATCTTCACGACCACCTCATGTTCGACATGCTCAGCTGCACCAACACCTGGCCCCGCTAAGGCGAGGTAGCCGACACCCATCGCTACACCCAGGGCACCGAGATTCTGCTCGCGGAGAATCACTGAATCTCCCTCCCATCGAGTCGACACTCTGTCAAAATCGCCGAAAGTATACACGCGCTGAACTTTGTATACAATCCTGATGGAGGCAGTGTATAGTCGGCGCCAATCATGTCGCCGATCGGGTTTGCCGTCCTCCTCTTCATCGCCCTCACCCTGGTGGTGGGCGTTCGCACCTACACCAAGATCAAGGGCCGCGCCGCCAACTACTACGTGGCTGGGAACGCCATGCCCGCCGCGGTGGTCGGTGTCACCCTCTGTGCCCAGGCCTTCGACGCCAACGGTTCCATGGGCAACGCCTCGCTGAGCTTCGAGCGCGGCTTCTGGGCGGGTGCGGTGATTCCCCTCGGTCTGGCCTTGTGCCTCTTCTTGACCGGTAGATGGTTCGCCGAACCCCTGCACAAGATGCGGCTCCTGACCTTGGGCGACTTCTATCGTCGTCGCTACAACAACCTTTCTGAGACGCTGGCCACACTGTTGATGACGGTGAGCAATATCGTGCTGGTGGCCGGCAACCTGGCCGGTCTCGGCCTGCTGTTGAAGCTGGTCTTTGGTCTGCCCTACCTCCTGATGGTCGTGGCCATGGCTGTTTGCATTCTGGCCTATGCGGTATCGGGTGGGCTCTACGCCACGATCACCACCAGCGTCCTGCAGGTGGGGATGTTCATCGTCAGTATCGGTCTGGCATTCGTGTGGATGACCGGTTCCATCGGCTGGGATGCCTACTTGGCCAGCGTGCCAGCGGGCTCCTTTGGTCTCGATCAACTCGTCTCTCCCGAGCGGGGAGCCATCGTCAACTGGGCGGCGCTGGGCTCGCTGGCGCTGGGCGACGTGGTGGCTATCGACTTCATCCAGCGGGTCATCTCGGCTAAATCGCCCCGGGCGGCCAGCCGTGGCTGCTACCTGGGAGGCTCCATCACACTGGTCATCGGCGTTGCCGTGTCCATCGTCGGCCTGTCGGCTTTCTACTTCGACAAGGAGCCGACCCGCTTCCTGCTGGTCGATCTGGCAACCAATGACATGCCGATGATCGTGGGTGGTGCAGTACTCCTCGGAGTCATCGCCGCCAGCATGTCGACCGCCAGCGGAGTCGTTCTGGACCTGGCCAACCTGCTGACCCGGAATCTGCTGCAGCGATACTCGAAAGGGCGTTGGGATAACGCCAAGATGTTGCGAATCTCCCGCTGGCTTGCCCTTCCTACAATGGGATTCGCGGTTCTGTTCGCATACGTCCGACCGGAGCCCGGGATCCTCCTGATCCTCGCCTTCGACATTGTTCTGGCGGGTTGCTTCGTACCCCTGGTGTTGGGCCTGTTCTGGTCCCGGGCCAATACCCCAGGAGCGCTCGCCTCTATCGCTGCCGGCACGGCGGCGCGCATCGCCCTCCAGTTGACGCTGCCCGAGAACCTGGGTGGGCTGGAGACTCTCCTGGCACCGGTCGTCAGTCTGGTGGCTTTCGTTGCCGTGGCACTCGCCACGCAGAGACGCTATCCACCTCGCCATGAGGCGCTTACCCAGATACCGACTGAGCAGGAATTGGTGAGCGGCTAGGTGACCGCTCTCACTCCGGTTTCTCTTCCGACCCTGTCATCTTGGAGAACTCCCGGTACGTCGTCAGCCGGTTGTTCTCCAAGATCTTCAAGGCTTTTTCGATATCCTTCCTCTCGATCGCCTGGAGGATCTCTTCATGCTCCTGGATGGATTTCTGCCAATGACCGATATCCGAGAACGCCCAGATCTCCAGACTGCGCACTCGGGACCTGAGATCCTCCAGCATCCGGCAGAGCCTCTTGTTGCCCGAGCCGGCCGATAGCTTGCTGTGAAACTCGTGGTTGTTGTCGATGCCAGCGTAGACATCGTTCTCATGGAAGGCCTTCTCGTATGCCGCGTTGATCTGGCGGAGCTCCACGATGGCCTCGGCGTCGAGGAGATCGCATGCCTCCCGGGTTCCCAACACCTCCAGGGAGGTCATGATCGGATAGATCTCGATCAAGTCATCGACGGTCTCTTCCGGTAGGCGAAACCCCCGATGGGGAATCCGTTCCAGAAACCTCTCGGACGCCAGACGTGCCAACGCCTCCCGGACGGGGGTGCGGCTGACGCCCAGTTTTTCACTCACATCCTGTTCGCGAATGAACTCTCCCGGTGGAATATTGCCCGAGATGACCTTCTCGCGAAGGATCTCGTAGACCTGATCGGTGAGGGTCTCCGGCTTGAGAAGAGGCCAGGTTTCAGCCATCGTTCGATTCCTCCAGATTTGCCTCTATTGCAATCACATCCCTGCCCACCGTCTCCCGGCAAAGCACCTCCCGGTCTGGGGCAGGTCGACTTTCGTGGGGTCTGAGACCACGTTAGCTCATTGTATACTGTGTGCGACCAACGAACCAGAACAGGAGCTCGACCATGTCAAGACGAGACCTCGTCCCGATCCTAACCCTCTCCCTGGGGCTTGCGGTTGGGGCGGTGTTGGGGGCACCTGGGGCCCTGCGAGCCGCAGACAATCAGCTGATCGCCTTTCAGTCGCTTCGTGACGGCGACTGGGAGATTTTCGTCATGGATCCCGACGGTGGCAACCAGCGGCAGCTGACCCACAACGACGCGGATGATTCCAATCCCCGCTGGTCGCCGGACGGCCGACAGATCGCCTTCGCCTCGGACCGGGACGGAAACGCCGAGATCTACATCATGGACGTGGACGGCTTGGATCAGACCCGTCTCACCGATCACCCCGCTGCCGACTACTGCCCGACCTGGTCGCCGGACGGCAGCATGATGGCTTACAACACGGACCGCTTCGAAGACGGCGGCACCGAGGTTCTGCGTCAGAACATTGATGGCACCTGGGGCTGGAACCTGACCCGGATGACCCACAATCCCACGGCCGACGACTTCATCTCATGGTCGCCCGACGGCAGATGGATCGCCTTCGAGTCGGACCGCGACCGCGACGACCCGGAGATCTATCTGATGAATGCGGTGGACGGCACCAACCTACAAAGGCTCACATTTAGCCGGGCCCTGGACGAGGTGCCGTCCTGGTCACCCGACAGCCAGCGGATTCTGTTCTCTTCCGATCGGGTGGGTGAGCCGCAGAACGGCAACTACGAGATCTTCATCATGAACGTGGACGGGTCGGGTCTGCAGCGTCTCACCGACGGCCCCGGGCAAGACACCTATCCCTCCATGTCACCCGACGGCAAGAGAATCGTCTTCGAGAGCGACCGAGAT